>Ga0272442_10007762_pt1 | contig 13779 bp, 16 predicted proteins | sample SSMForm2O_FD_200262 | JGI IMG/M metagenome (GOLD analysis project Ga0272442, IMG submission 200262) | Marine sediment archaeal communities from Little Sippewissett salt marsh, Falmouth, MA, United States - SSM-Form-2O | ecosystem: Environmental > Aquatic > Marine > Wetlands > Sediment ...
CTAAAAAATCGCTTTGCTCTTTTATCGCTCTGCATCGGTAACTCTCCTTGCTAAACTCTTCATTTCTCTTTAGGAGTGTTACCCTATTTTTTTAACTCTGATTTGTCATTATCTGGCGATTAAGGCAGATCTAACGGTCTTAAATAACCAACGATACGAGCATAAACTTCGCATCGCTGCCTTTTTGTTTTTTTCTCGGACATCTTCCATTCACCTCCCTGTCATAATTAAAGACAGTTGTCATTCTGCCTGTCTTTAATCGCCAAAATCTGCAAATGCACCATTGTTAATAAAGATTATCCTTCAGCACATCCTCCGTAAAAAAAAGGCTTTTTCGAAAAAACCCAAATTTGAAGAGTATAAGGTTTATAGAAGCGGTTAATAAACCCGTTGTAAAACAAATATTTCTCAATAGGAGAGCTATATGATGCCGAAAAACAAAATTCCCGAAGAATACCAGGATGAGAGTCCCGGCCCTGTGAAACTGCCGAGCTTTCGAGAATCATTTCCGTACTTAAATGCAATCCTGTACCTGGCATTTCTGGCCCTGATTATATTTGTACTTTGCCAGGTAATCCCGGAACTGGGTAAATATATCTCAAGGTCGCTTTTGCGGGAATTACGACCGTTGTTCCGGGGGAATACCGGTTTGGCGGTCTCACTTGCATTTATTGCAGGAATAATCTGGCTCATGAAAGAGCTTGTTCGCAGGAAATAAATCCAAGGTCAAACCATGACACCGCTTGAAGACAGGTATTTTGATTTGAAGGGGTTGGCCCAGTATTCTTCGCTTTCAGTGAGAACGCTGAGGGATTACTTGTACGATACCGACGACCCGCTTCCTTTTTTCAGGATAAAAAACAAGATTTTGATCCGGAAAAGTGAATTCGACACCTGGATCGAAAAGCACCGCAGTGACCTCAGCCGTGTTGATACAATCGTTGATGAGATCCTCAATGACCTTGCAGAGGCATAATATAAAAATTGAATCCTGCTTCCATGTGTGGCAGAATTGCCCAATAGGTACAGCGTATAGGGTTGCATTTTGCGCACATGGAAAGGAGGTCCCATGGGAGTAAAAGTGCGCGAGCGGCCCAAAGGCTCCGGCGTTTACTGGCTGTTTATTACCCACGAGGGAAAAAGAAAAGCGAAAAGAGTCGGCACCAAACGGGCCGCAGAGACTGCAGCAAAAAAGGTCGAGGCTCAACTCGCCCTCGGGTTGTTTAACCTGGAGGAGAAAAAGCAACTTCCCTCATTTGAGGAGTATGCCGACAACTGGCTCGAAACATACGTTCGGCCGCTTAGGCAGCCGGCAACATATGAGCGCTACACCGAGATCCTCGGAAGGCATGTCTATCCAGTATTCGCCTCACGGCCAATTGACCAGATAAGACGTAAAGATGTAAAAAACCTGTTACTGCACGTCAATAAAAAAGGGTACTCACGGAGTGTTGTCTGCCTTGTGCGGGATGTGGTCAGCGGGGCATTGGGGTATGCGGTTGATGATGAATTGATACTGGCAAACCCGGTTACCGGTGTCCTTAAACGGCTCAAGCTGGAACGGGACAAACGAATCAGCGTGGAACCGTTCAACCAGGAAGAAGTTGATCTCTTCCTCAAAACCTGTGCAGAGAAATTCTCCGAATATTACACTTTTTACCTTTGCGCGTTCAGAACAGGAATGAGGCTGGGAGAACTGCTTGCCCTTCAATGGGGCGATGTTGACTGGAACCGGAAATTTATCCGGGTTGAGCGGTCTTATAAAAGAGGCCTTGTTGGGAAAACAAAAAACGGCAGATCAAGAAATGTTGACATGTCGGACCAACTCGTGCGGGCCCTTAAAGATCTTTTAACCCACCGGAAGCGGGAAGCCTTAAAAATTGGAAAAGGTGATATCGTGGAAATAGTATTTCACAAGGACGGCCGGCACCGAGCACAGAATTCCGTCAGGAACGTTTACAAACGGATCCTGAAAAAAGCCGGAATCCGCAATATGCGTTTTCATGATATCCGTCACACCTTTGCCAGTTTGCTTCTCAGTAACGGTGAAAGCCCTGTGTATGTGAAAGAACAACTGGGCCATTCCAGTATCCAGATGACCGTTGATATTTACGGCCACCTGATCCCCAGCAGCAATCGTCAGGCTGTAAATCGGCTCGATGGCGTGCAACCATCTGCAACCTATCTGCAACCAGAAAAAACAAACGCCCGTAACTCGTTGGAATTACAGGCGTTTTAGTTTAATGGTGCCGAAGGCCGGACTCGAACCGGCACGGGTCTCCCCACTACCCCCTCAAGATAGCGTGTCTACCAGTTCCACCACTTCGGCACGTGTATTTTTTTACGTTATTCTGTTTGCCCCACGGGGGCCTCGGCCGGCGGTGCGCCGTCAGCAGCGCCAGGTATTGGTGCTTCCATAGGCTGTGAAGTTACGGGGGCAACATCCTTCATGATCGAGCTGCCCGCCGGATTTGCTGAAATATAGGCAAGGCTCAGGGATGTCACCATAAACACCACCGCCGCTGCCGTGGTGATTTTTCCCAGAAACGGCGCGGGCCCCGCGCCGCCGAACAGCGTCTGTGAAGACCCGCCGAACGCGGCCCCCATCTCGGCGCCCTTTCCTGTCTGCAGCAGCACGATCAGGATAAGCGCGATACAGACGCTAACATGTAAAATAATCAACAGTGTGGTCATAACGCAGTACTTCCTTTATGGTTTGGTGGACGATTCTACAGCCGATAATGGTCTAAAGTTAAATAAATATATTTATTTACTCTATTTTGCGGAAAATAGCAACAATTAACTTTCAAATTTCACTATCCGGGCAAATGAGTCGGCTTTGAGGCTGGCGCCGCCCACCAGGGCGCCGTCCAGATCGGGCTGTGCCATGAGCTCATCAACATTGTCCGGCTTTACGCTGCCGCCGTACAGGATACGCATCCCGTGTGCAACGCCCTCACCCGCTATGTCGCCCACAAGGGTGCGTATGAAGGCGTGGACCTCCTGTGCCTGGGCGGGGGTGGCCGTCTTCCCGGTGCCGATGGCCCAGACCGGTTCATAGGCAATGATGAGCGCGGCCGCCTCGTCGGCGGAAAGCCCGGCCAGGGCTCCCCGGACCTGGGTCTCCACGACCTGCATGGTATTTCCCGCCTCGCGCTCTTCAAGCCGCTCGCCCACACACGCGATGGGCGTGAGGCCCGCCTGCAGGGCGGCTTTTATTCGTTTGTTGACGCTCTCATCGGTCTCCCCGAAATACTGCCGCCGCTCGGAATGGCCGATGATGGCGTGGGTGCAGCCCGCTTCGGTGAGCATACCCGGTGCTATTTCACCGGTAAAGGCGCCCTTTTCTTCCCAGAAAATGTTCTGGGCGGCAACATGTATATTGGAGCCTGAAAGCTCCCGGGCGACCGCGCCGAGGGCCGTAAAAACAGGCCCCACGATAATCTCAACACCGCCCGCGTCCGCGACCTGCTGTTTCAGGGCCCGGACCAGGTCCAGGGACTCCTCAATGGTGTTGTGCATTTTCCAGTTGCCTGCAATGACGGGTGTTCGCATGATGTACCCTCCGGAATCATTTGATTTTAGATTTTAGAATTCGGATTGCAATATTAGTTTTACGTGACGGTTTTTTCGGCCTGCAGGCTTGAAAGCTTGCCGGCCTGTGTCACCTGTCCAGCGCCGCGATGCCGGGCAGTACTTTTCCCTCCATCATCTCCATGAAGGCGCCGCCGGCGGTTGACACAAAAGAGACCTTCTCCTGGTTGCCGGACGCTTTGAGCGCGGAGACAGAATCACCCCCGCCCACTATGCTCAGGGCCGACGACGCGGCAACGGCGTCCGCAACGTCAAAGGTGCCCTTGCTGAACTCCTCTATTTCAAAGACCCCCATGGGCCCGTTCCACACGATGGTCTTTGCCTCGCTGATGGCTCTGTTAAAAGCAGCCGCCGTCTCGGGACCTATGTCCAGGCCCTTCCACCCCCTGGGGATGTCCGCTACGGAGACTGTTTTCGTGGTCACACCCGCTTTAATCTCCTCGGCGATAACACAGTCGGACGGGAGCAGCACGGTGACGCCCCGCTCTTCGGCGCCGGCCATGACCTGGCGTGCCGTCTCGATAAGATCATCCTCGACAAGGGAGCCCCCCACCTCGTATCCCCGGGCCTTCAGAAACGTGAATGCCATGGCACCGCCGATGAGGAGGCTGTCGACTTTCCCGATGAGGTTTTCAAGCACCTCCAGCTTGCCGGACACCTTGGCGCCGCCGATCACCGCGGCAAGGGGCCGCTCGGGGTCCTGCATGGCCCGGTTGAAGTTGGTGATCTCCTTTTTCATCAGGAAGCCCGCACCGCACACGGGAACCACCCGGGTGATGGCCTCAACCGACGCGTGGGCCCGGTGGGTCACGGCAAAGGCGTCGTTGATGAACACATCGGCGGCAGCGCCGAGCTTCCGGGCGAACGCCTCGTCGTTGTTCGTCTCCTCATCGTAAAAGCGCAGGTTCTCAAGAAGCAGCACCCTGCCCGGGGCGAGGGCCCCGGCCTTTTCAACGGCCTCGTCGCTGATGCAGTCGTCGACAAACCCGACCTCACGGCCGAGCACCTCTGAAAGGCGCCGTGCCACCGGGGCAAGGCTCATTGCGGGTACGGTCTTGCCCTTGGGCCTGCCCAGATGGGAGGCGGCAATGACGGCCCCGCCGTTGTCAAGGATGTACTGCAATGTCGGCACGGTGGCGGTGATCCGGTTGTCGTTGGTGATGTTCAGGTTCTGGTCAAGGGGCACGTTAAAATCAGCCCGGACAAAAACCTTTTTTCCCTGAACATCGATGTCGTCGATAAATTGTATGGTCAAAATTTTTACCTCCGTAAAAATTTTCGTGTGGTTATCTGCAACACTCCGGGTGATACTGCATCGTTGATCCCCGCTGCAGTCTGTCCCGAGGTAACGGGGCGGGGATCCGGTTTCAGCGGCTGCACAATACGGTACAGTGCCCGTACGTTTGGTATGTGGATCCTGTGGCCGAGACACAGGATGACCTATGACTTTTGCAGCGCTCTTTGCCTGCTGGCTTGCAAGCTTGTCAGCTTTGTTACTTCACCGTGTCCATGTGAAGGATAAGATCACACACTTTATGTGAGTATCCCATTTCATTATCATACCATGAGACCACCTTGACAAAGGTGTCGCTCAGGGCGATGCCGGCATCGGCATCGAAGATGGACGTGCGCTCGTCACCGAGAAAATCACTGGAAACAACCGGCTCGTCGGTGTAGCCGAGGATCCCCTTCAACGCACCCTCCGAAGCCTTTTTCATGGCCGCCTTGACATCGTCATATGACGCGGGCTTTTCCAGGCGGCAGGTAAGGTCAACCACCGACACGTCGGCCGTGGGAATCCGAAAGGCCATGCCGGTAAGCTTTCCGTTCAGCGCGGGAATAACCTTGCCCACCGCTTTTGCGGCGCCGGTTGATGACGGAATAATATTCTGGGAGGCCCCCCGGCCGCCCCGCCAGTCCTTCATCGAGGGGGCGTCCACCGTCTTCTGGGTAGCGGTAACGGCATGCACCGTGGTCATGAGCCCTTCGGCGATACCCCAGTTGTCGTTAAGCACCTTGGCTATGGGAGCAAGACAGTTTGTTGTGCACGAGGCATTGGAGACCATGTCCATATCCGCGCTGTACTTATTCTGGTTGACGCCCATGACGAACATGGGAGTGGCGTCTTTTGAGGGGGCGGACATGACCACCCGCTTGGCCCCGGCCTTGAGGTGTCCTTCGGCTTTTTCCCGGGTAAGGAAAAGGCCGGTTGATTCCACAACATACTCCGCGCCGACCTCATTCCATTTAAGATTTGCAGGGTCCTTTTCGGCGGTAACCCGAATGGTTTTCCCGTTCACCACGAGATTGCCGTCTTTAACGTCCACGTCACCGGCGAATCTGCCGTGCGTAGAATCATATTTCAGCATATACGCCATATAATCCACATCAATAAGATCGTTGATGGCTACCACCTCAATCTCAGGTTTATCGCATGAAGCCCGAAAAACAAGACGGCCGATTCTTCCAAAACCATTAATGCCCACTTTTACAGCCATAACATCTCCTCCTCAAATAATTTTAAGGTTGCTTTTTTTCAACGCCGTTTATACAGTAAAAAAACCTCTGTATAAAAATTGTCTGCCATAGTTCAAATAAATAAATTAAACACAATTGTATGGGAATTTCAATGAAAAAAACAGCACGGCTGATTGAAGAACTGCGCGATATCATTCACGCTCTGCGGGCGCCGGGCGGATGCCCCTGGGACCGGAAGCAGACCCCTGCCGATGTCAAGGAATATCTTGTCGAGGAGCTCTACGAGCTTTTTGAGGCAATTGACTGCGGCGAAAAGAACATGCTCGTTGAAGAAACCGGCGACCTTTTGTTTATGGTGCTCTTTCTCGCGAACCTGTACGAGGAGGCCGGCACGTTCCGGCTGGCTGATTCCCTTGAAACCATCAGGAAGAAAATGATTCACCGCCATCCCCATGTTTTTGCCGACACAAAAGTCAACTCTGCCGAAGAAGTAAAACAGAACTGGCAGAAACTGAAAATCAAGGAGGGTAAAAAGCCGAAAAAATCCTTTCTTGACGGTATCCCCAAAAACCTTCCCGCCCTTTCCCGGGCCTATTATGTGACGGCAAAGGCGGCCGCAGTCGATTTCGACTGGGACAGCAGTGCCGATGTGATGAAAAAAGTACACGAAGAGCTCGGCGAGCTTGAAACGGCACGTCGGTCCGGCACACCTGACCAGGTAAAGGAAGAAATGGGTGACCTGCTCTTCAGCATGGTCAATTTGAGCAGACACCTGGGCATAGAGCCCGAGCAGGCCCTGCGCCGGGCAAATGAAAAATTTCTCTCCCGCTTCAGCTACATGGAGCAGAGCCTTGCTGCCCGGGGGAAAACACTCAAAGAGACACCCCTGGCTGAAATGGACATGATCTGGGAGGAGGCGAAGAAGGAGGGGTAGGGTTGAGGGTGCCGGGTTGCGGGTTCTAAACTCGAAACCCGAAACTCTTTTTTCACCGTTTCCGTGGTGTAATCGTTATCCGGCCGTCGCTGTAGCTCACGTCAAGCGTGAAGCTGCCGCCGATTTTTTCCCGGATCTGCCGGACCTGCTGCTGGAGCTGCTTTTCCAGCGCGTCCCGGTTGCATTGTTTGCCCGTATGCTCCTCGTACAGCCGTGAATACTCGCCGGCCGTCCTGTCGATCTCCCGGTCAATATCACCGGTCGACGCTGCTTTTGTCCCCACGGACGGACCTGGCCGGGCGGTGCGCCTGCCGGCAACCAATGCCGCGCCCCGCATGGCGCGGCCCTCTTCGATGTCCTTGAGCATCTTTTCCCATTTCGTCCGGTACGCGGTGAACCGCTGGACAAAACTGTTTACGAAAAACCGCTGGCTGCTCGATGCGGTCCGGTCCCGGGCCCTTGTGAGCTGCATGACGTCGCCCTTCAGTTTTTCAAGGACCCTCACCGGCGAAATTTTTTCCTGGCCGCTGAAATAGGCGTTGAATTTTCGGTCAAGCATTTCAAGCTGCTCGTTGAGCACGGTGACCCTGGCCTGTATGTCAACGGAAGACATGTATTACACCCTGCAAAAAAGAAGCGGCAGTGAAGAAGAAAAAAAATGCCCTGCAGCATAATCGTAAAAAACGTCTGCGGTTGTGTCACAGCAAAAAAACAATCCCGTATGCCTTCCCCCTTTGCCAGGGGGGAACCTCTGTCTGAACACAAAAAAGAGTAATCCATTTGCGGTGAAAAAGCAAGTTCGCCGCCTGCTTAAAAACTTGCCGCTTTACTGTTTATGGTTTACCATGGTAGCGTTTTCCCCGGAACGGATATCAGGTGCTGCCAGGCAAAAAAGTATTCCACGTCTACCATGCGGGGGGGGATGTATGTTTTCCCTTACAGACTGGCTGATAATCGCAGCATACCTGCTGTTCACCTTCAGCGTGGGCCTGCTCATGCTGCGAAAAGCATCAACCGGCCTTGGGTCCTATTTCGGGGCCGGCAGGTCGCTGCCCTGGTGGTGGCTGGGGACCTCCATGGTCGCAACCACGTTTGCCGCCGACACCCCCCTTGCCGTCACCGGCATCGTTGCCAGGGACGGCATTGCCGGCAACTGGTTTGTCTGGTGCAGCACACTTACCTATATGACCATGACCGTCTTCTTTGCCCGCAAATGGCATGACAGCAACGTGCTGACCGACGTGGAAATTATCGCGCTTCGCTATGACGGGACCTCCGCCCGCGTACTCCGTGGGTTTAAGGCCTTCTATTTCAGCATCATTATCAACAGCGTGGTGCTGGGCTGGGTGTTCAGGGCAATGAGCAAAATATCACAGCCCTTTATCAGCTGGCCCCGGCTGCTGGGCGACGGGCTTTATGTGCGTCTTGAAACACTGTGGCCGGACTTTCTGATCTTCGACAACACTAACAACACGTTGACCGTTCTGGTGATCCTCGCCGTGGTGGTTGCCTACAGCAGCCTGGGCGGAATACGCGGGGTTATCCTTACCGACCTGTTTCAGTTTGCCCTGGCACTGCTGTGTGCCGTGGTGTTTGCCTGGTTTGCCGTCAGCTATATCGGCGGCCTCGGTGAACTGTTTGACCGACTCCACGGCCTGTATCCCGACAGGGCCGACCGCATCCTGCAGTTCTGGCCCGATTTCTCAGGCTCCCTGCTGCCGTTCAGGGTCTTTTTGATTTATATCGGCCTTCTGTGGTGGGCACAGTATTTTTCAGACGGCTCGGGCTATCTTGCCCAGCGGATAAACACGGCCCGCAGCCCTGCCGATGCCGAGAGGGGCTGCCTGTGGTTCACCCTGGCAAGCTTTGTGCTTCGCACCTGGCCGTGGATCATCACGGCACTGGCAGCTCTGGTGATCTTCCCCCTGGATGATCCCGCGCGGTTCAGCCCTCTGGGCACCCAGGTGGCGGGCGATCGGGAAATGGGATATCCGGTGCTGATGAAGCTGGTACTCCCCCCGGGCGTGCTGGGGCTCACCTTTGTCAGCCTGCTTGCCGCGTTTATGAGCACGGTGGACACCCACATCAACTGGGCGGCAAGCTACCTGGTAAACGACGTGTATAAACCCTTTATGCGTCCGGCAGCCTCACAGCGTCACTACATAGCGGTTAGCCGGCTGTGTGTCGTGCTTATCGCCGTTGTTGCCGTGGTAATTGCCAGCCAGATCGATTCCATAGAAAAGGCCTGGAAATTTTTTGTCGCAATCGGGTGCGGGCTGGGCCTGCCCCAGATTCTCCGCTGGGTCTGGTGGCGTGCCAATGCCTGGACCGAGATAGCGGGTATGAGCGTTGCCTTTGCTGCTGCCCTGCTGCTGTATAGTCTGTTTCCCGCCGCCCGGGACGAATACCTGCTCACCGCGGTAATCGGTGCAAGCGTAACAGCCTGCATCGGGGCAACCCTCATAACCCGGCCGGTGCATGACACCGTGCTCCGGCGGTTCATTGACCGTGTTCGCCCCTTTGGTTTCTGGCGGAAGATGAACAGACACACGGGTGCAGAATTCGTTTTTGTGAAACGCGGCGGGATGTGGGTTCTGGGAGTGACTGCCACATTCAGCGGGATGTTTTCCATCGGTTATCTGCTCATGGCACGGTGGGCGGTGGGGCTGCTGAACGCGGTGATATTCATTCTGTGCATGATGGTGCTGCTCAGCTGTATGAAGGAAAAACCCTGTAATAACCATGCACCTGTTTGGTAACGCTTCCCCAAGCGCGCAGAGCCCGCCGGACGTGTGCAAAACCTGTTGATAACTCAATAAAAAAGCAGAAAAGCAGGGTCCGGACACGTACCGGCACAACTGTGGGAGAAATTTTCAGGAGCTAAAATATAAAGCAAAATCAAATTGTTAAAGATGAACCGCCCATATATTCTTGACTTTTTCTTTAAGCTGTAGGAAAGTATAAGAGATTTCAACAGGATGCAACACAATGTGAGGATTATTCTCACAAAATTTACTATTTTTTGCGTGTACGCAGAAAATGCAACCCGAATATAATGACGAGATGCCGGCATGAAATTACGTAAAAACATACTGAACAGAATAAGAAGCCTGCTGCTTCCCCTGGCAATTGTTGCGGCACTGGGAATCGGCACCTACAGCGCAATGGCTTTTCTTGATGAGCTGGTGCGGCAGGACCTCATTGCCGCATATGAGATTCAGATGCTCAGGGACGGGGGCGGTAATGTTGAAGAAATATTCAGCGACGATCCCGGGCTGTTGGCCTACTGCGAAAAAATATCAGGTGCAAGCGGCATAGACAGGATGTATGTTCTGAAAAACAGGCCCAATGGATGGTCCATTACCCTGGCGGCGTTTCTTATTCCGACAATCCCCGTATGGCTCATCTATTATCTTCTCAAGGTCTGGATCTCACGGCTGGCTGAAGGGCCGTCCGCACCACGCAGCCCGGCGAAACGGAAAAGGTAGCAGGAAAGCTGGCCCGCGAGCAAGCTAACAAGCAAAACAGCAAAATCCAATAAAGCCTTACCTCTGATGCTTTTGTCTTTCAGCTTTGAGCTTAAACGCTTGCCAGCCTGCAGGCATGTTCGCTTGCCGGCCTGTTTAATCCTTTTCCTGCTGCAGCTTCTTGTACTTCTTGAGCACGAGGTCGCGCTTGACTTTGGAAACCCTGTCGATGATCAGGTTGCCGTGAAGATGGTCTATCTCGTGCTGAAACATCCGGGCAAGAAAATCATCGGCGTCGAAGGTGACCGGCTTTCCCTTCAGGTCAAACCCCTTCACCTGGACCTGGGCATTGCGCTTTACGTCGACGGTTAGCCCGGGCAGGCACAGACACCCTTCCTCCATTAAACCGCTGCCCTCTGCAATGGTAATCTCGGGATTTATCAGGACAAGAAGGCCGTCGCCGATATCGCCCACAAAGAGCTGCCTGGAGACGCCTATCTGGGGGGCTGCCAGCCCGACACCCTTGTCGGCATACATGGTCTCGGCCATGTCCCCGGCAAGCTGAATGATTTCCTCGTTTATGTCCGTAATGGGCTCGCATCGCTTCCGGAGAACTGAATGGGGATAATGAAGAACGTTGCGTTTCGACATGGCGGTGATCTATCCTGCTTGTGTAATAAGTTTGTCCTCTTCCTCAAGGCTGCTCAGAATGATCGGCCCTTTGCGGGTAATGGCGATGGTATGTTCGAAATGGGCCGACAGTTTGCCGTCCTTTGTGACGGCGGTCCAGCCGTCGTCGAGAATCGTCACACGATGGGTCCCCTGGTTAACCATGGGCTCAATGGCGAATACCATCCCTTCCTGCAGCCGGGGGTTGGGCGTTTTGGGGGAATAAAAATTGGGGATCTGCGGATCTTCGTGGAGTTTCCTGCCGATGCCGTGTCCCACGAAATCACGCACCACGCTGTATCCGTTTGATTCAACGTGGCTTTGAACCGCAACGGAAATATCGGAAAGCCTGTTTCCCACCCGGGCCTTGTCAATGCCGGCATACAGCGATTGTTCGGTCACCCTGCACAGGTTCCTGGCCACCGGCGTAACATCGCCCACCGCCACCGTGGTAGCGGCATCGCCGTAAAACCCGTTGAGCAGCGTACCCATGTCGATGCTGACAATATCTCCTTTTTTTATTTTTCGCTGTCCGGGGATGCCGTGAACAACCGCATCGTTAATAGCAATACACAGCGTGGCGGGATACCCCCGGTATCCCTTGAATGCCGGAACGGCCTTTCTCTTCCTGATGAAACGCTCGGCAATCGCGTCAAGCTCTGCAGTTGTAATGCCCGGTTTAATGTGTTTTTTGAGTTCCTGGAGGGTTTCTGCAACAATGTAGTTGCTTTTCCGCAGAAGCTTCAGCTCTTCCGTGTTCTTAAGAATAATCATAATACAGGATGTGTCTCCTTTTTATCCACCCCCGCGACGAAACGGCAACGAACGAGTCTTCGGTGAAAACTGATACATGCCGGTAACCCCCTTAAACCTTTCTGCTATGGAACGTTTGAGGATACCCACGACTTTATGGCCCGTTTTTATGACCAGGCGCGTGCGCCCTGTTTTTTCAAACTGCTTCAGGGCCTGGTCGAGGCTCTTTTCGCTGTCACAAGTTTCCAGCGGCTGGGACATGATGTCCCGCGCGGGGGTCGTGTCGAAATCAAGCCCTTCGAGCACTGCCCGCAGCAGGTCGTTTGATGTTATAATGCCCACGCTTTCCTCACCCCTGTTGACAAGAATGGAACCCAAATTCTCCGTAAGGATCGTTTCCACAACCTTTTTCAGCGGACTGTTCTCCTCGCAAAACGCAACCTTGGCTCTCATTATGTGAGAAATCGGCATAGACATGATCGTCCCTCCTTTTCTGCCGGGTCCGTGCCCCGGATACAAGCCGGGGCGTACGTAAACAACCGAGCTCATCACAGCTCCCGCGCCTGTGCGGGGAAGAGCCCGGCTTCGTATTGCTGCCGGAGGCCGAAAACCAAAAATCCACGAACGTGGAACGTTTCCTTTTGCCTCCCCGTGCGGCCCGCGGGGTTTCCGGCAAACAATTATCGGTGCACAGCCATGTGCATCATGACAGCAGGGCTTTGAGGCCGATAACGATAAAAACGAGCCCGCCTAACAGCAACAAAAACAGGGCCCCATAGTGGATAACCTGGGCAAGAAGAAAAAGACGAAAATTTTTTTTATCTTGCCGGTTAATCCTTTCCTGATGGTGCTCGTATAAAAGACGATTGCGCACTATGCGGCAGGCTCCTTGGACTGTTCTTCCAGAACAGCCTTGATCTTTTTTAGCCTGGTAAAGCTTTCCCGCTCTATTTCATCCAGCCGCATCCTGATATACTTTACCGTGGCTCTAAGCTTTGGAATAACGATGTACTCCAGGGCGTTCACCCGGCGCTTGGTCCGTTCCACCTCCAGGGCAAGCCGCCGCACCGTCTCCTCGACCTCTGCCAGCTTAATGACCATTGACAGCGCCTTTTCCATATTTGCGCATGCTTCATCAAGTTTTGCCGTGGTATCATACAACCCGTAGCCCCTGCGGATCACCGTTCGTTCCGCCTTGGGCATCTCAATAAGCGGGACCCTGACGCCCATGATGTTGCGGGACCGCAGCTCAACCTGAATGTCCTGGCCGGTGTTCCATGATATCTGCTTGACCGCGCCCGTTCCCATAAGGGCCTGGGCCGCCAGCAGATCCTTGTACGCGGCAGCCAGCTGGGCCTGGGCCTCATTTCTGATGGTCCGGACATTGCCGGCAATGCTTAAGAACTCGGATATCAGGGCGTCCCTTTTTTCCTTCAGGAGCTTGTGACCACGCTCTGCCAGAACCACCCGTTTTCTGAGCTGCAGCAGCTCCATGCGCGTGGGTTTTATTCCCTCAATGATCTCGGCCATAGATAGCGTTCTCCCCGTCTACTTATCGCGGTTATCCGGATGAAATTTCTTGATGTGCTCCTCATCGATACGCTTCAGCTCGCTCTCGGGCAGAACGGTCAGCAGTTTCCATCCCAAATCCAGGGTCCCTTCCCTGATTGTACGGTTTTCATCCCTGCCCTGAATAACAAACTCTTTCTCAAAGGCATCGGCAAATTCAAGGTATTTCTTGTCGCGGTCGGTAAGGGCCTCTTCGCCCACAACCGCCACCAGGTTCCTGACGTCACGGCCTTCGGCATAGGCAGCGTAGCACTGGTCGGACACACCCAGGTGGTCCTCCCTGGTTTTACCCTCACCGATGCCCTGGTTCATGAG
>Ga0272442_10007763_pt1 | contig 13779 bp, 10 predicted proteins | sample SSMForm2O_FD_200262 | JGI IMG/M metagenome (GOLD analysis project Ga0272442, IMG submission 200262) | Marine sediment archaeal communities from Little Sippewissett salt marsh, Falmouth, MA, United States - SSM-Form-2O | ecosystem: Environmental > Aquatic > Marine > Wetlands > Sediment ...
CGCCTTTTGTGACCCAAAAACTTCGTGGAAAGGCAAGTTGGGTACCAGAAAAATTTCTGGATTCCATCTGCCGCCCATTCTGGGCGGTTGCGTTTAACGACCTTTTCACGTGATCGGTCGTTTTCTTTATTTTTCTGGAGAAATCACGTGAAAACTTTCAATCTTAAGTTTAGATTTTTGGTATTAATTGTTCTCATTTTTCCCCTTCTAACCGGTCCGAATGTGTCAGCAGCACCATCGGTGATGAAAATTGCACAGGTGGATGTGGAAACTACTGCAAGCAAAGGTCTCGATTACCTCGCCAACCAGATGAATCAAGATGGTGGTATTCGATGGTTTGACGAAAGTTCCAGCGTAGCGGCAACACTTCGAGTGATCAATGCCTTAGCTGCTGCTGGATACCCACAGGATTATCTCACCAGTAGTTCAGGCAACCGTCCAATTGATTTTCTACAAGAACAAGGAGTAGCTTGGGTGAACCAGGAGGAAACTGAGTCACCTGGATTTAATGTCGCTCGTGCAGGACAATTGCTGACGGCAATCGCGGCAGCCAATGAAAATCCCCGGGACTTTGGCAGTAATTCGGTGGACTTGGTTTACGAATTGAATACATATTACGATCCAAAAACCGCTGCGTATGGCCAGGCAACTTCTGATAACGTGATTGACCAGGTTTGGGCGATGATTGGGCTGTCCTCAAATAACATTGATATCCCAGTCGATGCGGCTGATTGGTTGATATCTGCAGAAAAAGATGACGGCAGTTGGGATGATGGCTTCGGGAGTTTTTTAGATACTACGCCCTTGGCATTGCTCGCTTTAATCAGCTCAGATCATGCAGAAAGGGTATCCTCAAGCATTCAATCTGGTATCGATTTCATGGCACAAAATCAACAACCCGACGGTGGCTGGCAGTCCGAGTGGGACACGAGCACAAATGCCAACACCACGGGTGTTATATTACAGGTTATCTCTCTACTTGGTCAAAACCCCTCCGATGAAAATTGGCAAAAAACAGATGGCAACCCCACCACTGCACTCCTGGCCATTCAGCAAGAAAATGGTGTTTTCGGCTTTGATTTTGGCAATGCTTACTCAACAGCGGATGCCATTGTTGGTCTATCAGGAAGAAATATCACCTCACTTGGATTCCTCCAATCCTCTTCTGAAGCGTTTGATTATTTATTCGCTGAACAAATGACCGATGGAGGTTGGGGAAGCGTTGGGTTAACCCTCGATGCCATGTTGGCAATGCAGGCTGCGGGTTGGGACCCCAACTCAATCATTGTTGGAGGTGCACACCCCCTTGAATCAGTTGAAGCTAATTTTGAGTCTTATTTTGAGGTCGGACCAGATGCCATTGGGAAAACAATTTTAAGCCTTTCAGCAGCCTACAGGGATCCAAGGCAATTTACTGGGATTGACCTCAGCCAAAAGTTGATGGAAACATACAATGAAAACGATCAGGCATTTGGTGACCCAGGAAACACCTGGCATCAAGCCTTTGCCATCCTTGGTCTCTATACTTTAGGGCATGACATCCCTCAAGGTGCAATTGATACATTGCTTGACTTACAACAGGAAGACGGTGGCTGGGAATACGCTTCGGGGTTTGGCTCTTGGCCTGATAACACTGCCCTAGCCATTCAAGCAATATTAGCAGTGGGACTTTCATCAGAGGACGAATCGATTGTAAATGCCTTAGATTACATCCGATCAAATCAAAACGCAGATGGTGGATGGGGAGATTCAAGCACTACAGCCTTTGTGATTATGGCACTTAATGCCCTTGAAGAAAATTTATCCTCGTGGCAAACAGAATCCGGGAAAGATCCATTGCTCAACCTATTGTCCTATCAAAAATCAAATGGTGCTTTTGTGTTCAATTGGGACTTTCCTGATGATAATTTAATGTCAACAACGGCAGCATTGGTCGCACTTTATGATGGGCATTATCTTATACAACCCCAGGACATTTCATGCATCAACCAGGCAGCCATTGTTGTAGATGACGGTAGTGGGAATGTTTTTGCAGATTGTGTCGAATTTGAGGATGATTCCATCAGCGGAATGCAGTTGCTGGAAGTGTCTGACTTTGAATTTGATATGTCTGAAGGCTTTCTCAACAGCATCATGGGCATAATCAACCCTGAAGGTGAAACCAATTATTGGTCGTATTGGTCTTGGGATGGTCAAAAATGGAGCTTCAAAAATACAGGTGCTGGGGAGTCTATTGTCAACCCAGGGACAATTGAAGGCTGGCATTTAACAAGCTGGGAAGTATTTCCCAATTCACCATCACGCTTTGTGCCTGATATTGATCAAATCTGTAATAACAAAGTTCTCAAGAGTTATTCGGAACAACCCTTCCTCGATTATAACGACCTCTTCTTCACACAATTGGAAGCTGTAAACGAACCAGAAGTAATCGAGGAGGCGCCTACAATCACCAGCACAGTACCAGTCAAAACAGAAGAAGAGTCCATCCAAGATACTGAAGTGATTAAAACCGAGACATCAGAAGTAAACAAAGCAGAAGACGTTCAATCCAATACCGCTATCATAATCATTGCTGCTGTTGGCGTGGTTGTCCTGATTTTCACTCTTATTTATGTTCTGCGAAAACACAAATGAAAGCTAATTTTTTTAAGATTGGTGTTGATCTGATCGTTTTTTCATTAGGCGCTGTTAGCCTCCTGGCACCGCTGTTATTTCAAGGGATAAATGCACCAATATTTTCCCAATCGTCTTTCCCCATTGTGGTGAGCGGGATAATAATTCTTTGCATTGCGATTGTTTTTGTTGAAGCTCAATCCTCGTTATTGGATTCCAAAATGATCGCCTTTTTAGGGATTCTGATTGCAATTAATAGCAGCCTACGTTTTTTAGAAAATGCCATCCCGGGACCAGCAGGTTTCAGTCCCGTTTTTATCCTCATTATTCTGACAGGATATTTCTTTGGAAGTCGAATTGGTTTTTTAATGGGGGCATTATCCATGTTAATTTCCGGTTTGTTCACAGGTGGAGTCGGACCATGGCTGCCAGGGCAGATGATTACGGCAGGATGGGTTGGCCAATCCAGTGCCTGGCTTAGAAAACCAATCCAGAAGATGCGCTGGTCTGGAAGTGCCGTGGAAAGAATTTTTTTATGCGTCCATGGTGCTTTTTGGGGGATTCTTTTTGGTGTCATTATGAATTTATGGTTCTGGCCGTTTATTGGTGCAAGCTCAGGGCAAACGTGGCTTAAAAACGCAAGCGTCGTGGTCAATCTTCAACGTTACGGTGCTTATTATTTTGCGACATCCTTCCTATGGGATATAACAAGGGCAATTGGGAATGTATTGTTAATTGCCCTTTTAACACAACCCGTATTGAAAATTTTTGACCGTTTTAACCACCGTTTTTCCTTCACAATTGCTGAGACAGAACGATGAACAACCCTTTTGCTTGGTTGCTATGGTTCATCATCAACCTCATATTCCTCCTCTCCACTCGAAATCCTATTTATTTAGTTTGTGCACTGATAGGCTTGGTCAGCTTAGGATGGTGGATATCAAAAAAGGATAATCGAAGGGATTGGCTTAAACGAAATCTGCAATCCCTTTTTATAATCATCTTATTTTCTTCCCTTATCAATAGCCTTTTTACACACAACGGACAAACTATCTTATTTACCATTCCGGGCTCATGGCCTCTAATTGGTGGGATGATTACCTTGGAGAGCCTTGTTTATGGCGCGATCAATGGTTTGATCATTGGGAATATATTGATCTTATTTACTGTCTTAAATTTAGCCTTAAGCATCAAACAATTAACCCGCCTGATCCCGCGCGCATTCTATCCCATCGGAATGATTGTCAGCATCGCAATGACCTTCTTCCCATCGATTCAACGGCGCTTTGGGGAGATCAAAGAAGCACAAATGATCCGCGGCAATCCAATGAAAAAAATCGCAGATTGGTTGCCCATCCTGGTCCCACTCCTCGTTTCGAGTCTAGAGAATGGGCTTATCCTTTCAGAATCCATGACATCCCGTGGTTTTTTCACCACAAAACAAGAGAAGAACTCAGTTCTCCCAGTGATTGCCTTGATCATTGGAACATTTTCAATTTTCTCGGGATGGATCTTGGCGATTTACGCCTATCCCCGCAATGTTTTTTTCCCTCTCTTTTTGGTTGGAGGTATCATCATTTTTATTACCTTGTGGCAGTTGGGACACTCCGTTAAGACAACCCGTTATCACAAAAGAAATTTTCGAAAGCCAGACATAATCGCCATTGTGATCATGCTGTTGATGGTCGTCATTTTCATTTTTTTCTCAGCAACAAAACGCCTTTCCTCTCTGACCTATTCACCTTACCCTGCAATCTCAGCACCTACCATTGAAATCATCCCAATCTTACTATCATCAATTACGCTCTTACCAATCGTTTTCATAAAAAATGATCAAAATTGAGTCCTTATCTTTTCAATACCCTGGATCCAGCCAGCCTGTATTCACAGATTTGGACCTGGACATCCCCTCCAACTCGTTAACCTTGGTGACGGGTGTGTCTGGGTCCGGTAAATCTACGCTTTTGCGATGCCTCAATGGCCTGATCCCCCATTTTTCGGGTGGCATAATAGGAGGGCAGATCAAAATTTTTGGTTTAAACCCCATTTTAGATGGCACCGAAAAAATGGCATCCAAGGTAGGCTTTGTGTTTCAAGAGCCTGAAGCACAGTTTGTTTACGATGTTGTAGAAGACGAAATCGCCTTTGCTTTGGAAAACTTTGGCATCTGTTATGAATCCATGCAAGAAAAAGTGAACGACATCCTTGAGAAATTATCCATTCAAGAAATTCGGCATAAAAAAATTAATGACATTTCAGGTGGCGAAAAACAATTGGTGGCTATCGCCAGTGCCCTTGTTGGTGGGAAAAAGCTACTAATTCTGGATGAACCCACTTCTCAGCTTGACCCGCAGACTGCGGATGTCCTCTTGTCCATCATCACAAGGATGAAGCAAGAGGTGGCGCTAACAATCATCATTGCTGAGCATCGATTAGAACGTCTATTGCCATACGTGGACAATTTGATCCATCTGCAAGCCAGTGCACCTCCAATTGTCGGGACACCGAGGGATGTATTATCCCAAATTGAGCAAGTGCCGCCAATAATTAAGATCGCCAAAAAACTTCAAATTTATCCGCTACCGATCAGAATTGAGGAATTTCCAGACCTTCAAGTTGAATCATCAGATTTTCGACTTAATCCTCCAACGTTAGCAGCAAAACAACCTCAAAAATCTATATTAACACTAACAGGTGTCTCAGCAAGTATCGACCAGCAGGATATCCTTAAATCTATCAATTTAGACGTTAGAAAAGGTGAAATCCACATTATTCTCGGTCCAAATGGTGTTGGGAAAACTACATTACTTAGGACAATATTAGGTTTATTACCGAGCAAGGGCGATATCTTGCTGGAAGGGAAAAATATCAGGGGTTTGGATTTTCAAAAAATTGTTAAGCATGTTGCCTATTTACCTCAAAATCCAAATGATCTTCTATTTGCAGACACAGTAATTGAGGAACTACGAATTACCTTGAAAAATCATGACATGAAAATTAGCCATGATGAATTAGTTTCATTTCTTTTACAATTTAAGCTAAATGAAAAAGAAAATGTTTATCCTCGCGATCTTTCAATAGGAGAACGACAACGGGTTGCCTTAGCAGCAATTATAATCGCCGACCCTGAGATTATTCTTTTAGATGAACCCACCCGAGGTTTGGACTATTCTACCAAATCAGCCCTGAATTCATTCCTAAAGGCTTTATCAGCCCGGGGTACCACAATCATTTTGGTAACTCATGATATTGAATTCGCCGCTCAATTAGCAGATCGAGTTTCAATCTTGGAAAGAGGGGAGATTACCTTTTCTGGACATCCAAGTATTGCCTTCAAAAAATTCTTGCGCTATAGAACTCAAACAGCCCAATTATTTCCTGATTTGAACTGGATCACTCCCCGGGATGTGGCTATTTAGAAAAGGTCAGAACATAATTTACATATGGTAAAATTACTTTGGTAAATTAATAATGATGGAAATTTTATTTGCAAAATTGTACTGTGAAGAATAAAATCTCCAACATGGTTTAATCGCGGTTAAATAACTATATCGCTTAGTGGTTATTGCCTTTTGGAAAATATATTTGATGATCCTATACTCTAGTCTTTAGCATACGAAATCCGACAAAAATCGTAGCTGATCCTTATTTTTTAAAGGAGAAAAACAAAATGTATTGCTATCACGGGAAGATACTTCACATTGATCTGGCAGAACGGACACACTGGATCGAGGAAAAAGAAGAGGACTGGTATAAGCTCTATATCGGTGGCGTAGCTATGGCAACTCGGCTTTGCTGGGAGAATATTGAGGTTGGTTGTGACCCTTATGACCCAGGAAATCCAATATGCTTTGCAAATGGAATTTTTGCAGGCACACCTGTACCTGTGGGCGGAAAATATGGACTTGCCTCCAAATCACCTTTGACTGGTTTCATTGGGGATAGTCTGTCGGGCAGCTGGTTCTCCATAGCCCTAAAACGCGCCCAATGGGATGGTGTTGTCATCCATAATTCTAGCGAGGAATGGGTACACATTTTTATCGACGATGACAGAGTTGAATTTTTACCGGCTGCTAAACTATTAGGGTTGGGAACCTATGAAACAGAAGAAGCCATCAGAGAAGCTTTTGGAGATGATCAAGTAAGATCCGCAACAATTGGACCATCTGGTGAAAATATGGTTCGCTTTGCTAACGTTACCAATGATGGACGGCAAGCAGGGCGTACTGGTCATGGCGCAGTTTGGGGAAGTAAGAAGTTAAAAGCAGTCTCTGTCCGTGGCTCATATGGCGTAACGGTTTTCGATCCTGAAACCCTTCTTCAAATGTCGTTTGATATCACCGATTCAGCGCAAGGACCTCACACAGAGAAATACCGAGTTTATGGTACATCCACCAACGTTCTGAACATGAACCGACTGGGTTTATTGCCAACTCGCAACTACCAGGAAGGCACCTTCGAATTTGCAGAGCTCGTTAGTGGTGAATATCTGGATGAACATCACAAAGTTAAAGTCATTGCTTGTGCTCAATGCCCCATTGCATGCGAGCAGATGTCCCTAGTCAAGAAAGGACCCTTTGCTGGCGCGATGACGGGTATCGAATATGAATGCCTCCAGGCTGTCAGTTCAAACTGTGGGATTGGTGATATGACCGCCGCCATTCGTCTAATTGACCTAGCCGATCGAAGTGGGATGGACGCTATGTCGATGGGAGTGACAATTTCATTTGCCATGGAATGTTATGAGCGTGGTGTCCTTACCAAAGAAGACTTCAAATGCAATAAGGCTCCGGATGGCATCGAACTTAATTTTGGAAATGGTGCCGGGGCAATAACCTTTGGCCAAATGATCCGAGATCGAGAAGGTATGGGTGACATCTTCGCTGAAGGGACAAAACGGACCGCTGCCTATCTGGATAAAGAAAAGGGCGCAGAGACCTACAAGTGGGCTATGAATGTAAAAGGATTGGAAACACCTGGGTATGATGCAAGAGCGCTTAAGACATTTGCTGTTGGTTTAGCAGTCGGCACAAGAGGGGCTTGCCACAATCGTAGCGCGGCTTACGATCCCGATATCAAAGGACAAACAAACCGCTTTACCGTCGATGAGACTCGTGGTGAAGTAGCTGCACGGTCTGAAGAATATGCTGCGGTCTATGACACCTTACCAATGTGCAAGTTCATTCGGCGCTGTTTCACTGGCAAAGCTGACCGGGCTGGTGCCTGGCCGGCAATCGCCAAATTAATCAACGCAACCACGGGGTGGAACTTCGATTACGATGACGTTGATCAAATTGGTGTTCGAGCTCATACAATGAAAAAGGCATTTAACATTCGAGAGGGATGGACAGAGGCTGACGATGACCTCCCCTATCGATGGAAACACGACCCCATGACAAAAGGAATATCTGCTGGGCACGTGGTGACAGATGATGAGCTTCAATATTTAAAGAAGATTTATTATGAATACAAGGGATGGACGAAAGAAGGCCTTATCCCTAAGAAAGTGTTTATCGACCTCGGCATGGACGATATTGCTGAAGAAATTGGTGTCTAAGGAGATTAATAATGGTTGCATCAACATCAAAATTTAAATATATCGTGTGTGATCCTGAATTATGTATTGGTTGCCAGTTATGTGAATATATTTGCTCCTATACAAAGACAGGTGAATTCAATTCCTATAGAAGTCGTATTCGCACAGTACGCGTGGATGAGGTGCTCATCACAGCAGTGGCTTGTCGCACCTGTGAAAATGCGCCCTGTGTGATCGCCTGTACTCGCGACGCATTGACTCAAGATCCAGAGACAGGCATTATACATATTGATCCAAAAAAATGTGATGGCTGTGCCTGGTGCATTGAAGCCTGTGATTTTGGGGCCATTTCAATTAATCATGAGACAAAACTTGCTGAATTCTGCAACCAATGTGAAGACATTGAGGATGGACCTCAATGTGTCAAGATTTGCCCTAAGGATGCCCTTGAATATACAACCCCCGATCAAAGGGCGCAACGCACACGAAAAAAATTGATCAAAGATAGCCTTGAATTTCCCCAAAAGGCAAAGGATCCTCGATGACCGATTCGCAAAATCAACAAAATAACGAAGAACTTCGTATTGGTGTTTACATCTGCCATTGTGGCAGCAATATTGGTGGTGTTATTAATCCTAAAGAAGTCGTTGAATTCGCTGAAAGTTTACCAGATGTTGTTCGGGCAACGGATACCCTTTATGCCTGCGCTGACTCCGGTCAACGACTGATTAAAGATGAAATTAAGAAATATAACCTAAACAGGGTAGTCGTATCAGCTTGCTCTGTTAGAATGCACGAACCTACCTTCAGAGCTGCTGTTTCTGAGGCTGGTTTGAATCCCTTCTTAATGGAAATGGCAAATATCCGGGAGCAGTGTACCTGGGCCCATGGACACGATCGAGAAGGAGCCTTAGAAAAAGCAAAAGATCTCACAGCAGCCGCCATCGCAAAAGCCCGGTTTCTGACCTCCCTGGACATGCTGGAAGTCCCAGTTACCCAAAAGGCAATGGTCATTGGCGGTGGTGTTGCTGGTATTAGTGCATCCCTTGACCTGGCAGAACAAGGCATTGAAACAATTTTGGTAGAAAAGGAGGCTACTATCGGTGGGGTTATGGCTCAGCTCAATAAGACCTTCCCCACGATGGACTGTAGTATATGAATACTCGCACCTAAAATGGTTGACGCGGCGCGTCAGCCCCGGATTGATGTGCGAACATTCACTGAAGTTGAAAAAGTTGAAGGTTTCGTCGGAAACTTTAAGGTAACACTGCGCGAAAAAGCCAAATATGTTGACGCAGATCGCTGTAATGGTTGCGGGGATTGCGCAAAGGTCTGCCCAATTGAAGTCCCTAACTATTTTGAAATGGATCTGGCACCCCGCAAAGCGGCTTACGTCCCCATGAGTCAATCAGTGCCCTTGATTTACACCATTGATATGGACGCCTGTATCCACTGCTTTAAATGCGTGGAGGCCTGTGGTCCACTTGAAGCGATTGATTTTAGTCAGGAAGACAAAATCGTCAAAGAAAACATCGGTTCGATTATCGTTTCCACTGGCTTTGGACATTTCGACCCCAGTGTTATGGCCGAATATGGTTATGGACGATTCTCCAATGTGATCACATCCATGGAGATGGAACGGCTCAATAACTCCGCTGGCCCAACCGCCGGCAACCTGATCCGTCCTAGTGATCGAAAAAACCCGAAGAAATTAGCCTTTATTAACTGTGTCGGATCACGAGACAAACGCTATAACCCCTCTTGTTCGAATTTTTGCTGTATGTATTCGATCAAGAATGCGGTCTTGCTTAAGCAAATGAACCCCGAAGTGGATATCACCATTTACTACATTGATATTCGCACACCGTCAAAGGGATACGAAGAATTTTACGATCGAGCCCGGGAAATGGGGATTCATTTCAGCCAAGGACGTCCCAGCCTTATCACTGAAATTACAGAAACAAACAATCTAATTGTCCATTCGGAAGATATTACCCTTGGCCACGTCACAGAAAAAGAATATGACATGGTCATGCTCAATCAGGCTGCCATCCCTCAACCTGATCAGAATCATATGAGCTCCGTCCTCAATGTGGCTCAGAGCCCAGGTGGATGGTTTATGGAATATCATCCTAAACTTCGCCCCATGGATAGCCCCACGGATGGGATATTCTTTGCAGGTGCTTGTCAGGGTCCTAAAGACATCCCCAGCAGCGTTGCGCAGGGATCCGCTGCTGCAGCAAGGGCAGGGCGCGTACTGCATTCCGATCACTGGGAAATTGAACCTACCGTCGCTGTTGTATGGCCCGATCGTTGTTCTGCTACAACCCGAGGGAAAGCCTGCGGTATTTGTGCTAAGGCTTGCCCATATGGCGCGATTGAAATCACCAGCCCAGAATTCCCCGCAGAAGTCATCACAGCCAAATGTCACGGCTGTGGTGCTTGCGTTGCTGAGTGCCCAGACGACGCCATCACCCAGTTGCACTACACAGATGCACAGATCCTTGCCCAAATGAGAGCGGTATTGGCAAATAAACCTGAAGAAAAAATATTAGCTTTTCGCTGCCATTGGTGCTCCTATGGCGGCGCAGACTTAGCTGGCACCAGCCATTTCGAATACACAGCCAATGAACGAGGATTACGGGTGATGTGTTCAGCCAGAATGGACACAGATTTTATCTATGAAGCATTTAGACTGGGCGCAGGAGCAGTTCTCTACTCAGGATGTCACCCTCAAGATTGTCACTACATTACAGGTCAATTAATTGGGGCTAAGCGTGCAGATCGTCTCAAAAAGATCCTGGGACGTATGGATATGACAGAAGGTCGCTTCCGCGTTGAGTGGATTAGCGCAGCTGAAGGTGATAAATACGCTCGAGTCCTCAATGAAATGCAAACAATTCTGGACGATATACCCAAAAATGAACTTAAAGAAGAAATTGAACGACTGAAGCCCCAAATGGAAAAAAGGTTAAAACGATTTCCTGGCGTACCTGGCGTTCTGGACGCAATGGAATATGCAGATACCCTAACCAAGGCCATCAATCTTAGCAAGGAGGGCGCATGAGCCATATAACAGCCATTAAGACCTTTGCTGATGAAGTAAAGGCAATCCCTGGTGGTGAACACGTTGAATTATGCTATTCGTGTGGTACCTGTGTAAGCAAGTGCATGATCCAGCAGAAGGTTGAACCAGATTATAATCCTCGTCGATTATTGAGAATGGTGATGATGGATTTAAAAGAGGAGGCTTTTTCAAGTCCAACAACCTGGATGTGTTCTGAGTGCGATTTATGTTATGCTGCTTGCCCTCAAGAAATTCATATCTCTAAGGTCATCGCTGCGGTTAAGCAGTTAGCGATTGAAGCGGGGTATGAATCACCGCTAACACCTGTGTCCGTGGATGAAACCCTATGTACAGGTTGTGGTATTTGTGTCATGGTTTGTCCTTATGAAGCACCGTCCCTTTTTGAAAAGCAAGTTGATGGGACTATTGATCGCCTTTCCCAGGTTGATGCTAACAAATGCATGGGCTGCGGTACCTGTGTTGCGGCCTGCCCGGTCGGTGCCATTGCGCGAGATGGCGTCAGGAATGCGGATGTTGTGGCACACTTTCCTTCCGATGATCAAGATCCACCTCAATTGATCACATTTGTATGCGATTGGTCATTAAGAGCTTCAGATGACCTTAAGGTCTTAGAAAACTATCCTAAAGAAAAAGTAAAAGTTGTTCATATTCCCTGTACTGGTAGGATTGACCCCCAACATGCTTTAATGGCGTTGAACTCTGGCGTTGAAGGGGTGCTGATTTGCGGATGTAAACCTGGTGAATGTCATTTCAAACGTGGAACTTACGTCGCCGATTGTAAGGTCAACCTTCTCCACACAATGTTGGGTCAAATCCAACTACCCCAAAGTCGGGTCCGCTTTGTTCAAATAGGAACGCAAGATAGGGGGCGGATAAAAAATGAAGTTGAAGCTATGTTACAAAATCTTGATGTAATGAAAGAGGCGAGCTCATGACACCAAAACCAAAACTCGCTTTTTATTGGGCTGGTAGCTGTGGCGGTTGTGAAATATCAATTACTGAATTGGGAATGCGATTGGTTGATGTCTCTGAAAGGGCAGATATTGTCTTTTGGCCGGCTGCAATGGACTTCAAGTATGAAGATGTTCGTGCCATGGGAGATAATGAAATCGATATTTGCTTTTTTAATGGCGCAATCCGAAATACTGAAAATGAGGAAATTGCCCATTTACTCCGACAGAAATCTAAAGTAATGGTTGCTTTTGGATCTTGCGCACACCTTGGTGGAATTCCAGGTTTGGCAAATATGTATGATATTGAATCAATGTGTCAGCGTGTTTTTGACACCACACCATCCTTGGATGACTCCCGAGGAACCCGACCTCAAACAGTAACAAAAATGCCGGAAGGTGAAATCAAGATTCCTGCACTATTTGATCATGTAAAACATCTGGCAGAAATAACAGAAGTTGAGTACTTTATGCCAGGTTGTCCACCAGTTGTTGATCAAATTTGGAAGGTTTTTCAAGCTGTATTGAATGGGGATTTACCTCCCGTAGGTTCTGTAATCGGAGCAGATGCTAAAACAGTTTGTGATATATGCCCAAGAGAAAAGGGAACACCCGGGTTTCGCATCACTGAATTTAAACGTCCACATGAAGTCCAACTCGACCCGAATAAGTGTTTTCTAACCCAGGGTGTCATCTGTGCTGGGCCTGTGACTCGAGCTGGTTGTGGAATCCCATGCTTGAATGGAAATATGCCTTGCAGGGGTTGCTATGGACCTGCGGAAGGCATCATAGATCAAGGTGCTAAGTTGGCAAGTTTTATTGGAGCTCTAATTGATACTGATGATCCTGATAAGATTCCGCAAATTATTGATTCGATCGTTGACCCTGCTGGGACATTTTATCGGTTTGGTTTAGCCCACTCTATTATGAATACGTTAAAGTACGACTGAGGTAACTACTATGAAACAAAAAATCAGTATCGATCCCATCACCCGCCTTGAGGGTCATGCCCGTGTCGATCTGTTTCTGAATGAGGAAGGTTCTCTTGCTAACGCTTATTTAATCATCCCAGAATTACGCGGCTTTGAGAAGTTTTGCGAAGGGCGTCCTGTGGAAGAAATGCCCCGCATCACCCAACGTATTTGTGGTGTCTGTCCGATTGCCCATCACATGGCTGCCGCGAAAGCTGGGGATGCTGTTTATAATGTTGATATCCCTCCTGCTGCAAAAAAATTGCGCGAGTTAATGAATTCCGCTTTCTTTGTTGCTGACCACGCTACCCATTTCTACATTTTAGGAGGGCCTGATTTCATTGTTGGGCCAGATGCTGCCAAGTCTGAGAGAAACATCCTTGGCGTTGTCCGCAAAGTCGGTAAAGAAATTGGGGCAAAAGTGATGCGCTTACTGAAGGACAACCACGAGATAACTGCGATCATTGGCGGTCGGTATATTCACTCCGTCAGCGCAATTATTGGCGGAGTCAGCAAGCCAATCACCAATGAAAACCGGCTCGAAATTTTGGAACGCGCCCAACGATCAGTTGAATTTGCCAAAGAAACCCTCAAGTTATTTGATCAGATCGTCCTTGGAAA
>Ga0272442_10007768_pt1 | contig 13773 bp, 10 predicted proteins | sample SSMForm2O_FD_200262 | JGI IMG/M metagenome (GOLD analysis project Ga0272442, IMG submission 200262) | Marine sediment archaeal communities from Little Sippewissett salt marsh, Falmouth, MA, United States - SSM-Form-2O | ecosystem: Environmental > Aquatic > Marine > Wetlands > Sediment ...
CCATCACGCGCTCGTAGTCGCGGATCTCTTCGGGGAACACCAGACTCAACTCGGCCCGACCCAACGTCGTCGCGATCACGGATCCCTCAATGCGGATCTTGACCGGGCTGTGAATCTCGATGATCCCTTCTTCGAGTGCGCGGCGCGCTTCGTCCATGTCACGAAACGCTTTGCCGGCCCCCCGTCCGTCTTCCTTGATCAACGACAGGTAGTAGTACGCGTAGATCGGATCCTGAGACGGGATACTGAGCGGTTCGCCGCTCGCCGGCGACAGAATGTTCCGCGGAGCCGCCATCAGCCGCCGGGCCTCGCCAATTGCCTCCGGCGACAGCGGCAGGTGCACCGACATGGCATCGCCGTCGAAGTCTGCGTTATACGGCGAGCACACGAGCGGGTGAATATGGATCGCTTCTCCATCGACGAGCACCGGCTCGAACGCCTGCATGGACAGCCGGTGCAGTGTCGGAGCACGGTTAAGCAACACCGGATGTTCCTTAATCAGTTTGTCGAGGATGTCCCACACTTTCGGCATCTCGCCCATCAACGCTCGGTTCTTGATCTCATCGAAATCGGAAAACGTCGTTGTCTCGAGGTAGTGCAGGATGAACGGCTTGAACAGCTCAAGCGCCATCTTCTTCGGCAGGCCGCACTGATGGAGCTTCAGTTTCGGATCCACGACGATTACGGCGCGTCCGGAGTAGTCGACGCGTCGGCCCAGCAGGTTCCGTCGCAAGCGCCCGTGCTTTCCGTGGATTCGCTCCGAGAGAGACTTTAGCGGACGGTTGTCACGACCGCGGATCGGGCTGTCCTTCTTCTCGTTGTGAATCAGCGCGTCCACTGCTTCCTGCAGCATACGGCGTTCGTTTCGGAGGATGACCTCGGGGGCCCCCATGTCGACGAGCTTCTTCAATCGGTTGTTCCGATTGATGATCCTGCGATACAGATCGTTTAGATCTGTCGTCGCGAATTTCCCGCCTTCGAGCTGAATCATCGGTCGCAAGTCCGGCGGAAGAACGGGGATCACGTCGAGAATCATGTCCTGCGGGCTGTTCCCCGACAATCGCAATTGATCGACAACCTCCAGCCGTCGGATGATGCGCCGACGATTCCCCATCGCCGTCTCATGCCGAAGCTGTTCCGACAGATCATCGTGCAGTTCGTTGAAGTCGAGGACCTCGAGCAATCCCTTGATGCCCGCCGCACCGGTCTCCGCGATGAAACCGTTCGGATAGATCCGCTCGTATGCTCGCTTCTCGAGCACTGTGAGCCGATCGCCCAACGACAGCGGGGTATCCTGTTGCTTGAGTCGCGTAACCAGGAATACCAAGCTGTCGAGGATCTCGCGATCGAGGATCTCCCCGGCAACGGCCGAACCGTAGCGATCAATGAGCATCTCGTACGCAGTCTTCGAGCACAGCTCGCCGACCGGCCGCTCGGCAATGGCTGCTCCCGCATCCAACTCGTCCCCGTCTTCGACCAAGATCTCTACATCCCCGACGAGCGGATACTCTTCCGAGCCGACGACGACCGTGCGAACCTTCTCTCCGTTGGTCAACTGACGATCTTCGATCGTCACACGACCGGCGCTTTCCGTCAGTACCCGCGGCCCGTCTTCGACGTAGTATGCGGGCTCGACGGCAAACTCGAACGCCGGCGCCAACACATCGACCTCCGAGGAGTAGAGCATCTCTCCAGGACGAATGTCCTTCGAGTCCGACGACGTCACGATGTAGAGGGATTGCTCCAACGGTTCCGTCTCATAGTAGGCGATCCGCTGAAGCTCCCGCTTCTTCATTCCGAGAAGGCGGCTGAGAAGACTCGACACGCCCTTCAAGAACCAGAAGTGGACAACCGGGCTGGCCAGTTGAATGTGCGCCATGTTCACTCGACGAACGGACGAGTCCGTTACGAGAACGTGACACTTCTCACAGGTGATTCCTTCGTATTTCTTGCCCTTGTACTTGCCGCACGCGCACTCGTAGTCGTTCGCGGGCCCGAAAATCTCTTCCGCATACAGCCCGCCGCGCTCCGCGCGGTGCGTCCTGTAGTTGATCGTCTCGGATTCCGTCACTTCTCCGTGAGACCATCCGAGGATCGCCTCCGGAGAGGCCAACTGAAGCTTGATACGCCTGATGTCGTCGCCCGAAATCACCTAAGTTCACCTCGCATCCAACTCGACCCTGCGAAAAAACCACGGCTCGACGGACGGAGCCGTGCGTACTAAGATCTGCTATACGTACACCTTGACCGGTTCTCGCCACCAAACCCCGCTTCTCTACTCAAGACCGTTCGAGCCAATCCGCGTTTCCCGCCTCCTGCCCCCGCGTTGGAGGCCATCTGACCGCCCTCCGTTTCAGAACATTAAACGAAAAAGACACAACTCCCCCCTTGCCCATCGGGGGGCTTCTCATTCACTCGCTCTGCGTCGACACAGCAATACGTATCTGCAACGCATCAGGCAGTATACCGAACCGCCCGCCTGTTTCAAACCGTGGTACAGGCGGTGACAGTCGCCGACACGACCTCCGCGGTCGGGGCAATCGTTACCTCTTCCAGTACTCGGATCTCTTCAATGGTGCTAAACGGGGTCGCATGCACGAATGACGCACGATCGTCCCGTTCGAACCGGTAGTACACCGGAATGGGTCCCCCGTTTTGGCGCGCGGTGTGGGTAGCGACGATACGTGCTGCAAGCTCGACGAGATGCTGCTGCTCGGAGCTCGACTTCTCCTGCCATTGCGTGCGAACCAGCATCATCGGCCCGTGCGGAGTCGACGGGTACACGCGAAGATCCTGCGGTAGGAGCAGGTTCTGCAGCTCCCGCTTTTCTTCCTCCGTAACCGCGACAACGATCTTTGTATCCGGACGAATCTTGTAGTACAGCGGGTAGTCCAGCAAACGAAGAGCGTTGAGTGTGAACCCCGCCTCCGAGAATAGGTTCGCCACGCGTTCACCGAAACCTGGACGACGAAGTTTGCATCGATAGCGAGACGCCAGTGGATCACGGCTGTCAAGGCCCAACTCGTTCGCCAGTTTTTCCATCTTGCCCTGGACTTCCTCTGGCCTCGAGATCCTCGTCCGCGGTTGCTCGCGGCACCACGTCGATAGGTTCTTCGACGTGCGAGGAGGGATACCGCTGAAGAACGGTCGCAACAACCGGCCGTCCAGACCCTCCGTTTCGGGGAATACCCGCCCATCGTACGGCATCTCGCCACTCACGATGTAGTCTGCGCCGATTCGCTCCATGTAGTGAAGCCCACGCGTATACAGGATCTCACGGCAGTTGGCACAGCTGCGTTCGAGGCTGAACGGCTCCCCTGCCCTCACACCGACAAGCTTCCGATATTCCCGCTTGAGGGACTGCGTACGGTATGTCGCCGCCGGCCATTCTGCCTTGACGATCTCTCGAAGGTCATCAACGAGGCATGCAAACGGCGACCGCAGATGCAAAAGGCAAACAGACTCCACATCCGGATGACTCTCCGCGAGTCGAGTCGCGGCTCGACTCGCTAGACTCCCCGAGAAAAGCGAAAGCACCCTAACCACGCCCTGACCCCGACTCCTCCGGACGACGGCCCGACCCTATCTTCTCGGCTCGATTAACCCGTAATGTCCATCTCGTCGATGATAGATGATCGCGACCTGATCCGTTTCCACGTTAACGAAGACGAGGAATTCCTTCTCGATCGCATCCAGCTGCATCGCCGCTTCCTCGGGACTCATCGGCTTATGGAAGTACGTGTCCGTCCGAATAATCTCCGCTTCGGACAACTCCTTGGCCTTGCCGTCTCCTGTTCCGTTGTGTCCGCTACCGCGCTCCTTCACGTCGTGCAACTGGTCCTTGAACTTCACCAGCTGCCGCTTGAGTCGATCGATGGCCTTATCCACCGAGGCATACATGTCCGTCGACTCTTCCTTTGCCGTGATGACCTTCTTGTTGGTGAGGTGTGCGTGGAAATCCGCGATCTGCCGCTCCTTCTCGACTGACAGAACCACGTCCACGCTGATGATCCGATCGAAGAACCGCTCCAAAGACTCTGTCTTCTCAAGAACGTACGCTCGAACAGCATCACTCGCAGCCGTATGACGCTCGGCGATCTTGATCTTCATCGACTCCCCCTTCCCCCAGCGAGTGTAGCAGGAAAGCAGAGAGCGGTCAATGAGCCAATCACCGCATATGCTGTCTTGAATTGGCTTATCAGCCGGCTGCAGCCATGGCCAAGCGGTCGCGAAGGACCGAAGTTACCAGGTGCAGCCCGCGTCCGCCGATGTCGGGCTGGTACACAGCGAACTCCTGCGAGACAAACGATTTCAGGTTGCTCCGGTAGTGCGTCCCGTCGGTCCTCCGCTCGCGCGCCAGCAGGCCGGAGTCGATGAACTCTCTCGGCGGTTGATCGTCGATCAGTTCTCGAGCGCAGTTCGTCCAAGCGGCGATCTGGTCGACGGAGTACGATCCCGGTGAGTGGGATACAACAAAGGCGAGAACGCGCTGGTGGAGGAGATCCGCTCGGCCGATTCGCGATGCGATTCGGTCGACGTGCCGCAGGACGGCTGCAGGAAGTGCCGCCTCTGCACCGCTCACATCGTCTGCCTTCACATCGATTACGTGCCTACCGCTGCGACAGCCTGCTTCGTCGTCCGTCGAATCACACACGGTCGCCGTAGCCACGGAAGACGGTGCCGGTTGGTTTCCGGCTGCAAGCAGCGGCTGGTATCGCGGGCGCGTCGCCGCCGGTGCTTCCACCGTCGGAACCTCGACTCGGATGTATCCCAAAGTGCGCGCTACCTCTTCCAGCTCCGCGATTTTCGCGTCCTTCACAACCAACTGGTCCTCAAGCTGTCCGATCCGTTTCTCGAGTTCTTCAACCGGATCCTTTCGGCTCTTGCCCTCGCGTGCCCGCTCGATCGCTTCGATAATCGATGCGTTCACACGGCGAAGCTCCGGACTGGCAACCGTTTCCAACGTCGGCGTGAACCCTGCGTGGAATGTGTGCCGTTCCCGAACGTAGATTGGCAGGACCGTATCTCCATTGACGTATATACAGTCCCCCGTGTTGAGCGCGCTGATGATCTCCTTGACCTCGTTCTTTCGCCATGGTAGCAGCTCGCCGTACACGCGCATGTCCACTTCGTGCACGACGCGATGCAGAAGGAGCATGCCGGCCTGGCTGAGAACGTCCTTGTCCACCTTGGCACTGCGCTGCGAGACAACGATCGCTCCGAGCCCGCGTTTGCGTCCGCGAAGCGCGACACGCGAGATCAATTCCTTGAGTTCGTTCTTCACCCCTTGCGGGATGAACTCGTGTGCTTCCTCGATTCCGATGATGTATGGACGTCGAAGCTTCCCGGCAAGATTCCACAACGCCGTCAAGTACTCCTTCAGAAGCTCGGTTCGTTCCTCGGAGAGGAACCCGCTGAGATCGAGCACGACCGGGACATTCTGCTCCATGCTGACTTGGGCGATCTCCGCCGCACAACCGGCGTCGATTTCGATTTCCACCCCGTCTCCCGCTCCGACAACAAGCACCTCATACTTCTCCTTGAGGCCGAAGTACTCGCCCTCGATGTCCACAATGGACATCGGGTAGTTGTTCTTCAGAAGTTCTTCGAAGATGACGCCTGCCGTGTTCGACTTGCCCGACCCCCGGATCCCGAGGACGGCAATGCATTGTCCGATGATCTGTTCCAGATCGAGCTGTAGATCGTCACTGATGTGTAGCGCTGTTCCCATCGCGCATTCGGCGTCGCATCGCACGAGAGACGCGACGCGCAGCAGTCCCCCCCTCTGAAGTCGTCTTCTCGGAAACAGAGTACCGCTACGTGTTGCTGGTGAGGCGGCGAATGTCCGCTTCGGTATGCCCGATCGTCTCGTACTCGCCGATGACTACCGAGGACGGCCCCCGTTCTCGCGATTCGCCGCAACGACGGTCCGCGCCGCGTCGAGTGCCTCGTCCCGATCCTCCAGCTCGCCCGCCAGAATCCGATCATGGAGGTCCTTCAGCGCCGTTCCCAGCGCCCTGCCCGGCCTCATCCCAAGGCGAACGAGGTCATGCCCATCAATCAACTCCCGTGCCCGTTGCAGACTGCACACCGTTTCGATGTGTTCCGCTACTCGGAGCGTCTCGTACAGGATCGGCCGCCAGGCGGACGAGTGATGCGCGCTTGCCTCACTGTCTGCGATCAACACCTTTAGAAGGTCGAAGAACAACGGATATCGCTCGGCAAGCGACCGTCCCTCCGGGTTCTCTCCCTCGCTGACGAACCGTATCTGTTTTCCGCGACCCATGACCGGGAAGTCCGCAATCCGCATGTGATGCTTTACCAAATACGCAACGCGGGTCCAGTCTGCTTTGCTCAAACGAAGACGCCGCCCGATCTCCTTGACCATGCGGGCACCGATCGCACAGTGGCCACCCATGTTCGCACCGCGATTGCGAAGCAGTGCTTCGGGCTTTCCGATGTCGTGCAGACAGACCGCCAATTTCACGATCGGATCTTGCACGAAGCGATCGGCGATCCGGACAGCGACGATTGTGTGAACGAACACATCACCCTCCGGATGGTACTCTTCAGGCTGTTCGACACCGTGTGTAGCGGTTAGCTCGGGCAAAATATGCTCAAGCAAGCCGACCGAATCGAGTACTTCGAGTCCCGCCGCCGCCCGCTTCGTCTTCAACAACCGAAGCAATTCCGCTCCGATTCGCTCGCGGGAGATTCGGCCGATCAGCGGAGCACACTCTCGAATCGCAGCCTCCGTCTCCGGGTCCAGAATCCCGCCGATCTGACAACTGAACCGCACGGCGCGAAGCATGCGGAGGTGATCCTCCTCGAACCGATCGCGGGCGTTGCCGATCGCACGAATCCGCCGCGACTTCAGGTCAGCCAGCCCTCCCACCAGATCAATCACCACTCCGTTCAAGCGCACGGCCAAGCCGTTAATCGAAAGATCACGGCGGGCGACGTCCTCCTCAAGCGTGCGTCCCAACCGTACATCACCCGGCCAACGCCCGTCGTACTCTGACTCCACTCGATACGTCGCCACCTCGTATGGCTTGCCACCGTCCGCTACGACCACAGTCACCCCGAATTCCTCTCCGACATCGAGGATGGGGCTATCGGAGAACAAGCGTCGCACGTCGCCGGGAAGCGCCGATGTCGCGATGTCAACATCCACCGGAGGAAATGCGACGTCCTCCCCCATCGCGTGGAGCAGCCCGTCGCGAACAACACCTCCGATTAGCACCGCGTCGAATCCGGCATTGAGCAGGCGGGTGAGGGCCGCCTTGGCAAACGGATGCACGCTGAACACCTGGTCCACATCTATCCGGCTCATCAACTCACTCCACATGGACTATAGCTCGGATCGACAGTGCGCGCCCGCCGACGTCCGCCTCAACGAAAACGTGTCCAAGATCGTGCTAGGAAATGCCGACGACGCGTCCATCCCTGTCGATGTCCATCGCCGTGAATGCAGGGACGACCGGCAGCCCCGGCATCGTCTGCATTTCGCCGCACAACGGATAGATGAAGCCGGCACCGATGCTGGCCCGCACTTCGCGGATCGGAAGAACGAAGCCGCTGGGGACCCCCTTGAGATTCGGATCGTGAGACAGCGACAGGTGTGTTTTCGCCATGCACACCGGGAGTCCGCCGTAGCCGAGCGCTTCGTACCGATCAAGCTGCTGCTCAGCAGTCTGCGACAACGAGATGCCCTCTGCGCCGTACACCGAGCGCGCAACGGTCTCGATCTTTTCCACGAGTGTGCACTCGAGGGGATAGAGGAACCGCGCATCCGACTCGACGGTACACGCGTCCATGACCGCAGCGGCCAACGCCTCCGCTCCGGCCCCACCGCGAGCCCAATGGTCCGCCACCACGGCGCCATGCGCACCGGCATCGCGGGCAACCGTTCGAACGAACTCAAGTTCTCCGTCCGTATCAGTCGGGAATCGATTCACCGCTACGACAACGGGAACGCCGAACAATCGAGCGATCTCAAGGTGTCGAACCAGGTTCGCGCAGCCACGCTCCAACAGACCTCGATTCTCGCTCTCGTACTCCGCCGGCAGCGGCCTCCCGGCAATGACTCGCGGACCGCCGCCGTGCATCTTGAGGGATCGAACCGTTGCAACGAGAACCACCGCATCCGGCATTATGCCACTGGTTCTGCACTTGATGTCGAAGAACTTCTCCAGCCCGACGTCCGCACCGAATCCGGACTCGGTGACCACGTAGTCGGCCAGGCCGAGAGCCAGTCGATCGGCGATGATCGACGAGTTACCGTGCGCGATATTCGCGAACGGACCGGCGTGAACGAAGACGGCTTGTCCTTCGAGTGTCTGCATCAGCGTCGGATGCACCGTGTCCTTCATCAGTACTGCGGCTGCCCCACCGACCCCGAGGTCGTCCACGGTGATGAGGCTGCCGTCGCGTCGGCCGCCGACGACGATCCGGCCGATCCGACGCCGCAGATCCTGTAGATCACGTGTCAACGCGAGGCAAGCCATCAGCTCCGAGGCCGCCGTGATGTCGAATCCGGAAGAGCGCGGCACGCCGTCACGCTTCGTCCCCAACCCGACGACGATCTGTCGCAACGCACGATCGTTGACGTCGAGCACACGGTTCCACGTAATCGAGTATGGGTCGATGTCCAGACGCTGCATTCCCCGGTTCGCCCATCCGGCCTCGGAGAAGTTGCGCTCGTGCATCATTCGCGCATCGACTGCCGCGGCGATCAGATTGTGTGCCGCGGTGATCGCATGCATATCGCCGGTCAAGTGCAGGTTGAATTCCTCCATCGGAATCACCTGTGCGTGCCCGCCGCCGGCCGCGCCGCCTTTGATGCCGAACGTCGGCCCTTGAGACGGCTGCCGAATGCACGCGACCGGTCGTACGCCCTGCCGCCCCAATCCTTGAACGAGTCCGATCGTGGTCGTCGTCTTCCCCTCGCCGAGAGGCGTCGGTGTAATCGCGGTGACGTCGACGTACTTGCCGGCCGGGCGCTCCGGCTGACTGCTGCGCGCGTCGATGCGAACCTTTGCCTTGGACTCGCCATACAGGATGAGATCCGTACGCGACAGTCCCAAGCTCTCGGCGATCTCCTCAATCGGCTTCGGACGGGCTTCACGAGCGATTTGCAGATCAGACTTCATCGGTTGCGGATGTCCTTTCTTCGGGGATCTCCTGCTGCGAATCGGTTGGGGCCAAGCCAAGGTCGCTCTCATCCTGACGTAGTAGTTCGTCCAAGTGAATAGCACGCTCGACCGTCTCATCGACAACGAACTGCAGCTCCGGGGTGTGTCGTTGCGTCAACCGTTCTGCGAGCGTTCGGCGATAGAAACTTGCGTCGTGGCGAAGCGCGGACAGGAACGTATCCACGTCCACCGGGGCTCCCGCAGCAACGTACACCTTTGCGTAGCGTCCGTCGACGGACAAACGTACGTCCATCACCGTGGGGAATGCGTCCCGCACAACCGGGTCGCGGCTCTCGAATTCAACGATCTGCGCGAGGTCGCGCAAGATCTCCTCCTGCAGACGTGCATTCCGGCGCTTGCTCATACGATCTCCATCGAACTTCCTTCCAGCTCGTATCCTTGCCCTCGCTCCAACAGCCGCCGACACCGCGTCAACGCCGCGTCCGTGAACTGCCGGTCGTCCGATAGGTGGGAGACACGCAAGTGAACAGCGCGAAGGGTATCCAACGGCAGTGTTTCACAGACGCCGAATGCCGTTCCCTGTTGATGGACGACGTTGACCAGATGTTTGACGATCGAGCGACGCTGTTTGATGGACTCGATCCCGTACAGCCGAAACGAAAGGGAGAGCAGCCCCACCTTCATCGGAGGCTACGCGATGACTTCTTCCAACTCGAACACGTCCAAGCGATCGCCGACCTGCACATCATCGAACTCCTTGATGCGAATGCCGCACTCACGATCCGCCTGGACCTCACGTACGTCGTCCTCAAACCGGCGGAGCGATGCAATCTCGCCGACGAACACCTCAACGTCATTCCGCAGAACGCGAATCTGTCCTCGGCGAACGACCTTCCCCTCCAACACGTAGCAACCGGCCACGACACCGGCAGGCACCTTGAACAGGTCGCGAACCTCCGCGGTTCCAAGCTTGACCTCGACAAACTCAGGAGCCAAGCGACGCTTTAGAGCCTTCTCGATCTCGTCGATCAGGTCGTAGATGATGTCGTACGAGAGAATCGGGATTCCGTCCGTCTCGGCGATCTTCCGTGCTTTCGGGTCCGTCTTGACACCGAACCCCACGACCAGCGCATCCTCACCCACTGTCGATGCGAGGAGAATGTCGCTCTCGGACACACCACCGACGCCCGCAAGCAGAATCGAGAGTTCGACGTCCTTCACGGAGAGCCCCTCCATCTCCCGACGGGCCGCCTCCAGTGCTCCGCTCGAACCCGCCCGCAGGATCACCTGCAGCGTCGTCACGTCTTCTTCGGACTCCTGCAGCATCTCCTCCAGGGTCATCGGACGTCGCACCTGCCGCGGCTTGGCCGCCTCTTGACGCTTGGACTCCGCCGCTTTCTTCGCCTTCGCTTGGTTCTTGGCGACCTCAAGCTGTTCGCCGACCTCCGGAACCTCGTTCAGCCCGAGAACCTCGGCGGCGTTCCCGGGGAGAACCTTCTCGACGCGATTTCCGACTCCGTCGGTGAGCGCCTTGATCCGACCGTACGTCGAACCGGCGACGATCCAGTCCTTCTCTTGGAGTGTCCCGTTCTTCACGACGACCGTGGACACCGGGCCCCGGCTTGCGGAAAGATGGCTCTCAATCACGATCGCTTCGAGCGGTGCTTTCGGGTCCGCTCGAAGATCGGCCATTTCTCCGACGAGAAGCAGCATCTCCAGGAGATCGTCGATGTTCTGGTTCTGCAGCGCCGACAACTCGACGGTAATCGTGTCTCCGCCCCAGGCCTCCGGGGTGAGTCCGTGCTGTGCCAGATCGGACAGCACCTTGTCCACGTTTGCGTTCGCCTTGTCGATCTTGTTGATCGCTACGACCATCGGGATCCCCGCTGCACGGATATGCTCAATCGCTTCCACGGTCTGTGCCATGACGCCGTCGTCCGCTGCAACAACGAGGACCGCCACGTCGGTCGCCTGCGCACCCCGTGCGCGCATTCCGGTGAACGCTTTGTGGCCCGGCGTGTCGATGAACGTGATCTTCTGCCCACGCAGGTCCGCCTGATATGCCGCGATCCCTTGCGTGATCCCGCCGGCTTCTTGGTCCACAACGCGGGACTTCCGAATCGCATCGAGCAACGTGGTCTTCCCGTGGTCGATGTGACCGAGCACGGACACGATCGGAGCCCGCGGAGCGCCGCTTGCCGAGCGCGACAGCCCTGTTTCCGAGGTCTTCTGGGCAGCCGAAGCGGCAGCCGATGCCGCTTCAGGCTCTTCGTCCTTCTCGGCCGGCTCGTCCGCTGCGGACGCTTCGGGACTCCCCTGCTCTTCGTACATGTGGACAATCAGCGCGTGTTCGTCGTCGTCCACCGAATTCGCAGCCTTCAGCCCGGGCATTCCCAGTTCTTCAAGGCGGGCGATCAGATCCTTGCTCGTTGTGCCAAGCTCTTTGGCAATCTCGTAGATGCGTTTGCGAACCAAATCGTTGTCCTCTCCCGTTTCCTTGTTGCTGTTTGCGGTGCTGACTATACGGAATCCACGGAAAGACGTCAATCGTGCGTCGGATGCGCACATCGACCACTCGTCGACCGATGCCGTGGTCCTACGCGTGGTTGTCCATCCATTCTCTCACCTTCTGGATATCCAACCACGTTAGATACTTGGGGCTCCCCTTCGCCTTCGACGGATTCCGTAGTAGGTAGCTCGGATGGAACATAGGAAACAGCCGGATCTCTCCACGCCACGTGTAGAACGTTCCGTGAGACTTGGTGATCGTCGGAATATCGGGCATCAGCCACTGCGTCGATGTGTTTCCCAACGTGATCACCAGCGACGGATTGATCAACGCGATCTGTGCCTCGAGGAACGGCATGCACGCTTCCATCTCCTGCTTCGTCGGCACTCGGTTCCCCGGCGGGCGACACTTCACGACATTGCCGACAAAGATGTCCTCGCGCTTGATGTCTACCGACTGGAGAACCTCATCGAGTTTCTTGCCGGCCGGGCCCACAAACGGACGTCCGGTACGATCCTCGACTTCCCCCGGACCTTCTCCCACGAGCAAAACGTCAGCATCGGGATCGCCCTCTCCGAATACCACGTTGGTTCGCGTTTCGGACAGCGGGCACAACTGGCACGAAACAACGCGATCCCGAAGGTCATCAAACGTCAGAAGAGGGGAAGTATGAGCCACGTAAACCTCCCGTGGAACGCCGGATGTCTCCATTCTTTGCAACGTGGAGCGGGCAACGGGACTCGAACCCGCGACCCTCAGCTTGGGAAGCTGATGCTCTACCACTGAGCTATGCCCGCGCTCGTATTCGATTATAGCTGCATTGCCTTCTACGACAACTCACTCAGTTAGCGCATCCAAGGCGGCAAGCGTCTTCCCGCGGAGGAACGCAAGGCACGCGCCACCTCCCGTCGAGACATACGATACCCGTTCCGCGAACCCGAGCGATTCGATCGCTTCGCCCGTCTCACCGCCCCCGACCACGCTGAATGCATCCGACTGCGCCACGGCTTCGGCAATCTCTCGTGTGCCTTTGTCGAACGGTGGCGTTTCGAATGCGCCCATCGGACCCGTCCACAGGATCGTCTTCGCGGCGCCGATCCGTTCCGAGAACCGCCGGACGGACGTCGGACCGATGTCAATCCCCATCCACCCATCGGGAATATCCCCCGCCCGGCTGATCTTCGTCTCCACTCCGGTCGCGACGGATTGCGCGATGACGACATCCTCCGGGAGCAGCATATCGACATTCTGCTCCGACGCCATCGTCAGGATCGCGCGCGTCTCATCGAGGAATTCGTCGTCGACAACCGAGCCGCCAATCGACATTCCCATCGCCTTCAGGAACGTGAACGCCACGCCTCCGCCGATCATCACGGCGTCCAGTTGGGGGAGAAGGTCACGAATCGGTCCCAGCTTGCTCTTCGCCTTCTTGCCACCGATGATGCCGACGTACGGCCGGCCCGGAGAGTCCAACAGCCCCGAGAGAACCTCGACCTCTCGCTGCACCAGCAGCCCTGCGTACGCCGGGAGAAGCGATGCGACACCGGCGGTCGACGCATGTGCGCGGTGGAGCGTCCCAAACGCGTCGTTGACAAACAGGTCGGACGACGCTGCCAGTTGCTCGGCGAATGCCGGGTCATTCGTTTCCTCGCCGGCGTGGAAGCGCACGTTCTCCAGCAGGAACACGTCTCCTGCAGATCCGCCGTCGACTGCATCCACTACGGACGGACCGATGCAGTCGGGCAAGGTACGAACCGGTCGATCCAGCAACTGCGAAAGCCGCTTCGCCAACGGACGTACGCTGAACTCCGGCACCGGCTGTCCGGACGGCCGGCCGAGGTGGGTGGCAAGAAGAACCTTCGCCTCCCGCTCGACGAGCCAGCGGATCGTCGGTAACGACGCTCGAATGCGGTCGTCGTTTGCTATTTTTCCTTGCTGAATCGGCACGTTGTAGTCCACTCGGACCAACACGGTCTTCTGCGCAACGTCAGCCTCCTGTACACGCCGTAGGCGTCTCCCCGTAGTCCATCCCATCGATGTGCCTCCTTCGGGTGTTTCGAGTCGAATTGAACGCGGTTCAGAACGGGATTATAATCGCCCGTGATGAAC
>Ga0272442_10007769_pt1 | contig 13773 bp, 12 predicted proteins | sample SSMForm2O_FD_200262 | JGI IMG/M metagenome (GOLD analysis project Ga0272442, IMG submission 200262) | Marine sediment archaeal communities from Little Sippewissett salt marsh, Falmouth, MA, United States - SSM-Form-2O | ecosystem: Environmental > Aquatic > Marine > Wetlands > Sediment ...
TTATGTAAACAATGTACAACGCGAACCATATTAAAACCATTGTTCTTATTGCGCTATCTTTTCCATTACTGATATCCCCCCATTCACTCAAAGCTGCACATGCTCATTCTGATTCGAATACGATTGCTCTTACAGAGTGTCATCTAACATTGCTGAACGACACAAGCTATTTTCCCGCCATTTTAGATATGATAGATAGTGCACAGTCTGAAATAGTCATGTCGTTCTTTTTATTTAAGACTAATGGTTTCAGGAACAGCTATCCCGATAAATTCCTCCAACATTTGATCAAAGCGGCCAAAAGAGGAGTTATGGTAACAGTTATTCTCGAAAGAGAAAAAGGGTCGAGATCAACACTCAACAAGAACAACAGAGCTACCGCACAAAGATTGAGACAAGGAGGCATTCATGTCTGTTTCGACTCCGCCTTCACGACGACCCATACAAAAGTAATCGTCATAGACAAAAGATATACCTGTCTCGGAAGTCACAATCTTACAAACTCTGCATTGAAATACAACCATGAACTGTCTGTTCTTATAGATTCGCCTCTGATGGCTGAAAAGACATTGCACTATATCAAGTCTTTATATAAGTAAAACAAGAAAACGTGATTGACGGATTAGAGATCGAGAGCTAAGGTCCTACTAATATTGTATAAAAGTGAAATGAATAAAGTTGACAGGCGTTGATCGATGAACAGATTTGAAAAAACACTATGGATGATCGGTTTGGCTATCATCCTATTCGTTACCGGGTGTGCAGGAATTCAAGTTTCATTAACGGAAAGACCTCTCATTAACCTGGATGAAATTCCTCAAGAAGTTCAAGCGCTGTATCATAATGCCGAAGGGGCACGTGATGCAGGAAGGCTGGAAGATGCAATTGATTTGTATCAAAAGATACTGGAGCAGGTTCCTGATGGATCGGCGATAGCAATGGTTTCTCATGTAAGGATAGGCGAACTATTTTCAACAAAAGGGAATTACGTACAATCAATCCACCAGGCACTCCACGTTGTCAAACGATTTGACGATGACCCGATTTACAATGAAGCGCAGTATCAACTCGCACGATCATATTCAAAATTAGGACAGTATGACCTTTCTGACAAAATTGCGGAGAGACTATTACAGACGAGCATTTCTCCTCGCCTTGAAGCTGAATTGCGGGCAATTATAGGAGACAACTTGTTTGGGCGGGACAGAGCCTACGATGCTTTGCCGAGTTATATGAAAGCCCTGAAAAAGAAACCCGCAAAAATGCTGATAATACACGTTAAAACAAAAATTGAAGATACAATCGTCAACAAGCTGTCTCTCGAAGAACTTGAAAACGTGCGGGCAGAGTATAGATTCGGTTTCCCTTCGGGATATATATTGTATGCCCTTTCGCTATCATATTACGAATCAGATGATATGACAAAGGCAAAAGAGGCCCTGAACACGTTCTTGACGTGGCACAAACGTCATCCCTATTATGAGGACGCACTGAAACTCGAGCAAAAATTTATTGAAATGGAACTTGTCGATCACTTCGCTGTCGGATGCTTGTTGCCCCTGACCGGGAAATTCGCCAAGTATGGAAATATGGTGCTAGAATCAATTCTCCTGGCAACGGGAGTTTTTGATCCGATCAATAGCAATCCCATCAAACTCATTGTTGAAGATTCCAAAGGCGATCCGGAAACTGCACGTCAAGCAGTGATCAAACTGGCGACAGAGGATAGAGTCATCGGTATTATCGGTCCCATGAGCAGTATTACAGCTTTCGAGGCTGCAAAAGAAGCCCAGCAGCTGAGGGTTCCTATGCTGACACTGACCCAGAAAGACAGGATAACGGCCATTGGTGATTATGTCTTTCGAAATTTTCTCACAGCCGTCATGCAGGTCAAGACACTGGTTCAATATTCAGTACAAAATCTCGGGATGACCAGTTTTGCCATTCTTTACCCGGAAGACAAGTATGGCACTGAAATGATGAATCTTTTCTGGGATGAAGTGCTGCGGTGGGGTGGTGAAATTCGGGGCGTCGAATCATATGATGCGAAGAAGACCGATTTTGGAGATGAAATCAAAGCATTGACAGGTCTCAACTTTCAGGAAGAGGAGACAGAAGAAGAAAAACCGAAGCCCATTATTGACTTCGATGCCCTCTTTATCCCTGATTCTTACGCTCGTGTAGCAATGATCGCACCCCAGTTAGCCTTTTATGACGTTACAGGAATCCAACTGCTCGGTACGAATGCATGGAATTCGAAGGAACTTCTCAAAAGAGACAGTGAGTATCTTGAAGGAGCAATTTTTGTTGACGGTTTTTTCCGGAATAGCTACTATCCCTCAGTGCGAAATTTCATTGATCGTTTCTACTTTGCCTACGGCAGAGAACCGACCGATATGGAAGCGCTTGCATACGATGCTGCCAGCATCATCGTAAACATTCTCCAAAATGATAAAATTAAAACAAGAAACGATCTCATGGATAACATACTTCAATTGCATGACTATCCAGGAATAACCGGTACAACCTCTTTCTTGGAAGACGGGGACGCTCAAAAGTCTCTGTATGTTCTCATGGTGCGCGGAAATGATATCATTCAAATTAAGTAAAAAAAGCTGTCAGCAACCAGCGGAGAGCTGGTCACTGATTGTTCTCATGCCGTGGAAATTGGTATGCAGTTTCTTCTAACGAATGACGACGGAATATATGCCAGGGGTTTAAGTTTCCTGAAGAAGGAACTTTCAAAGGAAGAGGAATGTTTGGTAGTTGCTCCTGAAAGAGAACAGAGTGCCGTTGGACATGCTATCACGCTCTCGCGTCCCCTGATGGTAAAGAAGTATAGAAAAAACGGGAATTTTTTCGGGTATGCCGTGACCGGAACGCCAGCGGACTGTGTAAAAATCGGGATTAAGGAACTGACAGATAAACCGATTGACCTCGTCGTATCAGGAATCAATCTCGGTCCCAATGTGGGAATTGATGTGATCTATTCGGGAACAGTGTCGGCAGCCACGGAAGCTGCCATCTTAGGTGTGCCGTCTGTGGCAATTTCTCTGGATACTCGAAGCGATACTGCAGACTTTTCATTTGCGGCAACATTTGCAAGAAAACTCGTATTATTCATGCTGCGACACATGTCTCTTCTGAAGGGTACTCCCTTAAACGTGAACATTCCTGCCCTACCGAAAGATCAGATCAAAGGAGTCGTCGTTACAAGACAGGGAAGTGCTCAGATGCTGGAAACGTTTGAGCGGCGAGTAGATCCGAGAGAGAATATATATTACTGGTTGGCAGGAGAAAGTCTTACCAACGCGGAAGAAGCGACTGATACAGATACCACCGCCCTGAGAAACGGCATGATCACCATTACACCCATCCGTTATGACTTGACACGATATGATGTCATGGTCGATTTGAATAAGACAATGAAGGAACTGGCGTTTTAACGTACCAGGAGAACGGGAATAGGGCTTTTCCGTATAACATATGATGTGGTACTTCCGAGAATCAACTCCCTGATCCGACCATGGCCATATGCCCCCATAACGAGAAGATCAACAGCACTATCTTCAATAAATCGTAATATTTCCTGTTCTTCTTTTCCCTTCCGTACAACGAAGTCGTGCTCGATATCATACGGGCTGCAGAACGAATCAACCGTTTGACGTATCTTTTCAGCAGCCACTGTATCATCGGTAATGTGCAGAACTGATAGGGGCCATCGTGTTTTTATACAGAATTCCGTTGCCAGTCGTAAGGCCCTTTCAGATGGTTTACTCTCATCATAGGCCAGTCCCACTCTCTCAATTTTTTTATACTGAAACGGGGTAATGATGACGGGTTTCCCAGCTTTTCGAACAACTGCCTCTGACGTTGATCCGAGCAGACCAACTCCTGTCAGGGGATAGTGTTCTCCCCTTTGAGCCAGTATAATGAGGTCAGCTTTTTTCCCCTCTTCGATTATTGATTCATCGATGAGGCCGGTCACTTTTTTTAACTCAGGTTGTACCCCGGCCTTTTCACATCTGTCTCGAAAATTATGGAGAATTGATTCGGCCCTCTCGTTGAGGCCCGATTCTATTAATGGTGTAAATTCCTGATACGGTGAAAGATCGATAAAGCCTGGAATATCATTGAAAAATGAGCCTTGAATTATCTTGACGTCTAACACACAAAGACCCTTTAATTGAGCATCCAGTTTTTTCGTAAGCTCAATGCCATATTCGAGAGACGTTTTACTATAATCGGATCCGTCTGTCGGAATGAGAATAGTTGTAATCATGGCAACTCCTCCTCAACGAGCATGTCTGTTTACTCTTGATTACCTGTTGCACAATATGACTACTGCCGCATGACAGAGATAAACCATCCGTGATGTCAGGAAATCATGTAACGGTTTGTGCCTCTGTTTCTTCGACGCCCCGGGGAATGAGGCACATAAAACGAAAGATTCCCTCTCCTTTGTTTGTCAGGCAGTGTTTTTCATTGGGCGGGATATAGATCGTATGTCCTGCTTCGATGGATATCTGATCGCCCGTATCGTTGGTCACAACAGCTCGTCCCTGTAAGACAAAGACTTCGTGTTCCCACGGGTGAATGTGGTAGGGACTCGATTTTCCGGGATCAAGATCAAATATTCTCATGATAAAGGTGGGTGCCCCTTCGTTATCACCGATAACGACCCTTTTCTTGACACCCTCCATTAATTCAACAGCCTCGATATCTTCATAATGATTAATAATCATTGGACAACTCCTCTCTCTCATTAATCGAAAACTATCTTATTTTTCATTGCAAGTCGAGGAAAAAACGAAAGTATTTATGAGTCCTTTACAAGTGACTTCCCGAACAGAAGATATTGTGATGCGTATGACAGATCGTCATTCCCTCGTTTCAGAAAGGGTAAAAGGATAGGGGAAAGCCACGGTAATAACACCTGGCAAGGCAAACACCACAGAAATCATATCGCGATGTTCGTGAAAAGCACAATCTGTAAAGATTGAATGAAACTGCCGGAAGCTCTGGAATCATGAGCTTCCGGCGTTCTAACGTCGTAATGTACCGTCATGGAGATCGAGACAAATCGGAAGATAAAAATTTCAAAGAAGGGTACTCATTCATCTAAAAAAACACCCCGAAAGATGGTCCATTGATACGCTGTATTGATCAGGAAACAATTCCCGACACATGTAACACAAAGGAAAATCCTTCTCAATCGGACTTTTCGTTTGATGAGCCCTACGTGTATTGTAGAATCAACAGCTCACACTGACTCCTTAAATCTGCGTCTACCTTTCCGGCCGATCATTTCCCTGTACTCTTTTTTGACCTACTCTTGATCAGCAGGTTTCTGGTCAAAACGTCGTCTGGTGGGAAGTTTTCTAAACTTCAGTGCTTCTTTTACCATAGTAATAATCTTATCAGGATCTACCAACTCAGTATTGATTACCATATCGTAATTAACGGGATCATCAATATCTACATGGAAATACTTTCGTATAAAGGCTTTCCGGTCAGAGTCCTCTTTGATGATATATTTTTTGGCCTTTTCCTGGGAGATATTCTGTTCCTTCGCTATATTTTGAATTCTTACCTCGAGGGGAGCGATAAAGCGAACCCTGAGCGTTTCCTCGGGCGGAAGGACCATATTTGCTCCTCTTCCCAGTATAACTGCATTGCCGTGTTCTCCTATGGTACCGATGACTTTTGTCAGGTGATGGACATAGTCATCTCCCCAGAACCAGCGGCTCGTTTTCAGAAATTGAATCCAGTTGTCCAGCACACTCCGTTCCTTTTCATCCAAAGATGAAACGACTTTCTCGCTCATGTGAGCACTCTTGGATACTTGGTGAATAATTTCGCGGTCGAATAGGTCAATCTTTAATTCTTCGGCAATACGCTGTGCCAGTATATGGCCTTCGCTACCAGGTTCTCTCGAAATCGTAATAACCGGTCCGGGTGGTTCCTGTTTTTTCTTTCTCCGGTCAGTCGCCTGTTGCCACTTACGTGCCTGTTCATCGATCATGCGTTCTAAAGTCATTGTGCCTCCTCACTCTTTAATTTTCCGGTAGGTTCCGATTGAAAGCATCTATATCAAAAATAATATCATGATGGTCATGTATCGACAACCCATTTATTTAATTTTCAAGACTTTGTCAATACTAAAAAACAAAGAGACGTATCGGGAAGCATAACGTTTATCAAGGTATTTATTTAAAGTGATAAAAGGTTTCATATTGCATTCCTGTTTCGAAAATGGAGGTGTTCACGAGCGTCTCTTTTTCTTGAAAAATTGCCACAGCGTGAGTAAACGCACGGCAATGATGGCGACAACCAATCTCGGCACCCAGAGCCAGAATGGACTGATGCCGAGAGGCAGAAAGAGAGAAGGATCTTCGATCATGGCATGGTTGATACCAATTGAAAGGTGCAATTCCTCCAAGTCTTCTTGTGTCAGGTCTTCATTTTTCGTTTCCTCGACAATCACGGCGCCGCCATAAGCCAGGCCAAAGATAACTGCCGTCATCCACAAGATACCGACTCGATGGCTCAGCCCCATCGCCTTCAGAATGGGCGAGAAGAACTTCACGATGTGATTGATCCAGCCGAAGGCCTTTAAAATTTCTAATATCGTTAAGATGAGCATGATAATGAAAAATATTTTAATGATCAGATTAATCATAATGATTGTCCAGTCTTTCAGCATCGTCAAAAAGGGCTGGGTGGCGGATACATCTGAAACGATGGGTTCAGCCTGGATATGGGAACTGACATCGAGTATCTGTGCGACAATCAATACGGTGATGATGGCAACGACAAGACGAAAAATCGTGGCTTTCAAAGGATGAACACCCGATTGCCCCTGAATTACCCCTTCCTGTATGAGATTATGGGCGATGAGAAGGAAGATGGCAATCAGGGTCATGTGGTCCATAGACAGCGGAAGAACGGCCATTGCAGCGACCCCTCCGTAAATTCCGGTGAGGGTTCCGATAATGAGGGGAAGGGCAGCGATCGCGGGAAGACTCAAGATATCCATAATCGGTTGAATCAGGAAATTGATCCTCTGAATCAAACCGCTCCATGCCAGGAGGGCTGTCAAAAAAGAAATGGGGATAATGATTTTCATCATCCAGATATAACCATGCCATCCCTTGTTCAGGCCGGTCACAATTGCTGTTTTTAATTCATTGCGCTTGGTTGCATTTCTCATGAACAGGTGTATATCAAACTCAAGTTGAGAATGGCAATGACAAAGAGAATGAAATCATAATTAAAAAGGAAACCAATGCGTTGATTTCACCAGCATGAAAGCACCCAAGAGAGCGAGGAGTATTAAGATAATCTTTTTATAACCTTCTTCTTTTACCATGCCGTAAAAAAATGAACCGGCATAGGTGCCCCCCATCAGGAGAGGAATTGAAATTATAAAATACCTGATGACTACTGCTGTTGTAACGCCGCCTATGGCATGAGAACACACAACGGCCAGACCGGAAAAGAAGAAAAAACCCTGTAACGTTGCTTTGATTTTATCCTTATCCCATGGTTGGAGAGATGTATACACAATAACGGGAGGGCCTGCGGCCGTAATTGCTCCGCCAAGACAACCGGCAAAGAAACCGAAAAAAACAGCCCACCGTTCATGAATAAACCGGTTCGGCGATCTGACAAAAAGACTGTAAAAAGAGAAAGAAACCAAGGTAATGCCAAGAATCATTTGAATGACACTCTTGTCGAGCTCCTTGAGAAAAAAAACACCGACGGGTATGCCGAAAATCGAACCGATTAAGAGGGGGTACACTTTTTTCCACTCTATATGTCGCCACAATTGAATAAGAAGGATGGTGGTAAGAACCATTGCAAAGAGAGCAACGAGAGGGATAACAATCTTGATATCAACAAAAAGTGTCAGCAGCGGCAGAGAAAGCAGTACGGAACCGAAGCCTGAAAGACCTTGCGTAAAGCCTGCAAAAAAGGCAATTAAACATATAAGAAAATACGTTTCCATTCAGTTAATTTGATTATGCGAGGATATAATTTGCAAGAATATAATACGTTAAACAGATGATATAATCTGTAATAGATCGTTTTTTTGATTTTAACTATTAATAGAAAAGCCTTTCACCTCTGAACATTCGAGAAATTCCCATCGGAAGGCACCGGCAGTGTTGCATGGTCGCGGTTGCTATACGGATCGGTGAAATAACTCTGGCATTTTCATCTCTTATACAATGTTTTATACTGACGGCTCTACGGTACACATGGTTATACTGTCTTGTCATTATCAGCGGGGGGTAGTAGCCCCTTTGCCCGAAGCTTTATTCTTTTTTTGCGGCGTCGCCTTCTTCGATCAATCTCTTTTTTCCGTTCCTGCTTTTTATGTTTTGCCATGGACACCCCTTTCATGTAACTGTTGGCATGAATAAGTCATATATTTGCTCTGTGGAAAATAACTTATACATCATAAAGGCAGATTATCAAAGGAATAAGTGAACGTTTTCATAAAAATGAGTGAATTTATCGACGCTGGGGTTGTAAAAGGTAATAATATTGATTATTAAAAATGATCATTCATGTAACAAGATGAGGGCACAATAATAACGTAGAAGATAACACCATATAACTCATTAACAGTGTGCTGACTTCCGTCTGGTGGGTTCTGTTTTCCAAGCATTGATTTCTGACTACCACGCGAAATCAGTATAACATTCGTGAGTAAAGGCGATTGACATGTACGATTTAATTATTGTCGGCGGTGGACCGGCCGGATCATCCGCGGGAAGGCGAGCAGGCATAAAAGGATTACACACTCTTTTAATCGAACAAGACGTTTCCCCCCGTTATAAAGCATGCGGAGGAGCTCTTTCCGAGCGGGCAGTATCATATCTTGATTTTCCGTTACCCCCGTCTGTACGGGAAAGAGAAATTTTCGGACTACGATTTCGGTTTAAGGAGTCTGTAATCGAAGGCTACCATGAATCCCCCATAGCTACGATGGTCACGAGGAGTATTCTGGACAACTATTTACTCGAAAAAGGGAAAGAAACGGGAATTGAAATTAAGGTCGGCAAGAAGGTGATGGACTACAAAGAAAAGGATGACTTTGTTGAGATCATTACGAATGAGAATGTTTACAGATCTAAATTCGTTATCATCGGAGAAGGGTCACAGGGGAAACTGAAACAGAAGGTTAGAGCGCGTGATGCAAAAGGAGAATATGGTGTTTGCATCGTGGCTGATGTTGAAGAAGAAATCGAAAAGATTGATCAATCCTTGTCCAATATTATGGAAGTTCAGTTTGATGTTCTGAAGATGGGTTACGGTTGGATATTTCCGCATAAGAATTATTATTCTGTCGGAATCGGTGCTTTTGCGGATAAGATAGTGAATCCCAAAAGGATAATGAAGGAATTCCTCAAGAGAAACGGCTTCAACGGCACGTATCGATTGAGAGGGCATACCATCCCTGCAGGCGGGATCAAGAGAAACGTGGTCAGTCCACGGGTAGTTCTGGTTGGTGACGCTGCGGGGTTTGTTGATCCCTTTACCGGAGAGGGGATAGCGTATGCGATACGGTCAGGTCAGATCGCAGCGGAAGTGATTGCAGAACGCATTCGAGACAATAATCATGGTGCACAATTGAGACGGTATGAATCAATTTGTCAACGTGAATTTGCAGACGATTTCAAGTATGCCTTACTATCGGTAAAAATGATGAATCGCTTCCCCAATATTTTCTTAAAAATACTCTCGAGCAACCAAGAAGTATTTGAAAAATTTATGCAAATTCCAAATCTTACACGGCATTATCGAAGTTACGTGGAGTGGCTCATTCCAAGATTACCAAAATACATTCTTTCTATGTTCGCATTCCGCTAGAATACTGTCGTTATAAATCCTACCCAAAAATCGCTTGAGTTCCCCTTGCAACAATAGCCTCAGAAGAATCAGCAGGTAGTTGTCGCTGATTCCTGATCTATTGTCAACCACACCATAAATCGTGGTTGACAATCTATGAAGATGATGTTAGTAATGCCACATTTTTTGAGGTTCTGTAATCATGTCAACGAAAGGACAACTCCTGTCATATTTAAAAGAAAACAGGGGCACCTGGACTTCAGGCGAGTCGTTGAGTACGAAAATGGCCATAAGCCGATCTGCAGTATGGAAACATATCAAGGCCTTGAGGATAGACGGTTATTTTATAGAATCATCTCCCAAAAAAGGATACCTGTTCCAAAAAGCTTCCGAGCTACTCCTGGCAGGAGAAATACGGGATGGACTCCAGACACGGTCCCTTGGTCAACAGAAGATTGCCTATTATCGAGAAACTGACTCTACGAATCTCAGGGCAAAAGAATTAGCAGAACACGGTGCCCCGGAAGGAACAATCGTTATTGCAGAAAAGCAGACGTCGGGCAGAGGAAGACGGGGAAGAATCTGGTTTTCACCCGCAGAAAAAGGAATTTATGCTTCCCTCATACTACGACCGTCACTACCGCCAAATGAAACACCCAAGATTGTGTTATTGACATCAGTGGCAGCAGCAGATGCTCTTTCTACGCAGACACACCTGGACGTCATGATTAAGTGGCCCAACGACATTCTCGTTAAGGGGAAAAAAATTGCCGGTATCCTTATCGACATCGGAACGGAAATGGATGCTGTCAATTATATCATCGTCGGTCTCGGCCTGAACGTGAATGTTCCATATCACAGTCTTCCTGAAGCAATCAGAAATGATGCCACATCCGTTCTTATCGAAACAGGCAAACAAACACTGAGAAAGGATATCGTCCAGGAATATCTCCAGTGTTGTGAAACATATTATGAATGGTTCAATAAAGGACGATTCAAAGAAATCCTTGAAAGATGGAAAAAGTACGCCAACATCATGGGTCAACGGATACGGGTTGATCTGGCAGGAAAAACGCACACGGGATACGTTTCCCATATTGATCCGGATGGTATCCTGGTGATCACCGATTCTACCGGCAGAACGCACAGGATATTTTCAGGTGATATGACAGTAATGAATGAAATGAACAGAGGGGGTTCTTTTACATGAACGGAGCGATTGTAGGTATATTTCTTATCGGACTGATTGTTATCGGCTTTGTCAGCATGAAAAAAATAAAGACCACCATGAGTTACTTTGTAGCGGATCGCAATGGTAGCAGCATCGCTATAACCGGATCTCTTTTAGCCACGATGATCGGCGGTTCAAGCACGATAGGCCTGGCCGGACTGGGGTATACCAAAGGTCTTGTGGGAGCATGGTGGATGCTCGTTGGTGTAATCGGCTTGTTAATTCTCTCTTTCTGGCTTGCAAAGAAAGTAAGAAACTATGCCGTCTATACACTTCCTGAAATTCTGGAACGGCAGTATGGTGGTAATGCGGTAAAAATCATTGCCTCTCTCGTCATTGCGACAGCATGGCTCGGGATCATTGCCGGACAGATTATCGCTGCCGGAAAGATTTTATCTGTTCTCTGGCCGGGTCAATTAGACCTTTTAATGGTCATGGCGACATCGGTTTTTATTCTTTACACCGTGCTGGGAGGTCAATATTCCATCCTGAGAACCGATTTTATTCAGGCTATAATCATCATTGCGGGCTTGCTCATGTGTTTGATAATCAGTATATCTGCAGCAGGTGGATTTACGGCAATGGCCGGGCATCTTCCCGAGACTCATTTTTCCTTTCCCGTATCTCCTGACTTTGGCTGGAGCAATCTTCTAACATTTATTTTATTTGTCGGCACAGCGTACCTTGTCGGTCCCGATATTTATTCAAGGATATTCTGTTCCAGGAATCCTGAAATCGCAAAAAATTCAATCATGATGGCTGCTCTCATAATGATTCCTCTTGCCTTTTTCATAACCTTGATAGGCATAACAGCGCGGGTATTATTGCCGGGGATTCCGCCGGAAAGTGCCCTGCCGTCTCTTGTCATGAACACCATTCCCATCGGGCTGAACGGACTGGTCATAGCTGCTCTTCTGGCAGCAGTAATGTCGTCAGCAGATACATGCCTTTTGACAACAAGTACTATTGTGGTCGCGGATATTATTAATCCCATCTTTAAAGCAACAATTAATGAAAAGGTTCTACTGATGATTACAAGAATCGGGGTGATCGTAATCGGTGTCATTTCTCTTTTTATTGCCTTAAAATTGAAAGGAATCATTACGTCTCTCCTTTTAGGATATACGGTCTACACCAGTGGTCTGGTAATCCCTGTACTTCTTGGTTTTTATGCAAAGAGCTTGAAATTAAACACGTCTGGTGTTATAGCGGCGGTCGTAGGTGGTGGTGGAATGGGACTTCTCTTGAAATTGTCAGGCTACAATAACCTGGCACTTCTTACCTTTCCCGTTTCTGCCATACTCCTTTTCTCAGGTAGTTATCTCTCTCGCCTGATGGAAGGTACAAAGACCGCCGAAACGGTTGAAACCTGAACAGTCGATTACTGAGCACGACTGAAGGCGTTCCCGAAAACAATACAGGGGAGATACGCTTATGGATCACGATTGGGTCTGGGTCGACAATGAACAACAACTGGAACGTGCGCGAGATGAAATACAGAACTCCTCCTTACTTGGTGTTGATACCGAGTATGACTCATTCAGATATTTCAGAGAAAAACTCTGCCTTCTTCAATTAGTCAGCGGATCGAAAACGTATGTTGTTGATCCGCTTGAAGATCTCGACATATCTTTTTTAGCTGATCTTTTTTCCGATTCCGGAGTTATAAAGATCCTTCATGCAGGCGATAACGACATGCGGATTCTGAATCGGGATTACGGTTTCGTATTCAAAAACATCTTCGACACATCTCGGGCAGCCTCAATTCTTGGATGTAATTATCTTTCTCTTGCTCACGTCGTTAACCATTATCTGGGCGTGACCTTAGATAAATCAAAAAAAATTCAGCGGTCAAAGTGGGAACAGAGACCTCTTACGGAGGAACAACTGCATTATGCTGTCAAGGACACAAAATATCTCTTTAAGTTATATCGTATACTGAATGATAAATTACAAAAAGAAGACCTTGACCAGAGGGCAGGTGAAGCTTTTCGTGCTATGGAAAATATCAGATGGCGCGAAAAAAGGCTTGACCCCTCGGGATACTTAAAGATTACAGGATGTGAGGAACTCAACGTACAACAGCAGGAACGTTTAAAATCTCTTTATTACTGGCGGTTCGAAAAAGCAAGAGAGACGAATAAAGCCCGATTTATGATTCTGTCAGACCAGAATCTGTTCGACCTCTCAAAAGAAGAAATCGATACTATCGAATCGCTCGCCGAGCAAGGAAAACTATCACCTCGAAAAATCAGATACTTCGGTTCGGAAATAATAGAAACGTTACATACTGTTGATTTGAAATAGCACGGAGAACATGCATTTCTTCTTCCCGAAAAAAATATACGGATATTTTCAGCGCTCGTAAAGCATCCGGCCCCTCAGCATCATCTCTCCGAGGGGCATCTTCTGAAACGCTAATATAGGCCTTACTTTAAAACTAATAATACTTGATCCTCTTCCACTTCATCATCCGGTTTTATCTTAATTTCCGCTATAAATCCCGGTGAATCAGCATAGATAGGATTTTCCATTTTCATCGCTTCTATACTTAAAAGCTCATCATCTTCGTGCACTTCATCGCCAACCTTGACATAAATTTCAAGAATTTTTCCTGAAATCGGAGACATCACCTCTATACTCACTATATTTACCTCCCCAAAAGATTTCTTCGTGTAATA
>Ga0272442_10007771_pt1 | contig 13771 bp, 12 predicted proteins | sample SSMForm2O_FD_200262 | JGI IMG/M metagenome (GOLD analysis project Ga0272442, IMG submission 200262) | Marine sediment archaeal communities from Little Sippewissett salt marsh, Falmouth, MA, United States - SSM-Form-2O | ecosystem: Environmental > Aquatic > Marine > Wetlands > Sediment ...
CGCGAGTGCCTCGGAGTTCCCGCCCTCGAGGCCGACGATCATCGTCGTCGCGCGGTCGTAGGTGACCTCGATCTGGTACGCACCGAGCTGCTCGCGCCCGGCCTCGACGGTCACGTCCACCGGCTTGAACGTGACCTCGGCCGAAGCCGCGGCGCTCAGCGCCGCGAGGAGGATCAGGACCTGTATCGCGATACGCATCGGCTCACCCCTTTCACAGAGACACGGCCGCCGCGGCGAGCGCTTCCACGTCGGCACGGTTCACCGCGCCGTCGCCGTCGAAGTCCCACGCCGCGGGCGGCGGCGCGTCGCGGCGCAGGCGGCGCGACATGAGGAAGGCGTCGGCGATGTCGACCGAGCCGCTCTCGTCGAGGTCCATCGAAGCCCGCGCCCGCACGGCAGGCGGTGTGGCCGGCTGCGCGACGGCGGACGCGGCGACCTCCCGGCTGGCGTCGGCCGCTGGACGGGCTTCGCGCGGCGAGCCGGTGAAGAGGCCCACCGCAAGCAGCAGGGCCGCGGCGAGCGGCAGCGCGGCGTAGAGGATGCGAAGCGGGTTGCGTCGTCGTGTCGTCGCCAGGCGCGCGCGCGATCGGGCGATGGCGAGCACCGCCGCGTCGACGGACGCCGGAATGTCGACGCGGTCGCCCCGGGCAGCATCGCCCACGTCGCGGGGCGTCAGTCCCGCCGCCGCGAGCTCGTCGCGTTCGTCGTCGGTGAACGGGTTTCGTTTCATCGTTGACCTCCGCACTGTCGAGTGCGCGGGACGGGGGCCGGTTCCGGAATCCGGAGGAATCGTGCAAGTATTTCTGCTCTCACACCGTCGGGGGAACGGAGGCTTCAGCGAGAGAGAATCTCTCTGAGCCGGACCAACGCGCGATGCAGACGAGACTTCACGGTCCCGACGGGCATCGACAGCGTGCGCGCGATCTCGGTCGGCTGCATCTCGTCGGAGAAACGCAGCGCGAGGAGTTCGCGCTCCGTGTCGCTGAGATACGACATGGCCGCGCGCAGGTCGCGGTGGTCGTCATCGATACCGGATGATGGCTCGGCCAGGGGCTCGCACCCGCTCGTCGGCTCTTCCTTGCCGCGCTTGCGTAGCCGCTCGAGCGCGAGGTTGCGGACCACGGGGTAGAGGAACGTCGTCACCTTCGCGGTGAGCCGGAACCCGGGGAACTTGCGGAACCAATAGCAGAACGTCTCCTGCAGGACGTCCAGCGCGTCGTCGCGGTTGCGCACGATCCGGTTGGCCGTCGTGACGACCCATTCGCGGTGCCGGTGGTAGAGCGCCTCGAACGCCCCTTCGTCACCCCGGTTGGCCGCGTCGACCAGCCCCGCGTCGCCGGTTGCCGCCAGAGGCGTCGCGCGGCCCGGGGAGGCGTCGCGTTCGGGCGCGGCGCCGTCGTCGGCGAAGTCTGCGGGGATGCTCGCTGTCCACACGGTTCGCACGGTCCTTCCCGGATGCCCGGGGGCGCCGCGTCGGGTTCGGGGCCACGTCGTGTTTGACGCACGATGTGAGTTCCGGTTCCGGCATAAGTGCTATCGGGGCGCGTGCCTGCTTGAAATATCTCGAGACCGCGTGACACTACTGTGGCAACCCCGACACATCTGAGAGCGGGGAAAGGGAGGGCGACATGAGTCCCGAGCGACGCAGTGTGGCCGGCCAGAAGCCGAGCCCGGTGATGATGGTGGTCGTGGGAATGGCCGGTACCGGCGTGTTGATACTGGCCGCTATGATGTTCTCGATGTCGGGGTCGATCGGGGTACTGCAGCGCAAGAAGGTGGACGCCTCCGAGCTCTCCGGCATCCGGAAGTCGATCAAGGAACTCGACGGGGTGGCCGAGCGCGTCGAGCAGGTCGACGCGAAGGTCGGGCGGCGGCTGGATGCCTGGGGCAAGAATATCTCGGACGTGTCCAGCCAGCTGCAGGATGTCCTGAACCAGATGGGGGCGCTCCGCACCGAGCAGCGCGAGAAGGACGCGGCGTTCGAGCAGAAGCTCGCACTCATCGCGGCGGACCTGCAGGCGCTCAAGCGCGACGTCGCATCGGCGCAGCTCATGGCCAGCGAGGCCTCGAAGCGCAAACCGAACATGGTCGCGGCCAAGCCTGCAGCCAACGACGCGCCGGGAACCGCGAGGCGCATCAACGACCTCGAGCGCCGGCTCGCATCCCTCGAGAGGTCCGTGAAGGAGATCCCGCGGGTGAACGAGGACGCGCTGCGCAAGCTCGTCAACGACTCGTTAAGGAACGGGCTCGACGAACAGCTTCAAGATGCGATCACGCAGTTCATGAGGGACCGCTGGAATCGCGGCGGCCGGCGTAGGCCGGGCGGTGACAACTGACGTCCTGTCGGATCACATCCAAACACACATCCGGGGTGGCGAGAGCCACCCCCGGTTCGTTTTCGGCTCCCGCGGCGAAAGTGCACTCGGCCACCGTGCCGGGCCGTGAGTCCCGGAACGCGCTTTTCTTGTGACACATAGCACGTGCTATTGTTGTATTGGTAGCCTTCTAGCACGTGCTACTGCCGTCTCGGATCGCCATTGCGGCGGTCGTGGGGGTGATTCCCATGGCGGTCACGCTCAAGCAGATCGCGGAACACACCGGGCTCTCGCGGCAGGCGGTGGGGTTCATCCTCCACAACCAGGGCAGCTTCAAGCAGGACACGCGCGACCGGGTGATACGCGCGGCGCGCGAGTTGGGATACCGGCCCAACTACGCGGCGCAGGCGTTGCTCCAGAATTGCTTCAACGCGATCGCGTTGCTGCAGGGGACGCAATCGTTCCGCAGCCTCGTGCAGGGAGACCTGATCGTTTCCATCAGCGAGGCGGCGGAGCGGCACGGCCGGCACCTGTCGATCGCCACGGTCCGCGACGAGGTGTTCGAGGACCTCGACCTCGTCCCCAAGGCGTTGCGCGAGCTGATGGTCGACGGGCTGCTCATCAATCTCAACATGGACATCCCGCTCGCGATGCTGGACCTCATCGCCAGGAACCGCATCCCGACGGTCTGGCTGAACGTGAAGCGCGAGACCGACGCGGTGCACCCGGACGACGTGCGCGCCTCGCGGGATCTCGTCCGCGCCATGATGCGCAAGGGACACCGACGCGTGATGTACGTGGACTCGGCCTACGACACCACGTTCATCCACTACAGCAGGAAGGACCGATACGACGGGTACCGCCTCGCCATGAAGGACGCGGGCGTGAAGCCGCCGGCGAAGGCGTACCTGGGCGACGGCGGCGCGCGCGACGAGGCGTTCCTCGCCTACGTCGACGACGCGTTGTCCTCGCGGCGGCGTCCCGACGGCATCATTGCGTACTCGGGCGACGACATCGAGACCATCTACCATCGCGCGATCACGCGTCACGGGCTGCGCGTCCCCGCGGACCTGCTGCTCGGGTCGTACGCGCACGTCAGGACGTGGCCCGGCCTGCCGATCGTGCACTGCGCCTGGCCGGGCGTGGCGCTCGGCGCGGCCGCAGTCGAGATGCTCCTGAAGAAGATCGATCGTCCGGCGACGGCACTCAGGTCGCGCGCCGTGCGGTTCGATCTCGTGGACAACACCGACGGGAAGGGACCGCGATGAGACACGTGGCACTCACGCTCGCGGCGACAGCGCTCGCGGTCTGCGTCGACGCGCGGGCGGCGGAGGACATCCGGTTCCCGGAGGACGCGGGCGTCATCGACGTGACGAAGGAACCGTACAATGCCCGCGGCGACGGCAGGACCGACGACACCGCGGCGCTGAACAAGGCGATCCAGGCCTTTCCCAACGGCAAGGTCATCGTCTTCCTGCCGAAGGGCACGTACCTCATCAGCGACACGCTCGAATGGCCGAAGGGGCGCAACGGCTGGGAGTGGAAGGACATCAAGCTGCGGGGGGAGAACCGCGCCGAATCCATCATTCGTCTGAAGGACCGGTGCGACGGCTACCAGGACCCGGACAAGCCGAAAGCCATGATCTGGACCGGTCCGCCGCCCGAGCAGCGCTTCCACAACGCCGTCGAGAACCTGACCATCGACGCGGGCCGCCGCAACCCGGGCGCCACGGGTCTGCAGTTCAACGCGTCGAACACGGGGCGCGTGGTGGACGTGACTATCGTGGGCGAGGCGGAGAGCGCCGTCGGCCTCGACATGGCCTACTGCAACCAGATCGGGCCGCTGCTGGTCAAGAACCTGCGTGTGACCGGCTTCAGGATCGGGATCCATACCAGGCACGCGATCGAGAGCCAGACATTCTATCGCATCGAGCTGAGCGACCAGGGCGCGTGGGCCTGGCGCAACGACGGCCAGGTCGTGAGTATCCAGGGGCTCGACGTCGAGGGCCGCGGGCGCGCGGTCTACAACGGCGGCCGCATGACGTTGCTCGAGGCGCGCTTCGAGGGACGGGGCGTCGCGGCCGGCGAGCACGCGGCGATCGAGAACGCCCCCGGCGCGATGCTGTACGTCCGCGACCTGGAGCAGACGGGATACGCCGCCGCGATCCACCAGATGGAGGAGGCCGGGCGGGAGGGGGACCGCGTCGACGGGGCGGCGTCCGCGCCCGGCGAGAGCGTGCGGGAGTGGGTCGCCGGCGACGTGCTCACGCTCTTCAGTGCGCCGCGGCGCAGCCTGCACCTGCCGATCGAGGACACGCCCGAGGTGCCGTGGGATCCGTTCGACCAGTGGGCGAACGTGCAGGACTTCGGCGCCAGGGTCAGCGGCCAGCCGGGGGCGAAGGGCTACGACAGCCGCGAGGGCATCCAGAAGGCGATGGACTCCGGGAAGACGACGGTCTACTTCCCGAACAACCACGCCTCGGCGTACCCGTCCCCGCGGGGGGGCTACGCGGTGAGCGAGACGCCCATCCGCGTGCGGGGCAAGGTGCGGCGCGTCATCGGGTGCGAGGCGGCATTGTCCGGTCACCCGCGGTACTGGTTGCCCAACGAGGTCGTGATCGAGGACGGCGTCTACCCGGTCGTGGTGATCGAGCGCCTGCACGCGAAGCTCTTCCGCATCAAGACGAACCGCACCGTCGTGCTGAAGCACCTCGGTGGCACGATACTGGTCGAGGGCAGGGCCAGGGTCTTCATCGAGGACGTGGTCGGCTCGCCGCTGCGCATCTGCAAGGGCGCGAGCGTCTGGGCGCGCCAGTTCAACCCGGAGATGAACAAGAAAGCGAAGGAGAAATGGGGGCCCCACGTTCTCAACGACGGCGGGACGCTGTGGATCCTCGGTCTCAAGACCGAGGGCGGCGACACACTCGTCGAGACGAAGGGGGGCGGGCGCACGGAGATCCTCGGCGCGAACAACTACTCGGGCGGGCACGCCGGGAACGCCAGGCCGATGTACGTGAACCACGAGTCGTCCGTTTCGATCATCGCCGCGGAGGTGCAGTTCGCCGGGCCGAAGTACAAGGTCTACGTTCGCGAGACGCGCGGCGGCCAGACGCGCGATCTGGTGCGCGACCGCCTGCCGTGGAATTGTGGGAGCGGGATGAAGATCCCGCTGTATGCGGGCTACGTCCTCGAGGACGACTCGCCGGCTCGAATGAACGCGCGTCCTGAAGCGCGCGCGCTGTCACCCTCCTCGATCGAGCTGTCGTGGCGCGACGCCGAGGACGACGAGAGCGGTGTGTCGCACTACGTCGTCTATCGCGACGGCGAGAAGCTGGCCGAGACGAAACTCACCCGCTACGTCGACGACGGCCTGCCCGACGACACCTCCTGTCGCTACGGCGTGAGCGCCGTCAACGGCGCCCTCGTCGAATCGCGGCGCGCGCGGGCGAAGGGCAGGACGCGGCGCGACACGACGCCGCCAGCGGTCGTCTCGGTGACGGGCGGCACGGATGCGTCGACGGTGATCGTCACGTTCACGAAGACCCTCGACCCGCCGAGCGCCTCGTCGCGGTGGAGCTACGGGCTCTCACGCGGCGCGCAGGTGACGGGAGCGAAGCTGGCCGACGACGGGCGCACCGTGACGCTCGCGACCTCGCCGCTCACCGACGGCGAACGGTACGAGCTCACCGTGCGGGGCGTGCTCGACCGCGCGCGCCGGCCCAACGAGGTGAAGGGGGGCACGAGCGTCGCATTCACGTTCCGCTCCAGCGGCTCGGGGCTCAAGGCCGAGTACTTCGCCAACACGACGTTCGAGGGAAGGCCCGCAGTGACGCGGATCGAGGGGCCCATCGACTTCCCGTGGGGGAACGGCCCCCCCGCGAAGGAGCTCGGGGCCGACAACTTCTCGGTGCGCTGGACGGGGTCCATCGTCGCGCGCAGGAGCGGGACGTACACCTTCCACGCGACGACCGACGACGGTGTGCGCGTGTGGATCGACGGCGTGAAGATCATCGACGACTGGCGCGACCGCGCGCCGACGGAATCGCGCGGCGAGGCGCGGCTCGTGGCGGGCAAGCCCGCGAAGCTCCGCATCGAGTATTACGAGCGCGGCGGCGGCGCGGCGTGCAAGCTCGAGTGGAGCGCGCGCGGCGTGAAGAAGGAGGTCGTGCCGAAGGCGAGTCTATTCGGGCAGTGAGAGAGGCGGATGTCCAAAGCGGGATGCGTCTTTCCTACACAACCTCGTCACTCCCATACACAGGTACTGAGCCGATAAGGGCTATCCTGTAAGCACGTACGCGCATTGGTACACAATCAAGGAGGACGACTCATGGTGGTGGGACGAAGGGAATACGAGGCGTCGGTCGCGGCCAGCAGGGACGAGCGGATGAAGTGGTGGCGCGAGGCCCGGTACGGGATGTTCGTGCACTGGGGGCTGTACGCGCAGGTGGGACGCAACGAATGGGTCCAGTCGATCGAGGGCATTCCCGTCGACGAGTACGCGGAGCTCGCGAAGTCATTCAAACCCAAAGAACGGCCCGCGAGGGAGTGGGCCAAGCTCGCCTCCGAGTCCGGCATGAAGTACATGGTGATGACCACCAAGCACCACGAGGGCTTCTGCCTCTGGGACTCGAAGCACACCGACTTCAACGCGATGAAGGCCTGCGGGCGTGACCTGGTGAAGGAGTACGTCGAGGCGTGCCGCGAGTTCGGGCTGCGGATCGGGTTCTACTACTCGCTCATGGACTGGCACCATCCCGACGGCGCGTCCGCAGCGTACGACCCCGAGGCGCGCAAGCGATTCCTGGATTTCACCAAGGGCTGCGTCAACGAGCTCATGTCCAACTACGGGAAGATCGACATCCTGTGGTACGACGTCGCACGGCCGTTCAATTCGCACGAGGGCTGGGAGTCGCTGGCGATGAACCAGATGGCGCGCGAGTTGCAGCCGCACCTGATCATCAACAACCGCTCGCGCCTGGACGAGGACTTCGGCACGCCGGAGGGGCACGTGCGCGCCGAGGGCGCTGGCCGCGACTGGGAGGCGTGCATGACGTTCGACAGCGCGTCGTGGGGATACATGCCCTCGGCGGCGCAGGACAGCTGGAACCCGCGGCAGATCCTCAAGATGCTGAACACCGCAGCCGGCGGCGGCGGCAACCTCCTCCTGAACATCGGCCCCAAGCCGGACGGCAGCGTGCCCGACGCGGCGGTCGCGCCGCTCACGACGGTCGGCAAGTGGCTCGAGCAGAACGGCGAGGCCGCCTACGGCGCGCTCGACCGCGCGAACATCAGGGGTTGTACCGCCACCGGCGGCTTCTCGCGCCGCGGGAAGACCGCCTACCTCTGGGCGCGGCACTGGCCCGGCGAGGACTTCGCCCTCGGCGGGTTCAAGACGAAGCTCGCGAGCGCGAAGTTCCTCGTGAGCGGGGACGCGGTCGCCTTCGAGCAGGACGAGACGCGCATAAAGCTCAAGAACCTGCCGAAGGAATGCCCGGACGCCGTCGCCGGCGTGACCGTGATCGTCCTCGAATTCGAGGCCGAGCCCGAGCACCTGCGGGGCCCGACGACGCCGGCGTTGCATATCTGAGAGAGTTGCAGTTGGTGTTGGTCGTGGACGTGGTTCTGGGAGGGCGAGGCTCCCGCCGAGCCGGACTGTGGCGAACGGCTGGCTCGCCAGGAGGTTCGCCCTCCCGCCGGCCATCGCATCACTGGCACCCGCCGCGTAACTGCGCTACCATCTCCCCTGTGATTCCCGAGGAGGGAACGGAGGTGGAGACATGGCCCGGCGCAGGCGCGTCGTGTGTGTGGTCCTCTGGGGCGCGGCCATCATGACGGCCGCGAGCGCGTCGGCGGAGACGATCGTCGTCGTGCCGGCGCCCTACCCACGCGCGCTGCGCAATCCCCTCAAGGGGTTCACGACGCTCAACGCCCGGACCGGCCACGAGTGGGCGACCCTGGCGCATCACTACATCAAGTGGAACGAGATCGAGGATCGCGAGAGCGACGGGATCGACCGCATCCGCGAGTTCTGCGACGTGAAGTGGAAGGGCTTCGCCGAGAAGAACGTGAAGGTCATCCCGCGCGTGTATCTCCACTGGTCGGGCGACCAGAAGAAGTTCTGGCCGTCCGACATGAAGACCGACGACTACACGTCTCCGCAGTTCCAGAAGCGCGTGGTGAGACTGGTGAAGCGCCTCGGCGAGGTGTGGGACGAGGACCCGCGCGTGGCGTTCGTCGAGCTGGGTATCTTCGGCAAGTGGGGCGAGCATCACACGCCGTCGCCCACGCCCGAGATGCAGGAGCTCGTCGGCGCCGCGTTCCGCAAGGCGTTCAGGCACAAGCACGTGTCGGTCCGCCACGCGTGGAAGGAATTCACGCCGTTCGAGTTCGGCGAGTACTGGGACTCGTGGGCGCACTACCAGCAGGTGTGGGCGCACGGCAAGCCGTTGCACGATCTCAACGTCGAGACCGGCCGCTGGCGAAAGACGTACATCGGCGGCGAGACCGCCTACGACTGGGGCCTGTGGAAGACCCAGCCGGGCGATGACGCCACCGACAGCGTGTCCGACCCCGCGCATCGCGACTTCGTCATCGACACCGTGCGGTGGCTGCACTGCACGCAGCTCAGGTGGATCGGCAACTACGACGCGCGCGACCCGAAGGCGCGCGAGGGCGCCGAGTTCCTCCAACTGGCGCTCGGGTACCGGTTCGTCCTCGAGGAGGTGAGCTTCACGCCGCGCATCGGCGGCCGCGTGAAGCTGGCGGTGTCGTTCAAGGTCCGCAACACGGGCGCGGCGCCGTTCTACTACAAGTGGCCGGTCGAGGTGGCGTTGCTCGAGTCGCGCAGCAAGGAGGTCGTGTGGAAGGACACGTTCAACGACGTCGACATCAGGACGTGGCTGCCCGGCGACGGCTGGACGGAGCCCGAGTGGATTGCCATCGACCAGTGGCCCAAGAAGGCGCCCAAGGCCACCTGGTCGGACGCTCCCCGGGGCTGGATGTCGCGGCCGCGGCAGTACCGGGTCTCGCAGGACTTCAAGCCCGTCGTCCCGCGCGGCCGGTATGTTCTCACGCTGGCGATACTCGATCCCGCGGGCATGCGCCCGTGCGTGCGCTTCGCGACCGCGAACTACCTGAAGGGCGGTCGCCATGCCATGGGGATCGTGACGTCGGGAACCTTCGGCGGCGGGAAGCTGCCGGCCGGCTTCCAGCTCGACGACCCCCACGAGGACATGAGCCTGGGATACCTGGTCAGATAGGTGCTCACATGGCGCGTCTGGCCAGTCTCTCATCCTTGAAGATCGAAAGTTGAACTTTCGATTTTCAAGGATGTCACCTTGGCGCGGTTGCCGCAGAGCCGCGGTGCCGAAAGCCGGTGCCATCCATTGACGACCGTGTCGTCTCCGCGGATGCTCGACGGCCGCCGTGCGCGGGAATCCGCGAGGATACACATCGAGGAAGCGAACCCGCTCCCGCGGTTCGCATAGTGGAAGGGTCCGACACATGTGCGCGAAGAGCGTGGCGGACGTCGTCAAGAAGCACCCGGGCAATCCGGTCCTGAAGGCGGACGACGTCCCCTACGAGGCCTCTCTCATATTCAACGCCGGCGTCGCGAAGTACCAGGGCCGGTACGTGATGGTTTTCCGCAACGACTATGGCTTCACGCCCGAGGGCGGCGGGAAGCACGGGACGAATGTGGGACTGGCCTTCAGCGACGACGGCGTGATGTGGGAGGCGGCCGAGGCGCCGTGGTTCGCGATGCAGGACGACGAGATACGCCGCGCCTACGACCCGCGCATCACGGTCATCGAGGGCCGCGCGTACCTCTGCTTCGCCGTCGACACCAGGCACGGTGTGCGCGGCGGTATCCTCTCGACCGACGACTTCGAGAAGTACGACGTCCTGTCACTGTCCGCGCCCGACAACCGCAACATGGTCCTGTTCCCCGAGAGGATCGGCGGGATGTACGCGCGCCTCGAGCGCCCGTTCCCGGTCTACAGCCGCGGCGGGGGCGAGCGCTTCGACACGTGGTTCAGCGACTCGCCGGATCTCAAGTACTGGGGCAACACGCAGCTGGTGCTGCCGGTCGAGGCCGTGCCGTTCTGCAACTGCAAGACGGGGCCGGGCGCTCCGCCCGTCAGGACCGACAAGGGCTGGCTCACGACGTTCCACGCGGTCAACAAGGATCCCGAGCGCAAGCTGTTCGCCTGGGGCGGGCAGAACTGGACCAAGGAGTACTCTGCCGGGATCATGCTGCTCGATCTCGAGAAACCGTGGAAGGTCATCGGCCTGTGCAAGGAGCCGCTGTTGGCATCGACCGAGCAGTACGAGCTCGAGGGCTTCCGTGGGAGCGTCATCTTTCCGGGCGGCATGGTGCTCGAACCCTCGGGCGAGGTGAAGATCTACTACGGCGCGGCGGACACGGTCGAGGCGATGGCGACGGCGGATGTCAACGATCTGTTGGAGTTGTGCGAGCCGGTGTAGACGTCTATGAGTCGTTCCCGGCTTCGAGTGCCCGCACGTCTTCGAGGTCGACCGGACGGCCTGCGGCCCGCTTCGACGCAATCAGATCATCCCTCCCGGTCACGTGGACCACGTGTACTTGACATCATGTTTCTCGAAGGAGTTGAACACGTCCAGGTACAGGTTGAGCATGTTTCCTCTTGGGAAGGTCGGGGTTCACGGACAGCGCGAGGTCGGTGAGCTCGCACAGGACTTCGAGTCGCTCCTCGACGGTCAGGGAGCGGAACCATCGGGCCTTCGCCTCGGGCGATTCGTCCGCGCGATCGTGGGATATCCTGCCTGGCATGGGGATCAGTGTAGTACGTGCCGAGCCTTCACGCAATGCGCGGGGTTGGCGTGGACGATCGAGTCGCGCGAGCCGGCCGCGCGTGAATACGGGTCGGTACCATCGGACAGTTGAAAGAGCTCGCGACAGGCGGCACAATGCTGACCTGTCCGCCATCCCGACGCGGCGGAAGCGCGGCGTGGGCGGGCTTCGAGGGAATGGTCGCCGTGGCGAAGCGAGACGCGATCTGTATCGAAGGCGGGACCGTCGTCTTGCCGGCGAAGACCGTCGAGCGCGGATCGGTCCATATCGGTGATGGCAAGATCGTCCACGCGGGCGCCAGACGCGCGCGGCCGCGGGGTGCGACGGTGATCGACGCGACCGGGCGGATCGTCGCGCCCGGCCTCATCGACGTCCACATACACGGCGCGGGCGAGTTCTCCTTCGAGCTGCTGGACGCCGACGGCTTCGTCGCGGCCGCGCGTTTCCTCGCGATGCACGGCGTGCTGCGTTTCCTCCCCACCATGATGGCCGACGAAGGCGTGATCGAGCGCACGGCGTGCGCGCTTGAGGAAGGGCGGCTCGACGACGCGTGCCCGGGTATCTATATCGAGGGCCCGTTCGTCAGCCCGGACAAGCGCGGCGGCATACAGAAGCAGTACGTGCGCGGCGTGGATCTCGCGTATCTCAGGAAGCTCCACGCGCTCGCGCGTGGCCGGCTGAAGATGATGACCTTCGCGCCGGAGCTCTCGCGCGCCGAGGTGCTCGTCGCGCGGCTGCGGCGCATGAAGATCCTGCCGTGTCTCGGCCACACCCTCGCGACGGCGAAGCGCGCGGCGGACGTGTGTGGCCGCGGCGTCGTGAACGTCACACACCTGTTCAACGCCATGTCGGGACTCGACCACAAGGAGCCGGGCGTGGCGGTGTTCGGCCTCGACAACGACCGCGCGTGGGTCGAGCTCAACCCCGACGGCGTGCACGTCGCGCCCGAGTTGCTGCGCCTGGTCGCGCGCGCGAAGGATTCCGACCGGATCGTCCTGATCACCGACGCCGTCGTGTCGGCGGGAACGCGCGGCGGCACATTTGTCTACATGGGCCGCAAGGTCCGCGCCACCGCCGACGGCGTGCGCTACGCCGACGAGGGAACGCTCGTGGGCAGCCGCCTGCTCTTGTGCCAGAGCGTCGCCGCCTACATGAAGCACACGGGCGCGGCTCTCCACGACGCGGTGCGCGCCGCGTCGCTCAACCCCGCGCGGATGCTCGGCATCGCAAAGCACACCGGCAGCCTCGAAAAGGGCAAGCGCGCGGACGTCGTCGTCATGAAGCGCGACCTGTCGCGCGCGACCCACGCGATCTGCGGCGGCGTGCGCGTGGCGTGGCGTTGAGTCCGCAACGGAGCGACCGACGACGGGACGATCGTGGAAAACGTGGCTTTTGGTGTGCTGCCTCCTCGCCGTCGTGCCCGTCGTCGCGGCCAGGATCTACACGCGAGTGCAGGAATCCAGGGCGCATGCCTATGTCGCCGGCAGGACGGACGTGACGCCCGGCGAGTTGACCGGGTTCGTCGCGCCGGCTCTGTAAGCGAACGCGGTCGCCGGGGTGCTGTCCGTGGCCGCGATCGTCGGGGGCGTCGTCGGCTTCGTGCGCTATGGCAGGTCGAGCAGAAACGCGAGGTCGGACCGTGGCCCGCGGGCCCCGACCGGGTAGCGAGGAGTGCGTTTCCCGGGGTAGTATGGGGTGGTCGTATTGGCCGGCTGGTCGGGGCAATACACGGGGAGGGACAACGGATGGCATCGATCGTAGTGAAGATCACGCAGGTCATCATCGAGACATACCCCGATCGGTTCCTCGTGACGTGTGGGACATGTGGCGGGAACGGTCGGTTCAACGGAACGTGTCATGTCTGCAAGGGAAAGGGACGCGTCTTCGTTCGTGTTCCGCCCGAGCTGTCGGGCCAAGACGTCGGCCTTCTTCAATGCGGCACTTGCGGCGGGGATGGCAGATTCAACGGCACGTGCCATATCTGCAAAGGGGTGGGTGTCCTGGTCGCGTGTTTCCCCCGAATCGTGTGTGGGACGTGCGGCGGAGATGGCCGGTACAACGGAACCTGCCATGTCTGCAAGGGCGTGGGCTCGGTGCTCCTGGAGGGGTTGAGCACCTACTGACAGGGCCGCTCGGGCCGGTTGCGGAGTGACGCCCGGCACAACGTGAAGTGAAGCCGCCGCCTTGTACGTTGGCCTCGGGAGCGGCGCAATGCCAGCACCTCAGGACCATACTCGCAGGACGGCCGCCCCGTCGCGGCGGCTCTGGTTCGCCGTCCCGGCGGCGGTCGTGCTGTACGTGTTGTCGTTCGGCCCCGCGTCGTGGTTGGCGTCGCGTGCCCCCTCGAGATCATTGAGTTCCGTCTTCCGCGCCTTCTATCGCCCGTGCATTTCACTGGCATACCACTCCGAGCCGTACTTCAAGCATTTCGCGTGGTGGCACGATACGGAGTTGTCCCATGGGACGTTCCGCTTCCTCACGGAGCAGATGGAGGTGGAGGGAGAGTAGCGGCACGCCCGACCACGAGGCGCAACTCACACTCGGCCTGACGCGGAATCCGGAGGATGACGGAGGAGGCGCAATGTGGGAATGTAGAGTCTGCGGCGTCGAGGTCGAAGACGACAGC
>Ga0272442_10007772_pt1 | contig 13771 bp, 15 predicted proteins | sample SSMForm2O_FD_200262 | JGI IMG/M metagenome (GOLD analysis project Ga0272442, IMG submission 200262) | Marine sediment archaeal communities from Little Sippewissett salt marsh, Falmouth, MA, United States - SSM-Form-2O | ecosystem: Environmental > Aquatic > Marine > Wetlands > Sediment ...
CTTAACGATTTCGGGTGATTCTGGTAGAAGAGAGGGCCCGATTTCAGAATTCGTGTACTTCGAGAACAAGTCGGAGAGAGAGACCCCTAACGCCTCGCAGATTGCATCGAGAGAGGTAATGGTGAGTGAGGACAGCCCCCGTTCCACCTGGGAAAGAAAGCTTACTGATAAATTGCAGCGTTGTGAAAGCTCCCTGAGCGTCCACCCTTGGCTCGTCCGAAGTGACCGGATAAACTGTCCAACATCAATCATATACCAGATAATAATGTTAACAGAACGGACTATCAAGCGCCAACATATGCTGACGGCGAAGTCGCTAGCCAGCTAGTCCGGCCTGTTTTCACTCTGACTGTAAGGTTCAGCTCCACTTGACAACACCGCTCGCTTTGACTAATGTATGGTGCCTGTGTGTGCTAAGACCATGGTGCATACACAGCCAGACAACTCAAAGACAAGAGGGAAAGCGATGCGGTTTCAGCGCATGATCACCACGATTGATACCCACACAGAGGGTGAACCGACCCGCACAGTCATCGGGGGTCTGCCCCACATTCCGGGCAAGACGATGGCCGAAAAGATGCTGTATGTAAAAGACAACCTGGACTCTCTGCGGACAATGTTAGTGTTCGAACCTCGAGGGAATGAAGTGATGTCGGGTGCTATTCTCACCCCACCCTGCCGCCCCAACGCCGATATGGGGGTGATCTACATTGAGGTTGGCGGCTATCTTCCGATGTGTGGGCATGACACGATCGGTTGCTGCACGGCAATGATTGAGGCAGGCATTGTCCCAACTGAGGAACCGATAACAACGATTAAACTGGACACACCAGCCGGTTTGGTCACAGCGAGGGTAGTGGTCGAGGACCGATCAGCCAAAGACGTCACGTTCAAAAACATTCCTTCATTCCTGTACCGAGCTGACGTTGAGGTCGACGTGCCCGGCTTTGGCCGGGTCAACCTGGACATCGCGTACGGCGGTAACTTCTACGCCCTGGTCGAGGCAAGCGCATTGGGGCTTGATATCATTCCTCAGCGCGCCGGTGAGCTCGTCAAAGCCGGAATTGCCATTCGAGAGGCGGTGAACACTCAAATACGGGTTCAACACCCTGAAGAAGCCTTCATCGAAGGGCTGACCCACGTGGAGTTTTTTGGAGAACCGGCGCATCCCGAAGCGCACGCCAGGAATGCAGTCGTCATTCCACCGGGGTCCATCGACCGATCCCCGTGCGGAACGGGCACATCCGCGAAGGTCGCCGCCCTGTATGCCAAGGGTAAATTGAAGATGGGGGAAGAGTTTGTCCATGAAAGCATTCTCGGGACGCTGTTCCGAGCACGAATCGTTGACCAAACCAAGGTTGGGAAACTACCAGCGGTGATTCCCGAGGTTTCTGGTCGAGCCTATGTTACCGGGATCAATCAGTTCGTAATAGATCCCGAAGACCCCCTCAAGGAGGGGTTCCTCCTCGGAATGGGATAACGATAGATCTGCCTGTGTGTTTAGGAGGACATCGACAATGCGCGTGACTCATCATCCAATTCTCGGGGATCTGCCAGATTCTCGCGAGATCAAGATTCAGGTAGACGGAAAAGAGATAGCGGCACTCGCCGGGGAGCCGATTGCCGCAGCATTGGCCGCGGCGGGCATCTCGGTGCACCGATACACATCGGAGAAATCAGAACCCCGGGGAGTCTTCTGCGCCATTGGGCAATGCACGGACTGCGTGATGACGGTGAACGGAGTCTCCAATGTTCGGACGTGTATCACCCCCGTTATCCCCGGCATGACCGTGGAAACGCAACACGGCGTCGGCCAGAGGAGGGACCCTTGAGAGAGGTGGATCTGGCCGTTGTGGGGGCGGGGCCTGCCGGCCTAAGTGCAGCCATTGAGGGTGCAAAACGAGGATTGCGCGCTTTGGTGATCGACCGCAATCCGAAACCCGGGGGACAGTTGATCAAGCAAATCCACAAGTTCTTTGGCTCCCGAGAGCACCGGGCGGGAACCCGCGGAGTGGACATCGCCCAAGATCTCTTTCGCGAAGCGCGCGATCTCGGGATCACACTGATGCTGGGATGGGAGGTCTACAACCTCCAACCGGGCCGGCTGCAGGTCGTCCGGTCCTCGTTCGGGGAGACGTCGGATGAGTCGCCCGAAGCATCGATTGCGGCAAAGAAGATCGTGCTGGCTACAGGGGCCGAAGAGAATGCGTTTTATTTCGACGGCTGGACCCTCCCCGGCGTGATGGGCGCCGGCGCGGCTCAGACCATGACCAACGTTTGGCGTGTACTCCCGGGCAGCCGCATCCTCATGGTGGGCTCGGGGAACGTCGGCCTGATCGTCACCTATCAACTGCTTCAGGCCGGAGCGGATGTGGTGGCCATCGTGGAGGCCGCTCCCAAGATCGGGGGATTCGGCGTGCATGCGGCCAAAATCCGTCGCGCCGGTGTACCGATTCTGACCTCGCACACGGTTGTTCGCGCCCTCGGCGAATCGCGCGTCAAAGGGGCCGTGATTGCGCGTGTAGATGACGCATGGCAGCCGGTGGTTGGCAGCGAACTGACGCTCGACGTCGACACAATCTGTGTGGCGATAGGATTTCGCCCCAACACCCGTCTCGCCTCGCTGGCCGGTTGCCGACTCACAAACTCGTCCGTGTTGGGCGGATGGGTCCCCATCCACAACGGACAACTGGAAACGACTGTCCCCGGGATCTACGTAGCAGGCGATGTCTCCGGGATCGAAGAAGCGAGCACGGCATTGGAGGAAGGTCGGCTGGCTGGGATCGTTGCCGCTTCCGCAATGGGCAAAACGAGTGAGCACGATCAACAGCAGCTTCAGGCAATTGCCGATCGGCTGTGCAGCCTGAGAGGGGGGCCATTCTGTCAACCGATCCAGGATGCCAAAAGTGAGCTGGTTGAGCTAGGAGAGGAAGTATGTCCAAAGGAGTAGCTGTCAATGGATTTGTGTCTGAAGAGGAGCTTGAACGCTCGCCGGGGTACCCGTCAAAGGAACGCATGCAACAGGGACCGGTCGTCGTCATCGAGTGTCCCCAGGAGATCCCATGTAATCCCTGTGAGGAAGCATGTCCTCATCATGCCATTACCGTTGGAGAACCGATCACGAATTGCCCACGCCTCGACGAGACCAAATGCGTCGGATGCGGGCTGTGCATCCCCCGATGTCCCGGATTAGCCATTTTCCTGATCGATCTAACCCATTCGGACAAACGAGCAGCGGTGTCGATCCCGTACGAGTACCTGCCGTTGCCACATATGAATCAGAAGGTGACCGCGGTCAACCGTGCCGGGGAACCGGTCTGTGAGGCGGAAGTGATCAAGGTCGCCGACACCAAGCCAAACGATCGTACCGCGGTCGTTACCGTAACCATTCCGAATGACTACGCCCAAGAGGTTCGGGGCATCGTACGTCTTGGAGGTCACCATGGATGATGACGTAATCGTCTGTCGCTGCGAGGAGGTTACCGCCGGCCAGATCAGACAGGCCATCCGAGAAGGCGCCGTCGACGTCACCGGTGTCAAACGACGGACCAGAGCGGGGATGGGACTGTGCCAAGGCCGCACGTGCGAGAAGATCGTGATGCGTCTTTTGGCCGATGAACTGGGGCTTTCTGCAGCCGCCATCGTCCCGGACTCCGTCCGTCCTCCCATCGTTCCGATGACCTTCGGGGTCTTGGCAGGAGCGACCGATGAGTAAAACGAGCGACGTTCTTGTGGTCGGCGGCGGGGTCATCGGGGCGGCCGTAGCGTACTATCTCGCCCAGGAAAGGGTCAACGTGGCCCTTGTAGAACGGGGAGACCTCGCATCCGGCACCTCGAGCGCCTGTGACGGGAACATCCTGTGTACGGATAAACAACCGGGCTACGACAGTCAAGTCACGCTTAAGAGCCAAGAATTACTCACTTGCCTCCTCGATGAACTCGATTACGACCTCGACTACGTGCAGTTGGGCAGCGTCCTCGTGGTCGAGAACGAGGACCAGGAAACGGTCGCCCGTGACTGGGTCAAACGGCAAAAAGACGCGGGCTTGCCGATGCGCTATATCGAGGGGAACGCCGTGTTCGAGGATGAACCGCTACTGGCACGCGACGTCATCGGACTCGTCGAATGTGCCTCGGACTCATCCCTGAATCCGATGGCCCTGGTGTACGGCCTCATCGAAGGGGCAAAACGAAACGGGGCACGTGTCTATCCCCGACACGAAGTCGCATCGATTCTCAGGGACACGTCCGGATCCGTCCGCGGTGTCGCCACATCGAGCGGCGAGCTTCTGGCTCCGCAGGTCGTCTTGACAGCGGGGGTGTGGACACCGCAAATCGCCTCGACGGCCGGTGTAGAGGTGCCGATCAAACCGCGCAAGGGGCACATCCTGGTCGGCGAACGAACGCCCAAGACGGCACGGCGCAAGCTGATGGAGTTCGGATACCTGATGGCCAAATTCGGCGGCAAGGGCGGGCGCGACGTCGAACCGGACATGGAAAAATACGGCGTGGCGATGGTCTACGAGCCGACCGGACACGGGAATTTCCTGATCGGTTCCAGCCGCGAATTCGTCGGATTCGATACCCGATCCAATCTACAGGTATTGAAATTGCTGGCCAAGCGAGCACTGCGATTCTTCCCCGCGATCAAGAACATCAATGTCATCCGATCGTATGCGGGTCTTCGCCCCTGGACCCCGGATCATCTCCCCATCGTGTCGCCCGTCCCTTCCGTTCCCGGCCTGTACATTGCGGCTGGACACGAAGGCGACGGGATCGGTCTGGCCCCGATTACAGGCAAAGTGGTATCGGAGATGATCGTCGGGAAGCCGACAACCGTATCTACAGAGCCGCTACGAATCCATCGGTTCGAACAAGAAAAACAGCCATCGTAAGGAGGCACACAAATGGGAAAACTTCACGGTGTTTACGTCGTCCTCGTCACCCCGTTTAAGACCGACCGGTCGGTTCACTACGACGGACTCGGCAGCAATGTCGAGTGGCTAGTCGATCAGGGAGTGCATGGCATCATCCCGCTGGGGAGCACAGGCGAGTTCGCCAGTCTCAGCGATGAAGAAAAGCGGAAGGTCACACAGACCGTCATCGCTGCAGCGGACGACCGGATCCCGGTAGTCGTAGGAGCAAGCGGCGAAACCACGGAGAAGACAATCGAATACATAGCTCAGGCCAAGGAACTCGGCGCCGCCGGCGCATTGGTCTTGCCGCCGTGGTACTACACCCCGGACCCCGACGAGATCGTCCACCACTATACCCGCCTCTCCGAGGCCGTCGATCTACCGATCATGATCTACAACAATCCGTTCACCTCCAAGGTTGACATCGAGCCCGACACGGTCGCTCGCCTCGCCGAGCTGCCGACGATCGATTGCATCAAGGAGAGCAGCGGGAACTTCCGGCGGATTGCCGAGATCCGCCAGCTCACAAAAGACAAACTGGGGATCTTCTGCGGGTGGGAAGACATGGCCTACGAGTTCTTCCTCATGGGCTCGATCGGCTGGGTGTGCGTCGTCGGCAACGTCGTTCCAAAGATGGCGGTGAAGCTGTTCGACCTGGTGATCGAGCAGAAGGATCTCGATGCCGCGTGGACGCTGTACAAGAAGATGCTTCCCTTACTGCGCTACCTCGAATACGCCGGCAAGACCCAAAAGGCCCTCAAATACGCACTCGACAGGATGGGACTGTGCGGCGGATCTTCCAGCAGCCCGAAACTGCCTCTGGAAAAGGAAGAAAAGGAGAAGGTCGAAAAGATCCTCCAGACCTTGGGCGTGTCTTTGCAGTAAACAGATACAGAGTCGCTGCCTGATATCACCTCACCAAGCGGATTCTCTGCCGCTTGGACAGCGTGGCCGATTGGGACTCGAAGGAGGCCTTGATTGGCTGAGGTTGCGTTGTCGGTAACGTCCACCCGCTGGGGTTGCTGGATCTGTTCGGCCAGGTGACCGAGCAGAGGAATCCTGATGTAGCGTGGACGTTGCACGGCAAGACATTTTTCTGTTGCACCACCTCGAATACATCAAAAGACGATCAAATACGCTGCCAACAGGATGGGATCTTCCGAAAGAGTCCTCCGGTGACCCCACCCTGTCGCTGGATAAAGCAGGAACAAGCGAAGATCGATAAGGTGTTCTAGAACCGCACGTTTCCCCACTAAACGTATCAACCATCAACGAGGAATCCCTACCAAACTCCACGTCACAAGATGGTTGCCTTTGCGCCGACTTGTTTGGATGTTGACAAAAAGAACGGAGGAACGATAGTATGACAAGACTCAAATCTCCCATAAGGGGGGAGGTGATAGACAGATCCACGTTGTCAAGTAGAAATCGGTTCTTTCACAATCGGCACACGGCAAGGAGGGAACAAGTGAAAAGCAAGTCAATCGTGTTAGTGCTGTCGGCAGTATTGCTCCTAGCTGTCAGCGGTTTGGCGGCCTCGGACACCCTCACCTACCTATTCTACGGTGAACCCGGAGAGGCCGACCCGGCAACGGCGTACGATGCGAGATCCTCGGTCGTTATTGAGAATGCCTACGACAGGTTGCTGACCTACGAGGGGGCTGATGCAACCAAATTCGCGCCGCAGTTGGCCAAGGAATGGATGGTTTCCGACGATGCAATGGTTCTCACGTTCAAGCTGCGAGAAGATGCCGTCTTCCACGATAAAACTCCGGTGACGGCCGATGCGGTGCGGTACTCATTCAACCGCGTACTCACGATGAACCAACCACCGGCTTGGATGCTGTCCCAGATGATGGACCTCGACAGCACGCAGGTCATCGATGATCATACCGTCGAGATTCACCTCACCCAGCCCTACGCGGCTGCACTGGGCGTTCTCACGCACACGGTCGCCTCGATCGTCAACCCCGCCGTGGTGGAGGCCAACGGCGGTATCGTTGCCGGCGAGGAGAATCTGTGGATGAACCAAAACGAGGGCGGCGCCGGTTCCGGCCCCTACGTTCTCAAAGAGTGGATCCCTGCGGAACGCCTCGTATTCGAGCGGTTCGACAACTACTGGGGAGAAAAAGGAAAGATCAAGACTATCGAGTGCCCCATCGTTCTGGAAATGGCCACGCGTATCATGTTGCTTCGTGCGGGTGATGCCGACATCCATCCGTACTTCCCACAGGTCAACGTCCCAGAAGTTGAGGGAGCGGAAAACCTTATCATCGCCCCCTACGCTTCGTTCGACGTTGACTTCATCGCGCTCGGTTGCCGCGGACCCTTGGAAGAAAAGGACGTTCGGCAAGCGATCTCCTACGCCTATCCCTATCAGCAATCGCTCGATCTCATCTACCAAGGCTATGGTAGCCGGTTGACGGGAGCAATCCCGGATGGGATGTATGGCTACTATGCGATTCCTGCGAACCAGCGCTACCGGCTCGATCTGGAAAAGGCTAACCAGATACTCGATGGTGCCGGATGGGTCTGGCCCGGCGAGCATGGCGAAGGCGTCCGCCACAAGGACTATGAACTCCTCGACATGGAGGTCCTTCTCCCCATCGGCGACGAACTGCGCATGCAGCAGGCGCTGCTTTGGCAGAGCGAGTTGAAGAAGATCGGTTTTGACCTGATCATTCGCGAGATTGTCTGGGCAATCGCGTACAAGGTCGTACGCGCTCACGAGTCTGACGGAATGTGCACCGGGTGGCTGCCGGACTATCCGGATCCCGACAACTACGCCGATGCAATCCTTGGCGCGGACAACTCCGATGCAATCTACGGGTCGAGCTACGACAATCCCGTGATGGACGCGCTGATCGCCGCGGCGAAGGTAGAAGTCGATCCGGTCAAGCGTGCCGCCTTGTACAAGGAAATCCAGGAGCTAACGCACGAGGACGCCCCCTACATCTGGGTGGCACAGAATATCAACGTCACTGTTCTGAATGAAAGGGTGAAGGGCTACTTCTACAACCCGGCCTTGCAGATCAAATTCGAAACCCTGCACTTCGAAAGCTGAGAACGATACGAAAGAGACATCATCGGGGGGCGGGCGATACGCCCCTGCCCCCCGACTTTTTGTCCCTGATTCCCTAACCGACAACGCCGATTCGGCTAGGCAGAAGGAGCCCGCATGAAGCTGCGCAACTATATCCTGAGGCGATTATCTCTCCTGATTCCCGTTATCCTGGGCGTATTGGTGCTGGTATTCGTCATCTCCTACGTCATCCCGGCCGATCCGGCTCGCGCGTGGGCCGGCCCACGCGCCCGCACCGAACAGATCGAGGCGCTGAGAGAGCGCTATCACCTAAATGATCCAATCTACATGCAGATCTATCACTACCTGAAGAACCTCATCTTGCACTTCGATCTGGGTGTTTCCGCAACGAGTGGTCGTCCTGTCCTCACCGATTTGAAGGCATTCTTTCCAGCGACTTTCGAGTTGGCTTTTTTCGCTTTCGTCCTGGCAATCGTCATCGGTATTCCGCTTGGTGTGATCTCCGCCTTGCGACGCAACCGACCCACCGATCATTTCTCGCGCGTCGTTGCCCTGGCCGGGGTTTCCACCCCTTTGTTCTGGTCGGCATTGATCATGCAGTATTTTTTCTACTACAAACTCGGATGGGTACCCGCGTTTGGGCGTCTCTCGGTTGAGATCAACCGATACACGGGGTTCGTTCTGTTGGACAGCATCTTAAACGGCAACCTGTCTGCGTTGGGGGACGCAGCGATCCGATTGATTCTGCCCGCGTTTACGCTGGCGTTCTACACGATGGGGTATCTAGTCCGCATCACGCGAGGGAGCATGCTCGAGGTACTGGAATCGGAATACGTCATGACTGCAAAAGCAAAGGGCCTGCCGCGACGGATTGTCATCTATCGACACGCGCTGAAGAACGCGATCATCCCACCGATTACGGTATTGGGAATCAACTTCGGATGGCTCCTCAGCGGAACGGTCCTCCTGGAGACGATCTTCTCCTGGCCGGGAATGGGACGCTACGCCGCCGGTTCGATTGTACAGGTCGACCTTCCGGCGATGGTCGGATTCACCCTCGTCGCTGCGACAGTCATGATCCTCTCCAATCTCGTCGTCGATATCTTCTATAGCATTATCGATCCAAGGGTTCGAGTGGGAGGCAAAGCGCAATGACGAGATTCTCCGAAGGGTTTCCGTTCAGATCACGCTATCGTATCCTGAAGCGACGATTGCATCCGATAACCAAGGAGTTCGGCCTGACTCTGTACGTGTTGCGCAAGAGCACCTTGGCCGTCGTCGGGGCCCTGCTCGTCGGTCTGTTTCTGTTCCTGGCCGCGTTCGGCCCAAAGATTGCCCCGTACGATCCCTACGAAGTCAAACTCCCGGATCGGTTTATCTCTCCGTCTAAGGGACACTGGTTCGGAACGGACAAGATGGGCCGCGATGTGCTGAGTAGAATGTTACACGGCGCAGGATACAGCATACGGGCAGGCCTCATCGTCCTTGTCATCGCTGTTCCAGTCGGAATTATCCTTGGAGGGATCGCCGGTCTTTTCGGCGGATGGCGCGACGAGACGATCATGAGGATCACGGATGTCTTTCTGGCTTTTCCGTCGCTGATTTTGGCCATGTCATTCTCCGCCGCCCTGGGCCCGTCGCTGTTCAATGCCATGATCGCGTTGTCCATCGTGTGGTGGCCGATGTACACAAGACTGGTACGCGGACAGGCCCTCTCCGTCCGCGAGATGAGCTACGTCGAGGCAGCACGGTCTCGAGGCGCAGGTAATTGGTATCTGGTCCGTCGACACGTTCTTCCCAACTGCCTGTCGCCCATCCTGGTGACGTTCACGCTCGACATGGGCTGGATCATCACCGCCACCGCGGCACTCAGTTTTCTCGGATTCGGCGCGCAGCCTCCCACACCGGAATGGGGACGGATGGTGAGCGATGGACGGATCTACCTGATGCAGGCGTGGTGGGTCTCGGTCTTCCCCGGTCTGGCGATTGCGCTGACGGTCCTCGGGTTCAACCTGCTCCGGCTGACGGAGGTGAAATGGAAGAAAAAGAGCGTCTCCTCACCGTCGACAGGCTGAAAACGCAGTTTTTCACCTACGGCGGCGTGGTGGAGGCATTGGACGAGGTCTGCTTTGAGATTCACAAGGGCGAGATCTTCGGCCTGGTTGGAGAAAGCGGGTGTGGGAAGTCCGTAACCGCGGCATCCATCCTCCAATTGGTGCAGAAGCCGGGCAAAGTGATATCGGGGCGGATTCTCCTGAACGATGAAGATCTCCTACAAAAGAGCGAGAAAGAAATGGACTCGATCCGAGGATCCCGGATCTCAATCATCTTTCAAGATCCGACCAGTTCGCTCAATCCACTGTTCAAGATCGGCTACCAGGTATCCGAACCCTATGTATACCATCAGGGCAAGCGCAAAGCGGCGGCCATACGGGAAGCGGTGGAGATTCTCAAGCAGACCGGCCTTCCCGACCCCCACGACAAAGCGAGAAACTACCCGCACGAGCTGTCCGGCGGAATGCGCCAGCGGGCGATGATCGCGATGGCACTAACGTGTCAACCGGACCTCCTAATCGCCGACGAGCCGACAACGAATCTCGACGTGACAATCGAGCGTCAGATTCTCGACCTGGTGAAAAATCTCCAGCGGGAGTTCGGTACATCCGTTCTCTGGATCACCCACGACATGGCCGTCATCGCGCAGATCTGCGATCGGGTCTGTGTCATGTACGCCGGAAACGTCGTAGAAAAAACCGACGTTCGGACGTTGTTCAAAAACCCGTGCCACCCGTACACCGTGCAGTTGCTGCGGGCGATCCCTTCGGAAGCCGTTACCGCAGACGAACTCGAAGAGATTCCGGGCTCGGTTCCGCGCCTCATCCGACCGCCGACAGGCTGTCGCTTCCATCCGCGATGCAACCAAACGATGTCAATCTGCAGCAGACTCAAACCCCAGGAGATCGAGATTGAACCGGAACACACGGTTGCCTGTCATCTCTTCACCCAAACAGAGGTGTAAACGTGACGACCAATCTGTTCGAATGCCTCAAGCTAACCAAGTACTTTCCGATAAAGAGTGTCTTCCGCGAGATCGGCCGAGTGCACGCTGTCGAGGAAGTCAACCTAGCCATTCCGAAGGGACAAACGGTCGGTCTGGTAGGCGAGAGTGGATGCGGCAAGACAACGCTGGCACGCACGCTTCTGTATCTCCTCCAACCGACTACTGGCGACGTCCTGTACAACGGCGAGAAGGTCGGCGAGTTCTCTCGCAAGCGACTCAAGGTGTTTCGCCGAGAGACAGCCATCGTTTTCCAGGACCCGTACTCGTCGCTCGATCCTCGCATGGTGATCGCCGAAGTTGTAGGAGAGCCGTTGGTCATCCACAGGATCGCCAAGGGGGAAGATCGAGAAGACATCGTGCTGGAGATTCTCAAGCGCGTCGGATTGAAGGAAGAGCATATGTACCGCTATCCGCACGAGTTCAGCGGCGGACAACGACAGCGCCTCGCCATCGCTCGTGCGCTGGCGGCGGATCCAGGTTTCATCCTTCTCGACGAAGCGACCTCCGCACTGGATGTCTCCGTACAGGCCAAGATCCTCAACATGCTCGGCGCGCTGAAGATCGACCTCGGCCTGACCTATCTGTTCATCTCCCACAATCTCAGCGTCGTCCGCCACTTGAGCGACCGGATCGGTGTGATGTACGTGGGACGGCTTATCGAGTTCGGGACACGGGAACAGGTGTTTGACAACCCCGTTCATCCGTACACGAAGGGGCTGCTCGCAGCGTCCCCCAGTCTCGACCCGGATGACCGCAATCGCCCCCGCGAGGTTGCGCTGGAAGGTGAAGTGCCCAGCGCGATCAATCCCCCGGAGGGTTGTCGATTCCATCCCCGGTGCCCGAAAAACGAGCCGACGTGCAAAAAGACCTCTCCCGAACTGGTCGATGTCGGCAACGGTCACCTAGTGGGTTGCCATCGCCATGACACCGCGTAGGCTCCGCTCTTTTCTGCCCCGCAGGCAACAGCAGCCCCCTTCACCCGGCGCATCCAAGTTGGCGGAGGCTCCCCAGGTCGAGCGTAAGGACGTCGTCGCAATGATCATCGCGGTGTTCCAACTGTTTGCACCGCTGATTCTGGCGCTGCTTGGCGTCGGGGTGATCGTCTCGGTCATCCTGCTGAACATCAAATGAACACCCAAGGCGCGTCCGGTCAACCAACAAAGCCCAATAAGGATCTCCTCCCAACAGCGATCTTCCTCTCGAGCATACAGCACGTATCCTAAGACGGTAGCGGTGACGCCGGCATTCGTGCACGCTTGCTTCAACGTGTTTTGCATTCCCGGAGGCAAACCGTGTATAATGTCCCCCCAAGATGAGGGGACGAGAAAATGCCGCCACGGACACCATGAGGCATTTTATTGATTCTCTCGATTTTTCCTCACCACAATACGAATCTCTGTTCGACCTCGCCAATCGGATAAAAGAAGATCCATCCAAGGTCTTGTCCCGATGCGCCGGAAAACTCATGGCAACGCTGTTCTACGAACCCAGCACTCGCACCCGCCTCTCGTTCGAGGCCGCGATGATGCGACTGGGAGGGCAGGTTCTCAGCGTCAGCGATGTCGCCACAAGTTCGGTGGCAAAAGGGGAGAGCCTCGCGGACACAATCCGGACTGTCGGAGGGTACGCCGACCTCATCGTCATGCGCCATCCCAGAGAGGGGGCAGCGAGGCTGGCCGCCATGTACGCGCCGGTGCCGCTGATCAACGGCGGCGACGGAGCCCGGGAACATCCCACGCAAACCCTGACGGATCTATTCACTATCGATACGTTCAAGAAACGCTTGGATGATCTCACCATCGCTTTTTGCGGGGATCTCAGGTACGGTCGCACGGTGCACTCGCTTCTCAGAGCGTTGGCCCGCCGCAGCGACATGCGGTTTGTCCTGATCTCTCCCGAAGAACTCCGCCTGCCGGACCCGATAAAAGCAGACGTCGCCAGCTCAGGGTCGAACGCGGGTATCCAGGAGAGCACTTCAATGGAAGACGGCCTGCATCAGTGTGATGTCCTCTACATGACACGGATCCAAAAAGAGCGATTCTTCAACGAAGAGGACTACATCAAACTGCGCGATACCTATATCCTGACACCCGAGAAGATGAAGTTGGCAAAAAAGGACGCGATCATCATGCACCCGTTACCGCGGGTCACCGAGATTTCCCAAGAAGTGGACACCGACGAGCGGGCAATCTACTTCCAACAGACCCGACTGGGGATGCTGGTTCGCATGGCGCTGATCCTTCACCTGCTCGAGGAGGCCTAGATGCTCACCGTCGATCCGATCGCCAAAGGAATCGTCCTGGATCACATTCGGGCCGGAAATGGGATCAAGATCTTCGAACGTCTGGACTTAAGACAGGTCGAGTACCCGGTGGCCCTGGTCATGAACGTCCCCAGCCAAAAGATGGGCCGCAAGGACATCATCAAGATCTCGGACACGCTGGCACTCGATCTCACCCTGTTGGGGCTCCTCGGACCGGACATCACCGTCAGCTACATCGACGGAGGCACGGTCACCGAAAAGGTCAAAATCGGCCTCCCCGAGCGGGTTGAGGGTCTGATCGAATGCAAAAATCCCCGCTGCATCAGCTCCTACGAGCGCCACGGGCAATCCGTGTTCCTCCTCGTCGACAAGAGCAAAAAGGAGTATCAGTGCTTCTACTGCGGGGAACGGGCCAGGGTGTGAGCGCTGATCTCCTGATAAGAAACGTCCGATTCGTCGATGCGTCGTGGCAAGACCCGGGAGACCTT
>Ga0272442_10007773_pt1 | contig 13771 bp, 8 predicted proteins | sample SSMForm2O_FD_200262 | JGI IMG/M metagenome (GOLD analysis project Ga0272442, IMG submission 200262) | Marine sediment archaeal communities from Little Sippewissett salt marsh, Falmouth, MA, United States - SSM-Form-2O | ecosystem: Environmental > Aquatic > Marine > Wetlands > Sediment ...
AAGAATTCCGTTAAGAGCTTACGCGTCCCTTCGACGATTTCGCCTGCTTCCAAACAAAGGTCATATCCGGAGCGTCCCGGATTTACTCCGAAATTCCTATAGAATGTATCCATGAATGTATATACTTCATTGGGCTTGGGGAATGATGTCGCACCGTTATCAAGATAAATCATATCGCTCATTTAAAGTCGTCCTCCTTGAAAAAATACTAAAAAATTGATAATTCGCATTATTACAGAAAAAATTAATCTAACGCATTATCCAGGGTTAACGCAAACCTTTTTTAACAAAAAATTGACAGAAATCGCCTTCTTGCCTTAAAATTTGATGTTCCAGGTAAGTTTTTAACGATTCGAAACCGCGGAATGAAAACTTGTCTCAAATATATTTAGGCCTGCTTTACAGGATGACAAGTTCCGGTTTTTTTTCACGCGGATATTTTTTCAGGAAAATACGCGCACAGGAAATTCGCCAGTGAATTAGAATGAATCGAGTATGAAAAAGGATAAGGAGATAGGTATTGATTATTCATAACAAACATGAAATCCCGGAAAAGAGCGTGGGCGAGGAAGGCGCTTCAGGGGCCTTTATAAAAATATTAATCGGCCCGGAAGACGGCTCTCAAAATATTATCATGCGAAGGATTCGTGTGCAGCCGGGCGGAAACACTCCTTTCCATCACCATCCTCACGAGCATGTCGTCAATATTGAGAAAGGGCGAGGGATCGTGGTGAGCCCGGAGGGAGAAGAGATTGAAGTGACCGCAGGGCAAAGCCTTTTCATTCCAGGCAATGAAAACCATCAATTCAAAAATCCCACCCAAGATGATTTTGAGTTTTTGTGTATCATCCTCAATCTCGACCGATGACATGGATTGGCGGTAAATTCTTATGAAAGCAAATGCCAATAGAGCCATAGAATTTCTTCTTGCCAGAGGGAATCTGCCGATCCTTTATTGGTTAAAAAAGGATATTCTGGAAGTTCCCATCGATCGTGAGCATAAAAACCTGAAAAAATATGCCTCCAGGATCCGGATCGTGGACAATCAAAAAGAAAATGGAGCTTGGTGCCGGAAAAAATATGACGGCCCGCCGCAATGGGAGAAAACCCATTACATCGTTGAAACGCTGAGAAAAGCGTTTTTGCTCTATAATTACGGATGCCAACCCGACGACGACGAAGTTCAAAAACTGGTGGAGTTTCTCTATTCCACGCAATCTAAAGAAGGGGATTTCCGCGGCGCCTATCTCAATGAGTATGCGCCAACCTATCACGCGCTGACGCTGAATGCTCTCTGTATTTTCGGCTTTCAAGATGATCCCAGAACCCAAAAAGCATACCGATGGGTTATACGAAACCGCCAGGATGACGGTGGTTGGGTGATTCCCTATCGAACGATAAAAAAAGAGGATCTGCGAAAAAGATATAATTTTGAGGCGCAGCTAAAGCTCAAGCCGGTCAAAGCGGATGCCACGCAGCCTTACTCCCATTTGGTAACGGGTATGGTGCTGCGAGCCTTAGCGTCGTCTGCTCACTGGAGGCATCGAAAGGAAACACGAAGGGCCGGGGAGCTTCTAACAGCCAGATTTTTTAAAGCCGACAAATATGAAGATCGCCGCCGCCCTAATTTCTGGACGGAGATCACTTATCCATTCTGGGCGACAGATATCCTGAGCAGTTTGGATTCGCTTTCAAAGATAGGATTTTCCCCAGAAACGCCGTCCATCAAAAAAGCACTGAACTGGTTGTTGAGGCGGCAGAAAACGCAGGGGTATTGGGAAGCAGGATTCAACAAGGCAAACCTGGAAGATCACCTCTGGGTAACTCTTGTCGTCTTGCGGATATTGAAACGCTTTGACCTGATCGATATTTAAGCCGCGGGAGGCGGCGTTCCTATTTGGCGGGATCTTCAGATGCGGTATTTCATTGGACTCGGCAGCAATCTGGGGGATCGGGAAGAAAATCTGACCCGGGCGCGTGAGGCCATCTCTTCCTTTGGGATGGAGTTGAATAATCAGTCGTCGTGTTATGAAACGGAACCCGTGGGGCCTGTCGTCCAGCCATGGTTTTTAAACCAGGTGATCGAGATCGAGTCAGAGACGGCACCCCGAGAGATGCTTTCTCTTCTCAAGGAAATCGAGAATCGAATGGGAAGGCGTCGCTTGATTCCCAATGGCCCCCGGTGCATCGATTTGGATATCCTGCTTGCAGGGGATACGGTGATTTGTGATGAAGATATTTCGATCCCTCACAAGGAACTTGCACATCGAAAATTCGTCCTGGTTCCATTGCTTGAGATTGCAGCGGATATCCGCCACCCCATATCCGGCCTCACAGTGCGTGAGCTTATGTCCACCTGTCGGGACACTTCCCTGGTCGTAATGTTGTCATGACTTGATAAATCATTTTCCCCGGTTTTGTTGGCTTAGAGGTTTCCATCGCTCTTGCGGCGGTGACTTTACAGGGAAAATATTTTTATATATTAATTGTCTATGCTCAAATCGAAACCCGTCCTGCTTCTCATCATTCTTCTATTCATCACTTTCTCCGCTTGGGCAGCTTCCATACGCGGCAGAGTGATTTCTCCAAATGGCAATCCGATAGCCGGAGCAACTGTCTTGCAAGTTGAAAGCGGAATCCGTTTGCTATCCGATGAACGGGGAAGATTTACGATCACACTCAAAAAATCCTCGCCGTTGAAGCTGAAGATTACTCATCCGGCTTATATGGAAAAAACGCTTGTCCTGTATCCTCCTGATCTCGGACAAGGTGTGGTGGTAAAAATGTTTCCCTACATCCGGAAAAGGGAAGAGGTGCTGGTTACGGCGTCTCGATATCCGGAAACCACGAGGTCGATAGCGGCGGCGGAAACGGTGATTTCCGAAGAAGGATTGGATGATCGTATGCCTTCGAACATTGCGGAAGGCATAGATAATTTGCCTGGGATCTCGAGGATTGGCACAGGAGGATTTTCATTGGTCCCCAATCTCCGCGGCCTTGCACGGCGCCGCGTTCTGATCCTGGTGGATAATGCCCGCATCACCAGTGATCGGCGGACGGGGCCCAATGCCTCTTTCATCAGCTCTCGGGACATCGAAAAAATAGAGATCCTGCGCAGTCCTTCATCGGTTTTTTACGGCTCCGACGCCATGGGGGGAGTGGTCCACATCTTGACTAAAAAACCATCGATGAGGGAGGGTATCCACGGCGGATTGTTCACCAAGTTTGGGACCTCCAATCAGGAAAAAAGCTTGGGATTTTCTCTCGAAGGAGGGCTGAAGAATTCGGGGTATTATCTGTCATTTCAGCATGCCGACGCGGGAAATTATTCATCTCCCGGCGGAGAAATTCCCATGTCTCAGTTTTCTCAGGGAAGCATGTTGGGTAAGCTGTATCATGATGGCCGAAAAAGGGAAATCTCTCTTAGCTTTCTCGGGGCTCGGGGAACCGATATCGGAAAAGCAAATCAGGACAGCCGAGAAAAACCCACCTGGTATCCTCATGAAAGACAAAACCTTTTCCAGCTCCACTGGAAGGAGAAGGAGGTCGGTTCTAAGGGCAATCTAGATGCAGGATTCTTCGTGAATCCAAATGAATTGGAAACCGTCAAAGAAAAAATCAATACCTATAAATATGAAGCCGACAAGAGCAAAATCCGAAGCTTGGATTATGGATTTCACCTGGTTTATGCAGCGACATTCGGTTTGGATTTGCGCTGCAGTGCTGGTTGGGAAGTGAGCGGACGCCGTGGTATGGATGCGTTCAGCGAGAACACTTCATTCAATACGGCCGGCGAAATCATTGAGGGCTATCGAGAAAAGCCTTATCAAAGAGGGCGCCGTCTTGACAGTGGACTTTTCTTGGCTTCGGAATATACCGGATGGAACCATATGGATATTTCCGGCGGATTTCGCTGGGATTCCATCAGACTGGAAGCTGTTCCTGGGGAGGTGCCGGAATCCGATCAAAGCCGCTATCAGGCCGTGACAGGATTCTTGGGGACTTCGGTCGAAGTTTCTCCCACCCTGATCGTATTCGGAAATATTGCTCGTGCCTATCGGGCTCCCAGCATCAGCGAGCTTTTTTATAACGGAATAACCGGACGGGGACGTATCATCGCTGATCCGAATTTAAAACCAGAAACCAGTTTGAACTTGGATATGGGCATCAAAGTATTAAAAAATCAATATTTTATCGGACTATATACATTTCATTACCGTGTGAAAAACTTGATCCAGCGGTACCAACTGATGGATAATCTATATACCTATGGAAATGTGGACAACGGTCGGATCCAGGGAGTGGAGTTGGAATGGGAATTCACTCCGGTTCCGGGTTGGCGTGTATTCGGCAACGTCTTTGCTTTTGACGGAGAAAGCGCCGATACCGGAAGTCCTTTGAACGATATTCCCGGGGCAAGGATATTTATGGGGACGAAGTTCTGGATTCGGCGTTTTTCTTTTGAGATCAGTGGATTGATACAGGGCCGGAAGAGCGACCCAGGGCCTGCGGAAATAGAAGTTGCCGGATATGAGCGTCTCGATTTCAAGGTGGGCATTATGCTTGGCGCGTCGCTGCGTATGAAAGGAATTGTCGCGAATGTGCTGAATCGGAAATATACGCCCCGGGCGGACCCGCAGGCCGTGGAAGCGCCCGGACGGAGTTTTATACTGGGATTGAGTTACGGTTTTTAAAAGTAAAGGATTGAAATGTGGAAATCTGAAAACATGCAGGTGAAAAGGGTTAGCCGCCGGTTGGTGGTGGTTATTCTCTGGCTGATTATTTCTTCGGGAGGGTGGGCTCAGGTTCGCCCTAAAGTAGGATTGGTTCTTTCCGGCGGCGGAGCCAAAGGCCTGGCTGAAATTGCGACCTTGAAAATTCTGGAGGAGCTGGGCATTCCCGTGGATTTCATCGCAGGAACCAGCATGGGGGGAATCGTTGGCGGCCTCCATGCGGTCGGCTATTCCGGGTGGGATTTGGAAAACTTGGCACTTACCACCGACTGGAATGAAACGCTTACGGACACACCGCCCCGGACTTACAAACCTTATTTTGAAAAAGAGCAGGACGGCAAATATCAGCTGGAATTTGGATTTGAAAACCGCCAGATCTGGATGCCGCGGGGATTGATCCAGGGACGCAAAGTATCGCTGCTGTTTTCCAGTTTGATATTTCCTTTTGGGGAGGTGATGGATTTTGACGATCTTCCGATCCCTTTCCGCTGTGTTGCCGTCGATCTACTGACAGGGCGGGAAATTGTGCTGAAAAGAGGCTCGCTGGCGAAGGCGATACGCGCCACCATGGCCATCCCCTCGGTATTCACTCCCGTCGAATGGGGAGATTACCTACTGATCGATGGCGGTTACGCCAACAATCTCCCCGTCGATATCGTTAGAGAAATGGGCGCGGACATCATCATCGCCGTCGATGTGGGACGCCCTATGATGGAGAAATCGAAGATAAAATCGGCCCTGGATGTTCTACAGCAGTCCATAGCCATGCTGGGCCTAGAAAAATGGAGAGAGAACTCTCAGAAGGCCGACATTGTGATTCGGCCGGATTTGTCCGGATATAGTGCCGTGGATTTTTATGACCCGGTTCGATTGCGCAGAATTTTAGAGATTGGCGAGGTTGCGGCTGAAGAAGCCAAGCCGAAATTGATAGCGCTACGGGATCGACTTAGACTGCAGGGCCGTGAAATCATAAAATCCGAAAGCGATGATATCCAGGGAATGAGGATCAGTCGTGTTCAGGTCACATGCCCCGATGCCGATGTGCCGGAAGAGATCAAAACTCGGATCCTGGACGCCATTCCCGCCGAATACGACCTGTCGAGGATTCAAAAAGGTCTCGCTGAAATAAAGAATGAGTTCAAATTGGTAAACATTTCTTTTGATGTGATAAATACCGGCCGGCAATCCGTCAAGTTGAATATATGCATTTCGGAGCCGCAACCTTACGTTATTGCCCGAATCGAGATTAATGGAAATCAGAAACTTTCGACAAAGTTCATCAGCCGTCTGCTGGGAATCAAACCGGGTGAGATGCTCAACACCGAGGATCTAAACCATAAAGTCATGGAAATGTATGGATTAGGGTATTTTGAAGAGATCGAGTATGAAATCCGTTCGATAGAGAATTCCAGTATACTGCTTTCTTTTCTCATAAAGGAGCTTCCTGAGCGAAAAATAAAAGTTGGAATTAGGTACGATGACGAACATAAGCTCGTCGCAATGCTGGGTTCAAATCTCACTAATATTCCGCTTAATGGGCTGCGTGTCGAAAGTGGATTCCAGTTCGCGGGCCTTAACCGCTGGGACCTGAAAGTATATTACCCATCAAGAACCATGAACCTCCCGATTTATCCTTTTCTAGACTTGAGTTACAAGGATATCCGTCGGAATCTATATGGAGGAGACGGGGAACGCATCGCGCGTTTCAACGATCGATCCGGTTCGGTCGGCTTGGGTGTCGGTTTGCTGTTTGCACGGTGGCTCAATTCCGAAATATCTTACGAACAGGAATTCATGAACCTGCGGCCGGATGTCACGCTCTCCGATACGAGGCTGTTTCCACAGTGGAAGGACCGGTTCAAAAAAATTAATGCCGAGTTTACGGTTGATACGCTCGACGACAAATTAATTCCTGAAAACGGATTGTGGCTGCGGGCCGAGTATGAAGGGACTATCTCAGGATTGAAATCAGATATCGATTACAACCGAAAAAGCGTCACCGCGGATTTCTACACCACTTTTTCCAGGCGGCATACGCTCAGGTTTTATGGTTATTGGGGAAATGGATCCCGGCGGCTCCCTATTTATAAATATCACAATCAAGGGAATCCGCTGAATTTTGTCGGAATGCATTACCATCAACTATTCGGAAACCGCCTTTCCTTGATTCGTTGCGATTACCGTTTCGCTTTAAAAAGCTACCTTCATATCAAGGTTATGGCGAATATAACGCTGGATTTCGAATGCCGCCTGCCGGAGGGAACCTATCGACCGGACAACCTAAAAGGAGCGGGGATAGGAATCATGTTCGCTTCTCCTTTTGGACCCTTGGAGATTATTTTCAGCCGGGGCAATAAAAGTTTCACCGAACCCGGAAAGGGCCAGAGTATGATCACCTTCACCGCTGGGACTAGGTTTTAGGGATAGGAATCCGCGGCGTTCGCTGCTCGCTTCCCATTAAGGATGTTGATGAAAGGAGTCAAATGAAAACTCAGCTGCAAGAACCTGCGTTCGATATTCAGAAATGGAGGAAGGAATTTCCACTGCTCGATACCCATATCCATCTCGCGAACTGCTCTCAATCTCCACAAGCGCTTCGGGTCCGGAGAGCGGTGGACGGCTATTTGAATCACTGGAACAGCGTGGGGATGGATTGGGATGAGTGGGTGGGAGCGGTTTATGGGTCCAAGCGGGAATTTGCCTGTTTGATCGGAGGCGATGCCTCGGAGATATCTATGCACAGCTCCGTCTCCCAAGCAACATATGCGGTTGCCAGCGCGCTGGATTATAGCGGGAGGCGGAACCGGATTGTGATCACGGATGCCGACTTTCCAACCGTGGTGCACATCTGGAACGCCTGCCGCCGGTTGGGATATGAACTGGAATCTGTTCCCGTGAGAAATGGAATGATCGAGCTTGCCGATTACGAACGGATCGTAAACGAGAGGACGCTACTAACCTGTATCCCGGCCGTGTATTATCTCAATGGTTTCAAACAGGATATCTCAGCGGTGGCGGAAATCGTTCACCAAAAGGGATCGCTGTTGTTTGTGGACGCCTACCAGGGCTTGGGAACGGGGCCTCTCGATGTCCGGGCCGATGCCGTGGATATGCTTTTATCCGGCAACCTCAAATACCTTTTGGGTATGCCCGGTTCCGCCTATCTTTATGTTCGCGGTGAACTGATTTCGGCGATGCGGCCCATGGCAACGGGTTGGTTCGGTCAAGAGGATCCTTTCGCTTTTGATATCACCCGTTTTCGCTATGCCGGCGACGGGCGGCGCTTTGATACAGGGACCCCGCCCGTCATCGCGGCCTATGCGGCCCAGGCCGGAATGAGTATCCTCAACGAAGTCGGTGTCGATAATATCAAAGCTTGGATCGACGAATTGTCCCGCTTTGCTTTGACGGAAATGGAACGTTTGGGGATGGAAATAGTGTCGCCGCGGGAAATACGCCGAAAAGGCCCGATTACGGCTGTCCGGGTTCCGGATTCTCATGCCGTAGAGACAGCATTGAAAGAGCAAAGGATTATCGCATCGGCCCGGGGACCGGTGATCCGGTTGGCTTCCCATTTTTTTGTTACCCGGGAAGACATCGCTCAGGCTTTGGAGACACTCGCCGCTATTCTGAAAAACCCGCCTGATCATTCCGGTGGCAGAGGTCCGGCGTGACATCAGGGGAAAAACGAGAGACGTTTTCTTCGTTCTTTGGACTTCTCATGTCCATGATCGGAGTTGCTGTCGGCTTAGGCGCCGTTTGGCGGTTTCCCTATATGGTCGGCAGGTTTGGTGGCTCCGCATTTGTGCTGTTTTATCTTTTTGTTGTCATTTTTATCGGAATTCCCGGATTAATGGCGGAATGGACCTTGGGCAAGGTCACCCAGCGGGGAACCTGGGGAGCTTTTGCTCGTGGAAGGTTGCCCGGAGGGCGTGCGGTCGGGATTGGTCTATTTTTTATCGTATTCTTGGCGACCGGGTACTATTCGAATGCAGTGGGTTGGGTTGGATTTCATGCGATGGGAGAGTTGGCGCGGGCGGTGCATATCCCATTTGATACCGCGGCGGTACTGCCGCCGGAGGGTGGATTCAGCATAATCTCCTTTATGCTGCAGTTTGGTATGACCGGGTTTATCGTTTTGATATGCGGATTGGTGTTGAGGCGAGGTCTGCGAAAAGGAATTGAAAGAATCAGTAAAATCATTGTGCCCGCGCTTTTTATGATTCTCGTTCTGCTCATCCTGCGCTCGGTCACACTGCCCGGCGCCGGGGCGGGATTGCGCTGGTATATCGGAGGCTTCCACTGGAATGAATTGACTCCCTCGGTGATGGCGGCGGCGCTGGGCATGGCGTTTTTTTCCATGTCCTTGGGGGGAACCTTCATGGTTATTTACGGCTCATATTTGGATAAAAAACAAAACATTCCGGGCAACGCCTTATATACCGGGATCGGAGCTATGCTGGCCGGCCTGTTGTCAGGCCTCGTGATTTTTCCAGCGGTTTTTGCCTTTGGGATGGAGCCTGACTCCGGACCGAGCTTGATTTTTTCGACCTTACCGCATGTGTTCGCACAGATGCCGGCGGGCTGGTTGTTTGGCCTGTTGTTTTTTCTGGGGCTTTTTGGTGCCGCTTTCCTGTCGGATATCGCTGCATTTGAGGTTCTTGTGGGAGGCATCGTGGACAACACCGCGATTCCACGCCGGAAGGCCGTCATGATCGTTTGCGGTCTGGTCATGTTCATGGCGCTGCCGCCTATGATTAATATGAAAATATTTTTCGTTTGGGATTTGACGTTTGGCTCCGGAATGCAGGCCCTGGGCTCGCTGTTGGCTGTGATAACCCTGGGGTGGTGCGTCAAACGATCTGAAGGCCTCAAAGATCTTGGTTATGGAACAGGAAAGCGGTTCTCTCGCATACTGTACTGGTGGATAAGGCTGGTGGTTCCGGCGGCAATCCTCTTCGTCGGATTCAATTGGCTCCTGGAATCCGTCTTCCGGATAAGTCTTCCGGGGGGCCGATAAGCAAACTTTGGCCTTTCCCTCCTAAAAGAGATGGTACATAAACCGGGCGATTGGGCTCGTCCCGGCGGTGTCTGGTTATTCCGATCCGGCGTAGAATATCGAGTTGAATAGTATCTTGAAGGTTCCGTAAGGTTGGCCTCGGAACTGGATCGGGAAACCAAGAAGAAGAATGCGTCCTTTCCCCAGTGGGACCTCAATGATTGAAGATTTTTGTTGGATAGTCTTGCCTCCGAATATCCAGCCGCTCATCAAAAGGTTGTTTTCGGCGTATCTGGCCACGCTGACGGGTTCCTGTTTGGATGTGAAGGAAGGCCTGATATTGAAAGCGAAGCTGTCGGAGAAGACCACCGGAGCTTGTTTCGGCATCCCGAATGCGACGGGGTGGGAATTGTCGAATTCCATGCGGAGCAGAGATCCGGTACAGATGAAATCTTCCTTTTTGGCGCCTTCAAGCACGCTGTGAATCGGGAGATCGAAATGTTTGAGAGCCAAATCGCAAGAGCCGTTGATGAAAATAAGAGTGCCTCCGTTGGCGGCGAAGCTTTTAAGGTTGCGGACACCGTGAGAGGTGATTCCCCCTACATATGCCGGAGGCATAGTGCCCTTCGCATGGCCGGTGAGGATGGATTCCGCTCTTCTGGCATGGGGAATGATAAGGGCGTCGTAATTGGTTTCCAAATCACCTGCCCGGATATCGGCGTCATGAAGGCTCTTGTAGGCAAAGTGATGGTTGTCTAAGACAAGACGGGTCCAGCCTTCTTCAGCGCTGGATATCCAGGACTGGTACATACCCAGACGGACGAGTTTCATGGAGACTGCGTCCGTCTTGGGATTCTGAGACAGCCCGAAGATTTTCAGGTTGTTTTCACGGGCCAGGCGCTGGACCACCGAGCGGCTGACGCTGCGTGCAGGAACGATCATCGATCCCGGGACAAATTTTTGATTCGAGGCGGAAAATGCGTTTTTTGAACGAAATACCTGCCCTCCGGCCTTGAGAATGTCGTTGACAACGGCATAGCTGGCATTTTCCGCGGCGGAAAATGCATAACCGTACCCACTGCCGCCGATGAGTTCGCCCGCGGGGAGGTCAAATGTCTTCAGGCGTGTCATGGGAACTTCAATCGGAGTATTGGCAATATGGGCTTCGAGGCCGAATTGATAGGGAAGGGTCCATCCCATCATGTCGTAGGCTTCCAGAGGAGCTCCCTCAAATACCTTGGGCCGGATGAGGCCCTGCCAGAGGTGGGGATACTGACGCAGATCGGGATATTTCTGCTCCTCGAATACGTTTTTTAAAAAAAGGCCGAAAGGCTGTGAAAGCGGAAGAATCGTGGTGCCTGCCGGATAGGAGATGCCGTCGCAAGTGAAGGATTCGCTGCTGCGGTAGATATCTACACCTAAAAGATGCATACGGCGGAGCAGAAGAGCGGATGAGGCGGGATCGGCCTGCCGAGTGGGAACAATCCAGGCATATGGGGGCTCACTGCGGAAGCGTTCGATGACGTCCCGAGCCATATGGAATTTGTTGATAAGCATCTCCTGGTGATATTTGGATGAGATGTCCAAAACGGATTTAGAGGCGGTGAGACAGTAGTCCACGGCGTCTTTCAAGCGCCACCATCCGCCTTTCCACGGATTGGGATAGAAAGCCGACATCGTCAGATCTTGGTATTGCTTGGGGAAATCCCGCAGCGTGTAGAAATGGGGAGTGGCGTAACGGTAGAGGGCGGTCTCCGTCAGGATGGAGATGATGTTGTGGGAGTCGACGACCTGTGTCACATAGCCTGGATACCAGGAGTCGAAGATGATGCGGGAAATGGCCCCTTCCTTGTTTTCGGCATCGAATGCGGCTCCCATGGCTGAGCCGATCATATTCTGCCAATGGACGACCAGGGGATGAATATTGGGATTGGTCGGTTCCGAATTGGGAGGGGTCCAGATGCGTGCGGGAAAAGGAGCGGTCTGGTGGTGGTTGTACAAAACGACCGGGAACCACTCTTTGTGCAGCAGGCGGGAGATGTTCCGGGTTTCCACCAGATTGGCGAGGTAGGAATCGCGATTGTTGTCGTGCCCGGCGTAGATATGGTATAGGCGGGGGAGAGGGGAGACCTCATAAGGGGTTCCGAGATTGTCATTATACCAATCCGCCAATAGGTTCATGCCGTCGGGATTGGCGAAGACCAAAACCAGGATGACATCATCTAGAATGCGGAGGGTTTTGTCGTCTTCCGCCGTAACCAGGTCGTAGGCCAGCTGAATGTTATGTTGGGCGGGGGCGCATTCGGAAGCATGCAGGCCGCCGTCGATATAAACGATGGCTTTTCCTTCCCGAGACAAATTTTCAGCTTCTTTGGGTGTCAAGCCTTCCGCGAGGCTCAGTCGACGCTCTATCTCTTTATATTTTTCCAGTTGGGATAGGTTCTGAGTCGAAGAGATGACGGCGTAAGTCATGGTTTGCCCCATGGAAGTCTTGCCCATATCAAAGAGCCGGATCCTATCCGAAGCCGACTCCAAAGCATGGAAATATTCCATAGCCTGGTCGTATGTTGCCAAGTGATAATCCGCTCCGACTGGAAATCCGAGGATTTCCTCCGGTGTGGGGATGTTTTGAGAGAACGCCGGCACCCAGAGCAGGAATACAAGCGATATGAGTGCGATGAAGCCTCGTGATGATTTCATTCCGGTCTCCTTCTAACAAAATATGATTTATTCAAATGCATTGCGATACTGCGTGATCGTCCAACCTTTTTCGGGGAGAAGTTCAAGCGCCAACACATCGAAGCGGCAGGGCGCTTCTTCGAGATTGTGCATTGTACAGTACATTTCCGCCACCCTGCGGATCTGTTTCTGTTTTGAAGGTGTTACGGATTCTTCGGGGGTACCGAAATTGCGGCTGCGCCTGGTTTTGACTTCGATGAAAACCAATGTATGTTTGTCGTAGGCGATGATATCGATTTCACCACGCTGCGCCCGAAAACCACGGGTTAAAATCTTGTAGCCCCGGCGGCGTAGATAACGAGCGGCGGCGGTTTCACCGGATTTCCCAAGTTGATACGGGGTCGTATTGCTTCCTTTCAAATCATATCCTGTTCTGTGTCTTTCCGTCGGAAGCTACCGCCGAAATGCGCTATCATTTAGATTTATGTATCGAGTTCATCCGAAGGATCGGCGATCCGCTCCGAATCGACGATTTTATACCGGACTCCTTCTTTGGTGTCTTCGAGTTGTACTCCATGTCTGAGAAGATCGTTCCGGAGCTCGTCGGCAAGTCGATATTTTTTGTCCTTTCGCGCCTGTTGGCGAGCATCGATTTTAGCCAAAAGAGACGCCGGCAGTTTCAGGCTTTGTTTTTCGTGCAGAACTCCAAAAACACGATCCATATCCAAAAGGGCTGAGATCAAATTCTCCGCATCTTTTTGGCCCAATTTGTTTACAGTATGATGGATGTGGCTATTTTTTACCAGCTGGAAAGCGGCTGTCAAGGCGGTGGAAATGTTGAGGTCATCGCTGAGACCTTTGATGAATCGGCCGCGTGTTTCCCGGATCAGCGCCGTGATTTCCTGATTTTCACCGGGAGGGAATTCGGCGTTCCTAAGTTCATGCAAAAAATCTTTCAGCCGTTTCAAGGAAGTCCGGGCCTGTTCCAAGCCGTTAAAACTGAAGTTGAGATTTTTTCGATAGTGAGTGGAAAGCAGAAGAAAGCGAAGTACGATCGGATCGACATGCCGGTTGAGAAGTTCCTGAAGCGTATAACAGTTCCCCTTTGATTTTGACATTTTTTCGCCGTCAACGATCAAATGATGGCAGTGCAGCCAGTACCTGACGAACGGTCGACCGTTGTAGGCTTCGGACTGGGCGATCTCGTTTTCATGATGGGGAAATATATTGTCTACGCCGCCGCAATGGATATCGAAAGTGGAACCCAGGTATTTGGAACTCATGACCGAACATTCCAAATGCCATCCCGGACGTCCCGTGCCGGCTTCGGTGCTCCAGAAAGGCTCGCCGGGTTTTTTGC
>Ga0272442_10007776_pt1 | contig 13768 bp, 15 predicted proteins | sample SSMForm2O_FD_200262 | JGI IMG/M metagenome (GOLD analysis project Ga0272442, IMG submission 200262) | Marine sediment archaeal communities from Little Sippewissett salt marsh, Falmouth, MA, United States - SSM-Form-2O | ecosystem: Environmental > Aquatic > Marine > Wetlands > Sediment ...
GAAATCGCTGGAATGATGTACTTCTTTTCGTGCTCGTACAGGGCCGGCGAGAAGAACGCCCAGGTGTGGTAGGCGATGACGGGGAGCGCCAGAATGCCGCCCACCACGAAAGCCAGCTTGAAGGTGACGACTACGGGGGTGGTGGGGCTCGTGTAGCGTAATCCCTCGTCAGGGAGGACCTGGTTGAACGGGCGCTCCAGGATTTCCATCACGCCGAATTCGGTCACCAGGAAGAAGCCGACGATCGACAGCACGACCAGGGCAACGAGCGACCAGATCACGCGGCCGCGCAATTCCTCCAGGTGATCCAGAAAGGGCATCTCGCCCAGGTCGCCCGCCATTCGACTATTCGCTCGCCTCGTCGGGAGCCTCGAAGAGCTCCTGCTGCCCACGGGCCCGGTAGCGGGCCCTCGTCACCAGCTCGCGTACTTCCTCCATGAACTCCGTGGTATCCTGGAAGTTCCTGTACACCGAGGCAAACCGCACGTAGGCCACCTGATCCGTGCCCTGAAGGTGGCGCATCACCAGCTCTCCAACCGCCTGACTGCTGATCTCACGGGCGTCCGACGCGTCGAGCGCTTCCTCGATACCGTCGACCATGTCCTCGATCTCCGTGAGGGACACCGGACGCTTCGCGCAGGCGATCCTGATGCTGCGGAGGAGCTTCTGACGATCGTACGGTTCGATGGCCCCCGACGACTTCCGGACGGTGAGTGGCTCGCGCTCTATCAGTTCGTATGTCGTGAACCGCTGACCACACGCGATGCACTCACGGCGGCGGCGGATGGCACGACCGCCGCGGCTGAGCCGCGAATCGACGACACGATCTTCGATGTGATCACAGGTGGGGCAGCGCACGCGTCCTCCTCGTCCGGGTTCGGCAACCCGCGATGGGACGCAAACCCCGGGCCGGCAGGCTCAGTTTTGGAGTCTGGTGAGCTCCCGCTCCGCCAGGTCGATCTCATCGCTGTCCGGGTAACCCTGGACGACTCGCTGGAAGTAGGTGCGAGCATCGTCCACGTTGCCCATCTGAAGCTCGATGAGTCCGCTCTTGTACAACGCGGTCGGCGCGCGGCGCGAGTTCGGGTACAACTCCAGAACCCGGGCGTACTCCTCCAGCGCTTCGTCGAGTCCGCCAGCCTCAGCGAACGTCTCCGCCCTGAAGTACTGCGCGTCCGGCGCTAACTCGTGACTCGGGTACTGTTCGAGAAACTGATCGAGGCCGGCGCGAGCCGTCTCATACGAGCCGCGCCGGAACTGCCGCAGGGCCGCCTCGTAAAGAGCCTCGGGCTGTCCGTCATTCGCCGCGGACACGGGAGTTTCCCCGTCGTCGGCACCAACGACAAGGGCCGCCCCGGCGGCACCCGCCATGGCAGCCCCCCCCAGACCGTCACCTGAGTCCTGCAGCACCGCCAGCTGACGCTGGGTCTCCCCCGTCAGAGCCGTCAGCTGTGTAACCGCAATCGACAGGTCTTCGATCTGGCGTCCAAGATCCACCCGGCCAGAAATGTCACGGCGCTGCTGGACGCTGAGGCTGTCCAGCAGCACCGATCGCAACTGCCTGATTTCCGTCATCAGGCTGTCCCTCTGGGCGCGTTCCGCCTGCATTTGCGCCTGCAACGTGGATTCGAGATCCGCCACGTCGCTCTTCATGGCGCATGCTGCGCCCAGAAGGCTTACAGCAAGGACAACGAGAACTCTAGGGCTCAAAGAGCATCCATGTTCTCGATGACGAACTCGGAACGCCGATTCATCTGCCAGGCGTCCTCGTTCGCGCCCTGGGCCACCGGCCGCTCCTTACCGTAGCTGACGGTAGTGAACATGTCCTCCGACAGACCGAGGCTGACCAGGTAGCGAACCGTGCTGTCCGCACGACGCTGGCCCAGTGCCAGGTTGTACTCGATCGAGCCGCGCTCGTCGCAGTGCCCTTCGATCGTGAGCTTGACGCCTGGGAACTTCTGCAGCACCTCGGCCTTGGCCGCCAGTACCGCCGCAGCATCATCCCGGATGTTGTACTTGTCGAAATCGAAGTGGACGCGCTCGCGAATCACCATGATCGCATCGATCAGAGCGATCTGGCCGCCCGCCGTGTTTGCGCACTCGGTGCCGGCGTAGTCGCGCTGGGCCTGGGTGTAGAGGCTGTGAGCCCGATCATAATTGCCGGCTGCCATCGCCGACGCGGCTTCGCGACAGAGACGCGCAGCCGCTGCTTCGCGCTCGGCAGCCCGCACTGCGGCGAGGCTATCGGCATCAGGCGCGGGTACGGTCTCGGCCACCACAGGGGGCGGCTCGGGTGCCGGGTTTCCGGCGCAGGCGGCAGCTCCCACGGCGAGGAGAACCAGGAGAGCTGCGATCCTACCATTGAGACGCATCTTTTACGCTCCTTTTCAGTGAGTCGCGAACTCCCGGAACGGGATGTCGGATCTCGTACAGTCGTGACACTTGAGCTAGTTCCATTGGAACCGCTGTATTGTATACTGCCCGCGGGCGCTTGCCAAGCCGTGCGCGCCCCTCTTTTGCGGCCTCAGGAACCAGGCGCGACCGGTCCCGACCAGTGCGGCAGCTGATCCACCTGGTTCACCGTGATGGACCGCAGCCTTCCGCTTACCGTATCCAGCACCCACAGCGCGTAGTAGCCGCGCAACGTGCCGGCAAATACGAGGTGCCTGCCGTCCGGAGCCCAGCTCGGGTCTTCGTTGCTCCCGCGCGACGTCATGACGCGCCGATCCGTCCCATCCGGGTTGACGGTCACGATCTGAAACCAGCTGTCCACCCAGGTGTGGTAGGCGATTCGATCTCCGCGCGGAGACCAGTGGGGCGAGGTCGCGTACCCGCGTTCCCCGAACACGTACCGACTCACGATCGCCGGATCACCGCCCCGCTGCAGATCCAGGACATAGATCTGCGGATTGCCGAGCGGAGTGGACGTGATCGCCAGCGACCGTCCGTCGGGGGAGTAGGACCCACCCAGCGTCTCCCCCGTCGACGTATAGGTCACCCTGCGGGTGCAGCACAGGGGATCGCGCTGAATCTCGAACAACTCCGTGTGATCGTCCTCGGTCCGCCCGAACAGGATGCGGCGGCCGTCCGGCGAGTAGACCGGCGTCACGTTGATTCGCCCGATGTCAGAGATCACCACCTCGGCTCCGGTCACCAGGTCGATCTCGTAGATCACGGGCTTGCCGGACTTGTACGACACGTACACGACGAAGCGTCCATTCGGGGACAACTCCGGAGACATTACGATCGCGCTGTCGTTGGTGGCAGCCTCGTGCGTGAGCCTCCGAAGGCCGTACCCGTCGCTGTCGATCAGGAACAGGTCGGACGCGGTGGGCGTGACCATGCGTCGGAACACGATGCGTGTCGCCGCGATACCGGGCTCGCCGGTGGCCCACGTCACCACCTCGTCGGACACCCTGTGAACCGCCATCCGAAAGTCCGAGTCGGTGGGGCGCGGAAGCGAGAACGCCTTCACTTCCTTCAGTTCAGAAAACACGACATCGTGCAGGCTGACCCGGAGCACGGGCTGCGCCGCCGTCCCGGTGAGCTCGGATACCACGAGCCAGACAGCGCCCAACTGGTTCCACAGCCCGTAGTTCACGGGTCCGTCGGTCGGGAGGTCGTCCGGGACCGGTATGATCTGGAACCGGTCGGCGTAGTCGAGGTCTCTTCGCAGGATGCTGTCAGCCTGCGCGGCGTAGTCGGCCAACGCACCATCCGATTCGACCGGCGTCATCACGAGGCCCGGCAGGTAGCCCGGCGTATACGTGATGCCGACCCGTACGTCACCGGGATCCTGCGCCCGGCCAACACCCGCGAATACCACCACCCCGGTCAGGACCAACAGCCCGACAGTCGCTAGCTTCCGTCCCATCATCACTCGGCTCACCTCACAAAGAAGCTGGATCGAAGAAGAAAGACACTCTCAGTTGATCGCGGGGCCACGCGGCCGGCAGCGGGCCGAAGGCCCTGGCCCTGCCCGCGGCCTCCACCGCGCCGTGCGCCTCCAGGTCGAAGGCCAGGTCCCCGGAACGCTGAACCCACTCGATGTCACTCGTGGACCCGTCACTCTCGATGGTGAATACCACCTCGGCTCGCAGGTTGCGATTCCCGGTAGGGGGCCTCCAGTACCGGTGCACCTGGAGAATGATGTTCTCGAGATACTGCGGATCGACGAAGGCCGCTCCCTCGAGGTGCACGTTGATAGGATCGTCGCCCTCTTCGGGCCCGCGCGACGGCTCCTTGGACGGTTCCACCGGAGGAGGCTGCTCCACCACGGTGGGGACCTCGGTTCGCGGCTTCGGGTCGGGCGTGGGCTCAGGGGGAGGCGGACGGTTCTCCTCCTCGTCGACTTTGGCCGGCTCGGGCTTCAGGCGCATGGGAGCGCTCTCGTCCGCCGCCGCAACCAGGTGAACGCGAAACGTCTGAGCCGGAAGCGGACGTGGCGCCATGTAGGCTCCAGCCACCGCCAGGGTGATTCCGACCACGGCGTGCAGGATGGTCGACGCGATCAGTGCGCCGGGCGGCATCTTGTGACGTTCACGTCCTCCGGTCACTCGTCCCCCGCTCTTCCCCGCACGGCCTCAGCGATCCGTGTCCGGATCGGCGATCAGGCTGACAGCGTCGATCTCCGACTCCTTCAGCGTGCCGATGACCCACAGCACCGATCCGTACGGCACGTCGCGGTCTCCCCTCACGTAGACCGTCGGCCCACCCTTGCGCTCGACCATCTGGACGATCGTGGCCGCGAACTCCTCACGCGTGAAGACGTCGTCGTCGACGTAGATCTGTCCGTCCCTGTCCACCGTGATCACGAGCCCCTCGGCCACCTGCAGCGGAGCGGATGGCGCCTTCGGAATCGCCACTTCAACGCCGCCCTGGAGGATGGGCGCCGTAATCATGAAGATCACGAGCAGGGTGAACGCCACGTCGACCAGGCTCGTGACGTTGATCTCAGCGCGTACGGGGAGGCCGCTGTCGAGCCCGCCGCCAAGACGACCTCCGATCATACGCGGCCCTCCCGGGCCAGAGTGCCGATGAACTCGCTGGCGAAGCCCTCAAGCTCTCCGGTGAACAGGCCCAGTTTGGCCGCATAGTGGTTGTAGGCGATCACCGCGGGGATCGCGACGGCGAGTCCGACCACCGTGGTGACGAGAGCTTCCGCGATCCCGGGAGCCACAGCCGCGATGTTGGCGGATCCCTGTGACGTGATTCCGATGAAGGAGTTCATGACACCGACGACGGTCCCCATCAGACCCAGCAGCGGGCTTATCGACCCGATGATGGCCATCCACGGAAGACCGTGCGCCATGTCGTCCCGTTCCTCCGCCAGCTCCTTTTCCAGGACCAGACGCAGAGTGTCCAACTGGGCCGAAGAGAGGCCGGGCGCGTCGGCACCGTCGTCGCGCAGAGCCGTGGGGCGAAGCTCGGTGAAGAAATTGACCCCACGCCGAAATACTCGCGTGTACGGAGATTCCTCGAGCCGGGTCAGCGTCTGATAGACGTCCCTCAGCCCCGTGGCGGACTCCATGCCGGCGACGAACGTGTCTCCCGACTGTCGCATCTTCCGGAACTCGGACCACTTCCAGAAGATCATGACCCACGAGAACAGCGAGAAGGCCGCCAGGACCAGCAAGATGACTTTCGTGACCGGCGTAGCGTGCGCAATCAAGTCCCACGGAGTCGAGGCAATGGTGTTGCCCTGCTGGAGCATCGCGGTCAGGGCCGGAAACGCCATCATCGATCCTCCCCCGCGATCCACTCGTACGTCGCCAGCAGTCCATCCTCGAGAACGCCGGCCCGGCGCCATCCCTTCCCCTCGAGTTTCGCGGCATCGAGGCAGTTACGCAGCAGTTCGCCAGGTCGCTCCGGTGCATGCTCCACGAGCACCTCTCGGCCAGCCACGGTCATGAGGGCGCTCGCAAGTTCGTTCACACTGGTTTCCAAACCCGTCCCCACGTTGAAGGCAACGTCATCCATCGTTTTCGAATCGGAGACATCAAGCCTCGCGGACAGCACGTTGGCCTGTGCCACGTCTCCCACATACACGTAGTCGCGTGTCTGTTCCCCGTCGCCGAAAATGGTGAGCTGGCGACCCTCGAGAATACTCCGTCCGAAAATGGCCACCACTCCCGCCTCACCGTGGGGATCCTGCCTCGGACCGAACACGTTGGAATACCTGAGCGAGACGCTCTCGAGGCCGTGGATCTGGCGGTAGAAGTGCAGATAGTGCTCCCCGGTGAGCTTGCTGACGCCATAGGGAGACAGCGGCTGCTTCGGCGCGGTCTCCGACACCGGAAGGTCCTCCGGCTCACCGTAGACGACTCCGCCGGAAGAAACGTACAGGAACCTGCGCACGCCTCCGCTCACGGCAGCCTCGAGCAGATTCAACAGCCCCATGATGTTGATCGACGCGTCATGATCGGGCCGTTCCACGGAGATGCGAACGTCGATCTGCGCGGCGTGGTGGCTGACCACCTCGAACCCGCCATCCCGAATCAGGGTCGCCGCCTCCGGAGACCGGATGTCCGCCACGACGAGGTCGATGCCGGTCGAGAGGTTCTCCTCCTTGCCGGAACTCAGGTCGTCCAGCGCGGTGACGGACCAGCCGTCCGCCGCGAAGGCGTCGCACACGTGAGATCCGATGAACCCGGCCCCACCCGTGACCAGAACCCTCCGCCCTTCTCTTGCCATCACTCTTCTTTCGTCTCGTGTAGAAGGTCACGCGCCCGTTTCAACCCGCACGCTCCGGGCGCCGCGGCCAAGCTATTTGCCACCGCCATGCGCCGAAAGACGCACGGAGCCGGATGCGAAGAAGCGCCCCGTCGGTTGGCGGGACGCTTCGGTGACCTGGCTGGAAACTCGAGGCCTCTACCGAGGCATCCTTTCGACTCGCCTGACGGGTGTCCCGGGACGCATCCCTGCATCGCGCAACTCGGTGACACGAGCCGTTGCTGTCTCGTCCGATGTGTGCACCACCCGGACCACCGACAGTCGGTCCGCGAAGAGCGCGGTCTCGGCCGTGGCCGTCCATGGAAAGACGGCGAACACGTCGCCGACCTGAACGCCGTCTGCCGCCCCGATATCCAGGAATATGGTCTCCGTCGTCGCGACCAGTGTCTGGTCTTCGGTGAAGCCGAGCACCGTACCGACCAGGCCACCCTCCTCGACCTCCGACTGCATGCCCGGTGCGATCGGGTATTCCTCGGCCAACAGCATCAGGTCTCCTACCCGATAGTCTCCAAAGACCTGTATGACCTCCGCCCGTACGCTGTCTCGCGACGGATACGTCCGGGTCACGCGGACCGCACCGACGGTGTACAACACGTACCCCGCGTCACCCATGGACCGGCCCCACTGCACGGCTTTCAGGTAGTCGCCCACAGCGACCTCGGCCCCGGTGATATGGAGCACGACCTGGTCGTTGAGGCGGGCTGCGCGCGCCAGCTTGATGTCGACGGACGGATGAGGTTCGGCGACGACGCGGGCCGTCACACCCGCAGAGGCGAGGGCATTCTGGTCAGCGAGGACCGGTGCGCCGTAGAAATCGCTCAGCGAGACCACGGCCCTCGGATCGGTCGACGCGATCGATAGCTCACCGTAGCCCTGCGCGTTCGGGTCGGCCCGGAACACCGAACCCTCGGGGAATTGACCCGTTTCTCCGAACGACCGGCGGGCGTCGCCGGGAGAACCCTGCGCTTCCCTCGGAGTCTTCGTCTCCCCGGCAACTCGAACGGCCCGTCCCTCGGTCGGCCGGGCTGTCGGCTCTGCGGCCGCGTCCTGATACCCGGGAAGCTTCAAGCTCTCACCCGGAAAGATCCAGTGCGGATCCTCCACGACCTCCACATTCAGGTCATAGAGTTCCGGCCAGCGGAAGGGGTCCGAAAGGTATTGCGCCGCGAGCTCCCACAGCGTGTCTCCCGCTCGGACTCGATGGGTCCTGTCGGTCTCCTGCGCGCCGGCGGCCGGAGCGACCGCGAGGATTGCGGTGACCAGTACCAGTGCCCGGGTTGCCCCGTTCATGATGTGACTCCTCAGAAGGGCAGGTCGTCCTCGCCGGCGAGGGCGTCGTCCGTGAAGTCCTTCATGCTGGATCCGGCCGAGCGCTCTACAGCCGGTCCGGACATGGATTCCGGTCGGTCGCCGCGCCCGCCCAGCATAATCATCTCCCGCGCCCTGATGTCCGTGAAGTACCGTACCTGGCCGTCTTGCTCGCTCTGGCGGTACTCGACGCTGCCTTCAATGTAGACGCGGTCACCCTTGGTCAGGTAGCGCTCGCACACGTCCGCCAGCTTGTCCCAGCACGACACTTTGTGCCACTCCGTCTTCTCCTGCTTCTGACCGCTGCGGTCAGTCCACTCGCGGCTCGTGGCCACGGACAGCGTGGCAACCCGCGTGCCGGAACCGGTGACGCGGACCTCGGGGTCCCGTCCCAGATTCCCTATCAGCTGAATCTTGTTTAGCGATCGTGCCATTATATCCTCTTATTTTATAACAACATACACGAAAACCACTGCACTGTCAGGCCGATGCGCAGACCTCACACCGAAACTAGACGGCCGTTCCTCGGCGTGTCAACGCACTTCAGGCTGCACGTCCAGTTTCATCACTATCGCATCTTCAACCGGTTCGTTGTAGTACTGTTTGCGCACTCCCACCACGCTGAATCCGACCTTCTCGTACAGGCGGCGGGCGACCTCGTTGGACTCCCTGACCTCCAGGTACAGCGAGCGTGTCCCCCGGCTGGCCGCGACGGCGATGCTCTCGCGCAGGAGCATTCTTCCGATGCCCTCTCCACGGCGCTCTGGCACGACGGCGATATCTCCCAGCTCACCTTCGTCCGCCGCGAACCACATCACCGAGTAACCGGTCAGCTCGTCGTCGTTCTCGGCAACGAGAAGGGCCGCGCTCGGCCGACGCATCAAGCCGCGGAATGTGGACTCCTCCCAGGGCGCGGAGAACGATCGCCTCTCGATGAGCATGACCTCGTCCAGGTCCGCAACGCGCATCGCCCTCACCGAAAGCCGCGCCTTCCCCCGCGATTCGACCACGCTCAGGCGCCCGTACCGCGCTGAGCGGATGGCAGGCGAACGTAGCCAGGTTCCCAGTGCCCGGGGTCTGCCACCCGCCCCCGGTCCGGGTCGACCGCCGCCAGCCACAGGAGGGCTCGGGCACTCGGCACCCAGGTGTCCGGGTCGAGCACCTGGCCGCCGGCCGACCGGATGGCGTCCTCTCCCGCCCCGGCCCCGTCGCCGGCGAAGCACCAGTCTCCGGGTTCACCAAGATCCATGAGCACCTGATCGAGAGGTCCGGCCCGCGGAGCGAACAGTTCTTCGATTCCCTCGCCCACCCGGTATCCGGCGGCGTAGACCTGCCCGCGTCGCGCATCGAACATCGCGCAGACGGGCCCATCGCATCCGGCTCCCGCCGCCACTGCGGCCAGGCTCGAGAAGGAGAACAGCTCCAGGCCCCGCGCGTGGCACATCCCCTTTGCCAGCGATGCGGCGATCCGAACTCCGGTGAACGAGCCTGGCCCGCCACCCACCACCACTCCCTGCAGATCCGAAGCGTCGAGTCCGCAGTCGTTCAGCAATCGGTCGATCTCGGGGAGCACGGCCTCGGAGTGCGTCGCACGGACCCGCAAGAGCGATTCGGCGAGGATCTCGCCGTCCCTGCCAATCGCCACGCTGCCCACGGGCGTGCTGGTGTCCAGCGCGAGCCTCAACACGAGGGGTCCTCCGCGGCCACCCGTGGCTCGGGCAAGCGAGGCACCCGGCCGCGGGCCCGCAGGACCACCCGGCGGCGGGTCGCGTCGGCCAGGAAATCGAGTCGTATGTCCCAGCGATCCTCGGGGAGGAAGCCCTCCGCCCGGTCGGCCCACTCCACGAGCACCATGTCTTCCGACTGGACCAGGCCCTCCCAACCCATGTCCGGAAGCCCTTCCACCGTTTCGATCCGATACAGGTCCGCGTGCTGGACCGTGGCACCCCCCCGCCCTTCGTACTGGTTGACGAGGGTGAAGGTGGGACTGGGAATCGGCCCCGTCACCCCCGCACCCCGGCAGGCGGCCCTGGCGAGTGTCGACTTTCCCGCCCCCAGGTCACCGTACAGACACACGAACACTCCGCCCTCGAGCGCGACTCGGCCCATGTCCTGCCCGTATCGGGCCAGCTCCGCTTCGGTCAACGCGAACGGGCCGACGTCGAGCTCGCTCACCGCGATCGCCTCCAATTCGACTTTCTGGATCCTGTTTCCATCGCCGCCCGCACCTCGAACAGTTCATCACGCAGGCGAGCCGCCCGTTCAAAGTCGAGCGCCTGGGCGGCTTGCTTCATCTCGTTCTCCAGCTGGTGCGCCAGCTCGGCTGGATCGACACCCCCGTAGCGGTCGCCCGGAGCCGGCGACTCGGCCACCCGTGCATCCGCCACGGAGGTCGTGAAGCGAATCTGCTCCACCGATTTCACGATCGTGCGCGGCACGATGTCGTGCTCCGTGTTGTACTCGGCCTGCACCTCGCGGCGGCGATCCGTCTCGCTGATGGCACGCTCCATCGATCCCGTGATGCGGTCGGCATACATCACCGCCTTGCCTTCAGCGTTCCGCGCCGCCCGCCCGATCGTCTGGATCAACGAGGTCTCGGACCGGAGGAACCCTTCCTTGTCCGCATCCAGGATCGCCACCAGCGACACCTCGGGCAGATCCAATCCCTCGCGGAGCAGGTTGATGCCGACGAGCACGTCGAACACCCCCAGGCGCAGCTCGCGCAGTATCTCGACCCGCTCGATCGTATGGATGTCGCTGTGCAGGTAGCGTACCCGGACGCCCCGCGCCGCCAGGTACTCGGACAGATCCTCCGCCATCCGCTTGGTGAGCGTGGTCACGAGGATCCTCTCCGAGCGGGCCGTCCGAATCCGGATCTCCTCGAGGAGGTCGTCTACCTGACCCGATACCGGCCGAATCTCGACTCCCGGGTCGAGCAATCCAGTGGGCCGGATGAGCTGCTCCACCACCACGCCCTCCGAACGCCTCAGCTCGTAGTCTCCGGGTGTCGCGCTCGTGAAGATGACGGACGGTACGATGGCCTCCCACTCCTCGAACTCGAGCGGTCGGTTGTCGAGGGCGGACGGCAGTCGGAAACCGTACTCGACCAGGGTCGTCTTGCGGCTGCGGTCGCCCTTGTACATCGCTCCGATCTGCGGGATGCTGACATGCGACTCGTCGACGATTACGAGGAAGTCCTTCGGGAAGTAGTCGAGCAGGCAGTAGGGCCTTTCGCCCGGCTCGCGGCCATCGAAATAGCGGGAGTAGTTTTCGATTCCCTGGCACACTCCGATCTCACGGAGCATCTCGACGTCGAACCGCGTTCTCTGCTCCAGGCGCTGGGCTTCCAGCAACCGGCCATCGGTCCGCAGGTCCATCAGACGGATCTCGAGCTCGGTCAGGATTCCGTCGATCGCCCTCTCCAGGCGAGCCGGATCCACCGCGTAGTGGGTGGCCGGGAAGACGGCCGTGCGCTGCAGCGAGGCGATCGCCTTGCCGGTCAGGGGGTCGATCTTCGTAATGCGCTCCACCTCGTCACCGAACAGCTCGATGCGGACGGCCTGCTCCTCGTACGCCGGAAGCACCTCGATGACGTCGCCTCGAACCCGAAACGTGCCACGCCGAAAGTCGATGTCATTTCGGCCGTACTGGATCTGGACCAGGCCCGCAAGGATGTCGCGGCGCTCGATCTGCTGGCCGACCTCCAGGGTGAGCATCTGGGAGCGGTAGGAGCGGGGATCGCCCAGGCCATAGATCGCGGACACGGACGCCACCACGATCACGTCGCTCCGCTCCATCAGGGAGGACGTGGCCCGGAGCCGCAGACGATCGATGTCCTCGTTGATCGACGCGTCCTTCTCGATGTAGGTGTCCGTCGTCGGCACGTACGCTTCGGGCTGGTAGTAGTCGTAGTAGGAGATGAAGTACTCCACCGCGTTTCGCGGGAAGAACTGCTTCAGTTCCCCGTACAGCTGGGCGGCGAGGGTCTTGTTGTGACTCATCACCAGGGTCGGCAGGCCTGTCTGCTGGATCACCCCGGCCATGGTGACCGTCTTCCCGCTCCCCGTGACGCCCAGAAGGGTCTGCCAGCGCTCGCCCTGGCGCACGCCATCGGTCAGTGCCCTGATGGCTTCCGGCTGGTCGCCGGTGGGCTCGAACGGAAGCTCGAGAGCGAAACGATCTGGTGTCACGACATCTCCTGTATGGGCCCCTTGCCGGGGCTCCCGTACCCTGGCCGGGCCCGCTTGACTGGACGCGGCGCGCCGATCACGTTGCGGCCTCGTTACCGCTCGTACAAGGGGCTGCACCAGAGGCCGACATGACTCGACACATGCGCATTCCGATCGCGATGACCGTGCTTCTCACAACGGTCATCTCGTGTTCGGATTCTGCCAGGCAGGAGGAGCTGGCTGAGCTCCGGAGCCAGCGGCGTTCCCGGCTGATGCAGTTCTCGTCCGTGCAGAACGTCATCCGGCGCGTCCAGATGCAGGCACTCGAGGAGCCGGCAGTCCGCGCCGCGCAGGATACGTTCAACGCCGAGCTGCGAGCCGCCGTGCTTCGCGACGATCCCGAGGCGGTGGAGCTTCTCGACCGCGCCCGGGCCGTGGGGCACGACCTGCAGGACATGGCCACGCCAAAGCTGCTTCAGCAGGGCGAAGAGGATCCGCGTCCCGCGGCACCAGAAGAGCGGGCCGCCGTAGCGGCCGAACTGGCGGAAGTGGAGCGCAGCCTGCGGCCGGTCATCGACAGGGCCTTTCAGGATCCAGCAGTGGTGCAGGCATTCGCAACCCTGCGCGACAGCGTGGTGGCGGCGATGCTGCGCATCGACCCGGGCGCGCAGCGCTCGATCGACCTGATGGCGGAACTGGAAGGCCAGGTGGCGGAACTCGACGCGGAGATCGCCCGTCTGTCGGAGTGACTTCCGGAAGGAGTCCTACACCTCGAGGGTCAGGTCGCTGTCGCCGAAGCTCTCTTTCCGCTCCACGCTGATCACGCCCTTCACCCTGCGGATCTGGCGCATCACCTTCTTGAGGTGAGCCAGGTTCTCCACCTCCACCACGAACTGCCCCGTCATGCCACCCTCGGTGGACTTGATGTCGGCCGACTGGATGTTGGTGCCCGTGTCGCTGATCGACTTGGCAATGTCGGCGAACAGGCCGTGGCGGTCCGTTCCCTCCATGACGATACGAACCAGGAATCGCTGGGCCCCATCGTCGTCCCAATCGATCACGATCCGCCGTTCGGGAAGGTCCGGGAGGTTGAGCACGTTCGGGCAGTCGCGCCGGTGGATCGAAATGCCTCGCCCCACGGTAATGTATCCGATTACCTCATCACCCGGAACTGGTTGACAACACTGAGAATAGCGGACCATCAGGTTGTCCATGCCCTGGATCCGTACGCCCTTCGATCCACTCCACACCTTCTTCACGAACTTCGAGAGCGGATGGTCCAGTTTCTCGCGTTCCGGCATGTCTTCGGGGAACACCGCCCGCATGACCCTCGTCATGCCGATGTCCCCTCGCCCGACGGCGGCGAACAGGCCGTCGGCTCCGTCGTTGATGCCCAGGGCCTTCACCGCCGCCGCGATCTCCGCATCGGTCGGCTTCAGGTGCTTGCGCCGCCATTCCCGGGAGAGGATCTCCCGTCCCAGGCGCACCGACGAGTCGTACTCCTCCCGCCGGATCCACTGCTTGACGCGATGGCGGGCCCGGCTCGTCTGCACGAACCC
>Ga0272442_10007777_pt1 | contig 13768 bp, 15 predicted proteins | sample SSMForm2O_FD_200262 | JGI IMG/M metagenome (GOLD analysis project Ga0272442, IMG submission 200262) | Marine sediment archaeal communities from Little Sippewissett salt marsh, Falmouth, MA, United States - SSM-Form-2O | ecosystem: Environmental > Aquatic > Marine > Wetlands > Sediment ...
ACGGGCCCGGCGGCGCCGTAGGCACGAAGCTCTGCCTGCACGGACTGCGCGAAGCGCACAGCCTCGGCCGGGCCGTCGAACGACAGCAGAAAGCCGTCGCCGGTGTTCTTCACCACTCGTCCCGCGTGCGCGCTCACCGCGTCGGTGACGATGCGGGTGTGGTCGTCCCAGGCGGCCATCGCGGCCAGGTGGCCCTGCTGCTGCATGATGCTCGTGGAGTCGACCAGGTCGGTGAACACCACGGTGCGCACCGCTCCGTCGATCGAGCCGTCGACAGGGTCGTCCGTACGCCCGAGAAAGCCGTCCACGTCGGCGAGGTCCACCTCGATGATGTCGGTGGGCGCGTTGCCGTGCGAGGCCGCATGCACCTCGCGGATCGACGACTCGTCCGGGGCGTCCGCCAGGCAGATGCCCGTGCCGTCGCTCGGGTCGAACCAGTAGGTCAGAAACCGCACGCCGTACGCGGACTGCACCGCAAGGTCGTGCTCATGGGCGGCCGCCAGATCGTCGGCTGTGGACGCGGGCAGGTTGTGCCGGTCCATGTAGTGGGGCATGACGTCTCCGGACTAGACGCCGACGCCGGACAGTGACATCTAGACGTTGAAGCCGAGGGCGCGTAGCTGCTCCCGGCCGTCCTCGGTGATCTTGTCCGGCCCCCACGGCGGCATCCACACCCAGTTGATGCGGAAGTCGTCGACGAGCCCGCTCAGCGCGGACCGGGTCTGATCCTCGATGACGTCGGTCAGGGGGCAGGCGGCGCTGGTCAGCGTCATGTCGATGCTGGCGATCGTCTCGCCCTGCGCACCGGAGTCGAGGTGGACGCCGTAGACGAGGCCCAGGTCGACGACGTTGATGCCCAGCTCGGGGTCCACGACGTCGCGCATGGCCTCGGTGAGGTCGTCGAGGGAGAGGGTGGTCATGAGTGCTCCTCGGTCTCGGCTCGCACGGACACACCCGCACGAGCCATCGCATCGGTCAACGCTGCCCACGGCAGCATCGCGCACTTCACGCGCGCGGGGAACTTGGCGACGCCGGCGATCGCGACGGCGTCCTCCAGCACGTCCTCGTCAGGCTCGCCGGCGTGCGGGTCGAGCAGCATCGCCCGCACGGCGGACAGCGTGGTCGCCACCGATCCCACGGGCTTGCCGGCCACGAGGTCGTGCAGCATGGACGCCGACGCCTGGCTGATCGAGCACCCGTGCGCGTCGTAGGACACGTCCCGCACGACGGCGCCGGTGCCCGCGTCGGTGCCCGCCTCGGTGTCGGCGGCGGCGTCATCGCCGGTCTCGCTGATGTCCACGCGCAGGGTGATCTCGTCCCCGCACAGGGGGTTCACCTGGTGGGACTCCCCGCCGAACGGCTCGCGCAGCCCGGCTCCGTGCGGGGACCGGTAGTGGTCGAGGATGATCTCGGAGTAGAGGCTGTCCAGACCCTGCATCAGCCCACCCCGAAGAAGCGTTGGGCGACCCGCACGGCGTCCACGAGCGCCACGACGTCGCTGGTGTCGTTGTACGCGGCGAAGGACGCTCGGGTGGATGCCGACGTGCCCAGGGCCCGGTGCAGCGGCCAGGCGCAGTGGTGCCCGGCGCGCACCGCCACACCCTCCGAGTCGAGCACCTGGGCCAGGTCGTGCGGGTGGACCGCGTCGACGGCGAAGGCCACGACCGGGCCGCGGGCGCCCGTGGGACCGAGCACGCTGATGCCGGGCACCGACAGCAGGGCTTCGACGGCCTGCCGGGTGAGCCCAGCGACGTGCTGCTCCACGGCCGGCATGCCGAGGGCGGTGAGGTAGTCGCAGGCAGCAGCCAGACCCACGGCCGGCCCGATGGCGGGCGTGCCGGCCTCGAACCGCAGCGGGGGCGGGGCGTAGGTCGAACGCTCCATGGTGACGGTCTCGATCATCGACCCGCCGGTGATGACCGGGGGCATCCGCTCGAGCAGGTCGCGCCGCACCCACAACGCCCCGACACCGGTCGGGCCGAGCATCTTGTGCCCGGAGAAGGCGACCGCGTCGACTCCCAGCTCGGTGACGTCGACGGGGCGGTGCGGCACCGACTGGCAGGCGTCCAGGAACACCAGGGCACCGACGGCCCGCGCCCGGTCCCGCAGCACGGGCACGGGGTTGACCGTGCCGAGCACGTTGGACTGGTGGACGAAGGAGAGCACCTTGGTGCGCTCGGTGAGCACCTCGTCGAGCGCGGTGAGGTCGAGCGTGCCGTCCGGGCTCAGGGGGATCCACCGCAGCGTGGCGCCCGTGCGCCGGCACACCTCCTGCCAGGGCACCAGGTTGGCGTGGTGCTCCATCTCGGTGACGCAGACCTCGTCGCCCGGCTGCAGGCGCAGCCGGGGGTCGACATCGATGTCGCTCGGCGGAGCGACCGAGGCGTTGCCCATGGCGTAGGCGAGCAGGTTGAGCGCCTCGGTGGCGTTGCGGGTGAAGACCACCTCGCCGTGGTCGGCCCCGATGAACGCGGCGACCGTCGCCCGCGCCCCCTCGTAGGCGGCTGTCGCCTCCTCGGCCAGCATGTGCGCGCCGCGATGGACGGCGGCGTTGTGCTCCCGGTAGAAGGCCGCCTCCGCCTCGATCACGGCGGTCGGCTTCTGCGACGTGGCAGCGGAGTCGAGGTAGACCAGCTCTCGCCCGGACGGCCCGGTGCGCGACAGGATGGGGACGTCGGCACGAACAGCCGCCGCGTCCAGCGTGGGGACCGACGCCTCCTGCACCGCCGTCATGTGTCGGACCCTCCCTTCACGCTCACCTCATGTCCAGAGCCGTACCGCCTGCGAGTGCGATCAGGCCTTCGCGCCGACGTAGGAGACGTACCCCTCGGTCTCGAGCTTGTCGGCGAGCTCGGGGCCGCCCTCCTCCACGATGCGACCGTCGACGAAGACGTGGACGAAGTCGGGCTTGATGTAGCGCAGGATGCGCGTGTAGTGCGTGATGAGCAGCACGCCCTTCTCACCGGAGGCCCGAAAGCGGTTGACGCCCTCGCTGACGACGCGCAGCGCGTCGATGTCGAGCCCGGAGTCGGTCTCGTCGAGCACGGCGACGGCCGGGTCGAGCAGCTCGAGCTGCAAGATCTCGTGACGCTTCTTCTCACCACCGGAGAAGCCTGCGTTGACGTCGCGGTCGGCGAAGTCCGGGTCGATGGCGAGGTCCGACATCGCCGTCTTGACGTCCTTGACCCAGTGCCGCAGCTTCGGGGCCTCGCCGGCGATGGCCGTCTTGGCGGTGCGCAGGAAGTTCGAGACCGAGACGCCAGGCACCTCGACGGGGTACTGCATGGCGAGGAACAGCCCAGCCCGTGCCCGCTCGTCGACGGTCATCTCCAGGACGTCCTGCCCGTCGAGGGTGACGCTTCCCGAGGTGATCGTGTACTTCGGGTGGCCGGCGATCGAGTAGGCCAGGGTGGACTTGCCCGACCCGTTCGGGCCCATGATGGCGTGCGTCTGGCCGGGCCGGACGGTCAGGTCGACGCCGCGGAGGATCTCCTTGGCGCCGGCGTCGGTGTCGACCGTCACGTGCAGGTCGCGAATCTCGAGGGTTGCCACGGGTGTCTCCTTGATGTCAGGGGGTCAGGCGGAGTTCAGCGGGGTGGACATGTCGACGAGCACGTCGTCGCCGTCCACCTGGACGGCGAAGACCGGCACGGGGACCGACGCGGGTGGGCCGGTGGGCTTGCCGGTGCGCAGGTCGAACCGGGAGCCGTGCAGCCAGCACTCGATCTCACAGCTGGCCACCTCGCCCTCCGACAGCGGCACGTCGGCGTGCGAGCACACGTCGGCGATGGCGAACACCTCGCCGTCGGTACGGACGAGGGCGACGGGCTCGCCGTCGACGTCGGTGGCCAGGGCCCCGTCGACGGGGATCTCCGCCAGGGCGCAGACACGTTCGAAGCTCACGGGAGGCTCATCTCGAGCTCGGCCTCCACCTCGCCGACCAGTCGCTCGACGAGGTGCGGCACCCCGATGCGGTTGATGAGCTCGGTGAAGAACCCCCGAACGACCAGCCGGCGAGCCTCCTCGGCGGGGATGCCGCGGGCCTGCAGGTAGAACAGCTGCTCGTCGTCGAACCGGCCGGTGGCACTCGCGTGCCCGGCTCCCTCGATCTCACCGGTCTCGATCTCCAAGTTGGGCACCGAGTCTGCTCGGGTGCCGTCGGTGAGCACGAGGTTGCGGTTGAGCTCGTAGGTGTCGATGCCGACCGCGCTGGGCCGGATGAGCACGTCCCCGATCCACACGGTGTGCGCGCCGTCGCCCTGCAGGGCGCCCTTGTAGACCACGTTGCTGCGGCAGTGCGGCTGGTCGTGGTCGACGAAGAGGCGGTGCTCGAGGTGCTGGCCGGCGTCGGCGAAGTACAGGCCGAGCATCTCCACGTCCCCGCCGGTGGAGGCGTAGCTGACCGTCGCACCCTGGCGCACGAGGTCGCCCCCGAAGCTCACCGCGATGTGGCGGACAGAGGCGTCCCGGCCCACACGGACGTGGTGGTGGGACAGGTGGACGGCGTCGTCCGCCCAGTCCTGCACGGTGACGACGGTCAGGTTGGCCCCGTCGGCGGCGATGACCTCGACGGTGTCGGCGTAGGCGGCCGAGCCGTCGTGGTCGAGCACGACCACGGCCTCGCTGAACGGCTGAGCCGCGACGATGACGTGAGCGGCCAGCGAACCCTCCATGCCCTCGCCACGCACGGTGACGATCGTGGGCCGGTCGACCTTGGTCTCCGCGGGGATCGTGACCACGGTGAGGCGATCGGTGGCGTGCCAGGCCAGCGCGCTCGGACGGTCGACCGGCAGGTACCCCGACGACCCGCGCCGGTCGTCGGCTCGGGCAGCCTCGCCGGTCAGGGAGTCGACGGCGACCTCGTCCGGGGCGTCGACCTCGATGACGACCTTGCCGTCGTTGCCGATGGCGTCCAGCATCCCGCGCATGCGGCGCAGCGGCGTGAACCGCCAGTCCTCCTCGCGACCGGTGGGCACCGGATGGGCGTCGAGGTCGGCGGTCGCGACCCGGTGCAGGGCGCTGCCACCGTGCCCGGCGGCCGGCCTGCCGGCAGCCATCGGGTTGGCGCCGTCGGTGCCTGCGGCGGCGTCGGTGGTGTCTGTCGCGACCGTCATCCGACCGCACCCTCCATCTGCAGCTCGATGAGCCGGTTCAGCTCCAGCGCGTACTCCATCGGCAGCTCGCGCGCGATGGGCTCGACGAACCCGCGCACGATCATCGCCATCGCCTCGTCCTCGTTGAGGCCGCGGCTCATCAGGTAGAACAGCTGGTCCTCGCTGACCTTCGAAACGGTCGCCTCGTGGCCCATCGCCACGTCGTCCTCACGCACGTCGACGTAGGGGTAGGTGTCGGACCTGCTGACCGTGTCCACGAGCAGTGCGTCGCACTTGACCGTGGACGCGCTGCGGCTCGCGCCCTCGTTCACCTGCACCAGACCCCGGTAGGAGGTGCGCCCGCCGCCACGGGCGACGGACTTGCTGATGATGGTCGAGGACGTGTTCGGCGCCTGGTGCACCATCTTGGCGCCGGCGTCCTGGTGCTGGCCCTCGCCGGCGAATGCGACCGACAGGGTCTCACCCTTGGCGTGCTCGCCGACCATGTAGACCGCGGGGTACTTCATGGTCACCTTGGAGCCGATGTTGCCGTCGATCCACTCCATCGTGGCGCCCTCGTGGGCGACGGCGCGCTTGGTGACCAGGTTGTAGACGTTGTTCGACCAGTTCTGGATGGTCGTGTACCGGCAGCGGGCGTCCTTCTTGACGATGATCTCCACGACCGCCGAGTGCAGGCTGTCGCTGGAGTAGATCGGGGCGGTGCAGCCCTCGACGTAGTGCACGTAGGCACCCTCGTCCACGATGATGAGCGTGCGCTCGAACTGGCCCATGTTCTCGGTGTTGATGCGGAAGTAGGCCTGCAGCGGGATCTCGACGTGCACGCCCTTGGGGACGTAGATGAACGAGCCGCCCGACCAGACGGCGGTGTTCAGGGCGGAGAACTTGTTGTCCCCGGGCGGGATGACCGAGCCGAAGTACTCCCCGAAGATCTCGGGGTGCTCCCGCAGGCCGGTGTCGGTGTCGAGGAAGATGACGCCCTGCTCCTCGAGGTCCTCACGGATCTTGTGGTAGACCACCTCGCTCTCGTACTGGGCGGCCACGCCGGAGACCAGGCGCTGCTTCTCCGCCTCGGGGATGCCGAGCTTGTCGTAGGTGCTCTTGATGTCGTCGGGCAGGTCGTCCCAGGTCTGGGCCTGCTTCTCCGTCGAGCGCACGAAGTACTTGATCGAGTCGAAGTTGATGGTCGACAGGTCCGAGCCCCAGGTGGGCAAGGGCTTCTTGTCGAACAGCCGCAGCGCCTTGAGGCGGGTCTGCAGCATCCACTCCGGCTCGTCCTTCAGCGCGGAGATCTCGCGGACGACCTTCTCCGACAGCCCTCGCTTGGCGATCGCGCCGGCCGCGTCGGAGTCGTGCCATCCGTACTCGTAGGTACCGATCCCCTCGAGCTCGGGGTGTGCGGTGCTGGTCATGGGCGGCCTCCCGCGCTGGTGGTGGGTGCGTGGTCGTTGTCGGCGGACGCCGTGCCGGCGGCCGCCGCGGTCATGCGAATCGAGGACGGCCCGCCCGGCTGGGGCAGGTCGTCGGGTGCGTCCGCTCGTCCCCGGGGGGACAGAAGGCCCGTCGTCGCGGACGTGCCGCGGGCCTGCGCCGGGCCGCTCGGTGACGCGCCGCCGGCGGCCGGCGGGATGTGCGTCGTGCAGACCCCGTCGCCGTGGGCGATGGTGGCCAGACGCTGGACGTGGGTGCCGAGCAGCCTGCCGATCATCTCGGTCTCGGCCTCGCAGAGCTGCGGGTACTCGGCGGCCACGTGCGCCACCGGGCAGTGGTGCTGGCAGATCTGCAGCCCCCCGCTGCCGGACGGCTCGACCGAGGCCGCGTAGCCCTCCTCGGTGAGCAGGTCGCTCAGGGCCTCCGGAGCCTTCTCGAGCCCGACGGCGGACAGCGCCAAGCGGTACGCCTCCTCGAGGTAGAGAAGCCGCCGCCGGGCGAACTCGGCGACCGCCTCCGGCCCCCCGATCTCGGCGACGAACCCGAGGGCGGACGCCGCGAGGTCGTCGTAGGCGTGCTCGAAGGCATCGCGGCCCTTCTCGGTCACCTTGTACACCTTGGCCGGCCGGCCTCGACCCCGCGGGCCACGCACGAAGGGGTCACCTGCCTCGAGCAACCCGTCGGCGGTGAGGGAGTCGAGGTGTCGGCGAACAGCGGCGGTGGTGAGTGCCAGCCGGTCGGCGATCGTGGCTGCGGTGGACGGCCCGTGCTGCAGGATGTCCCGGGCGACGCGAGTTCGGGTGTCCGCAGCATCGTGCGCGGCCACTCCGCTCTCCGCGTGCTGGTGCTCTGTCATGCGCCTCACTCCACTGCGAAATAGTGAACGCAAGTGTTGCGGAAATTGGGTGGGGAGGCAAGCCGGCGTGCGTCGCTTTCGGGCGCGTCGTTGGTGGCCCACCCCCACCTAGACTCGCTGCCCGTGGACGACGAGCCCGAGCTGTCACGCGGCGAGGCGGCAGTCGTCATCTCTGGGCTGGTCAAGCGGTACGGACCGGTGACGGCCGTGGACCAGCTCGACCTGGCCGTCCCGCACGGATCCGTCACCGCGGTGCTCGGACCCAACGGCGCCGGGAAGACGACCACGATCGAGTGCGCGGAGGGGTTTCGCACGCCCGACGCCGGAAGCGTGCGCGTGCTGGGTGAGGACCCCTCGGCACGCGGTTCGCGCCTGTCGTCGCGTATCGGCGTGATGCTGCAGGAGTCGGCCGGCGGCTACCCCGGCGCTCGCGCTATCGAGATGTTGCGGCACGTCGCCGGCCTGTACGCCCACCCGTTGGACGTCGACAACCTCGTGGAACGACTCGGGCTCGGCGAGGCCGGCCGGACGACCGTCCGGCGGCTGTCCGGTGGGCTGCGGCAGCGACTCTCGCTCGCCATGGCCGTCGTGGGCCGTCCCGAGCTGGTCTTTCTCGACGAGCCGACGGCAGGGCTGGACCCGCGGTCGCGGCGCGACGCCTGGGACCTGGTGCGCGACCTGCAGCGCGACGGCGTGACGGTGGTGCTCACCACGCACCTGCTCGACGAGGCCGAGCTGCTGGCCGACCACGTCGCGATCGTGGCCCGTGGACGGGTCGTCGCCTCCGGAACCCCGGAGCAGCTGACCGGCGCGGAGCACGAGGTGAGGTTCACCGGCCGGCCTCGGCTGGACATAGCCGGACTGCGCAGCGCGCTGCCCAACGTGGTGTCCGTGTCCGAGGAGGAGTACGGCCGATACGTGATCAGTGGCGCCGTCGACCCACAGACCCTGGCGACCGTCACCGCCTGGTGTGCGTCCCACGGCGTCATGCCCCAGCAGCTGTCGGTGGGACGCCGGTCGCTGGAGGACGTGTTTCTCGACCTCACCGGGGAGCAGCCGGCCCATGCCGAGGGAGCGGCGTGAGTCCGTCGACATTCGCCCCCGCCCCGGGAGCCGCGCCCTACAGCAGGATGGTGGGCTCGCAGGCCGCGCTCGAGACTCGCCTGCTGCTGCGCAACGGGGAGCAGGTGCTGCTGACCCTGGTGATCCCGCTCGTGCTGCTGCTCCTGCTGGCCGGCACCGACATCATCGACGTCAGCGGTGGCGGTTCGACGTCAGAGCAGGTGCCGACCGCGCTGGCAGGCGTGCTGACCGTGGCGGTGATGTCCACGGCGTTCACCGGGCTGGCCATCGCCACGGGCTTCGAGCGGCGCTACGGCGTGCTGCGGCGTCTCGCGGTCACTCCCCTGCCGCGCTCGGCGCTGCTGCTGGGCAAGGCGGGGGCGGTGCTCGTCGTCGAGGCCGTGCAGGTCGCCCTCCTGGTCGGGGTGGCGGTGCTGCTCGGGTGGGACGGCGTCGCGTCCTGGGGAGCCGTGGGGCTGTTCGTCGTGGTCGGCACCGCCGCGTTCGCAGGGCTCGGGATGCTGATGGCGGGGACGCTGCGGGCCGAGGCGACCCTGGCGGCCGCGAACCTCGTCTACATCGTGCTGCTGCTCGCCGGCGGAGCCGTGGTTCCGGTGGACCGCTACCCCGAGGCCGTGCAGCCGGTGCTGGCGTTGCTGCCGTCCGGCGCGCTGGGCGAGGGCCTGCGCACCGCGGTCGTGGAGGCCGGCGGGGTCGCCTGGGGTCCGCTCGGCGTCCTGGCCGTCTGGGCCGTCGTGGGCACAGCCCTCGCCGCCCGCTTCTTCCGCTGGGAGTAGCCCGGGCGAGTGCCGCCCCCTCTGGCAATGATCTTGGAGAAGCTGCATGAATCCGGGTCGCTTTCACGCCACGTCTCCAAGATCATTACAGTCGGGGGGGAAATCGCTTCGAAAGTTGTGCATCCAAGTGTTGGGGTGGGGCCGAAGAGAGGGTAATGGAGGCTCACCCGGAGCCACTCGTACAAGGAGGATCTCCTCATGCGCAAGACCACCGCTCTTCTCGGCACCGGCGCTCTGTTCGCCGCCACCGCCGGCCTCGCCCTGCCCGCCTCGGCCCAGGACGCGAACGCGCAGCTGTCCGTGCTGCACGGCGTGCCGGACCTGACGGTCGACGTCTACGTCAACGGCGACCTGACCCTCGATGATTTCACCCCCGGCACCCTGGCGGGCCCGCTCGACCTGCCCGCCGGTGAGTACACGGTCGTGCTGGCCGCCGGGGACTCCACCGACGACAGCGCGCCTCTCATCCCGGCCGTCACACTTCCTCTTGAAAGCGGCAAGAACTACACCGCCGTTGCTCACCTCGACAAGGACGCGGCGCCCACCGCCACCCTCTTCACCAACGACACCTCGGCCGCTGGGGCCGGTGAGGGCAAGGTCACGGTCCGCCACACGGCCGCGAACGCCGAGGGTGTCGAGATCGTCGCCAACGGCGACACCAGCTTGGGCACGTTCAACAACGGCGGGGAGCTCGGCCCCGTGGCGCTGCCTGCGGGCACGATCTCGGCCGAGATCAAGGCCGGCGAGACCGTCGTGCCGCCGACTCCGGCCGACGTCCCCGTCACCGAGGGCCAGAACACCATCGTCTACGCCTGGGGCGACGCGTCGGGCGGCTCCGTCGAGATCGCGGTCCAGACTGTTGCGCTCGGCCACTCGGCTCCGTCCGGTGTTCCCGGCGGCGAGAGCGGCCTTGCTGCCGCCAGCAACGCCGGATGGCTGTACGCCGCTGCCGCTGCCGGCATCGTCGGCATCGCTGTTGCGGGTCGCCGCCTGGCAACCGAGAAGTGACACGTCGCGGCCCGGGGGCGAACCGATTCGCCACCGTCCCCGGGCTGCGATCCACTCCTCACTGCTCCACCCTGTAGACCGGGAGCGGTGACCACGGCCAACCACGTCACCCTGGGGCCGTGGCCACCGCTCCCCACTCACGTAAGGACATGACATGACCTCCCGCACCCGGGCCCTCGTCGCACTGGTGGCATCAGCTGCCGTGCTCGTGGCGTCCGGTATTGCGTGGGCCACCTCGCGGGGCGGTGTCGGCACCGACATCGAGCGCGTCACGGCCAGCGACGTGACGTCCGGCGAGGACGACATCGACCTCGCCGCTCAGACCGCCCCAGCCCCTTCTGAGGCGGGCAACGACAGCGAGCCCGACACGACAGACGTCCCCGACGTGCCGGTGGTGGACGCCACCGAGATCGTCATCCCCGACCCGGTGCTGCCGCCGCAGTCGCTGTCCATGGACTCCATCGGGGTGACGATGCCGGTGCTCGGTACCGGGGTCACGGACGACGGCCAGATGGAGCTTCCCGACGACCCGACCGTGCTCGGGTGGTATCGGTACGGGTCCGCGCCAGGGGACGACCAGGGCTCGGCCGTGCTGGCCGGCCACGTCGACTCGATCGAGTTCGGCGTCGGTCCGCTCAACCAGCTGGCCAACGTCGCCGTCGACGACGTGATGACGGTGGCAGGCCCGGACGGCACGCCGCTGGACTACCGGGTCACCGACGTCCAGCGCATCCCTCAGGCGGTCCTGCCGACCGATGACATCTTTCGGGAAGACGGACCTCACCAGCTCGTGGTGATCACGTGCGGTGGCAGATATCTCCCGGATGCGGGAGGGTACGAGGACAACATCGTCGTAACGGCTCAGCCGGTGGATGCGTGAGGACACCGATGAGTGCAACGATGGTCCTACGTACCGTTCGTGAGGAGCCGAGGGTGACCGGATCCGTCACGGGAGCGGCGCACGCTGCGCCGACTCTCACCGACCACGACGTCAGTGCTGCGTTCGCAGCCGGCGCCGAGACCGCCCTGGAGGAGGCCTACCGACGCTGGTCGTCGTTGGTCTTCACCACCGCACTGCGCATGCTGCGTGACCGCACCGATGCTGAAGACATCGTGCAGCAGGTCTACGTGGCCGCGTGGCAAGGACGGGCGTCCTACGACCCGGCCACGAAACCACTGCCGGCATGGCTGCTGGGGATCACGCGGCACAAGATCGCCGACCTCCATGCTGCACGGGCCCGACAGGGGCGAATCCAGGAGGCGGTCGAGCGCGTGACGGACGACCCGAGCGAGCCCGCGCCCGCCGAGCCCGTCGTGGACAAGGTGTTGATCGCCGACGAGCTCTCCCGGCTCGGCCAGCCGCAGAGGCGCATCCTCGAGCTGGCCTTCTACGAAGACCTGACCCACGCTCAGATCGCCAGTGTCCTTCGGTTGCCACTCGGGACGGTGAAGAGCCACATCAAGCGCAGCCTCGACCGGTTGCGCCTTCGACTGGAGGCTGACGGTGCTGCACTGTGACCCCGAAACCCTCGCCCTGCGATCCCTGGGCGAGGCAGTAGGGACCTCCGACGACGACACTCACCTCGCCGGCTGCGAGGAGTGCCAGGCCGAGCTCGCCGCTCTTCGCACGGTCGTCGCGACCGCGCGCGACGGTGGCCCTGTCGAGATGCACGAGCCGTCGGCACACGTGTGGGGCCGGATCACCGCCCAGCTCAACATCTCTGCCCTGCCCGCCGAGGAGCCGGCCACACCCCCGTCACAGCATCCGTCGACGAGCTCGCACAGCGCGCCGGCCGAGCACGACAACGACGTCGCGCCGGTCGTGGACCTGTCGCAGCGACGTGCCCGTCGTGCCCGCCCGGCGACGTGGCTGCTCGCGGCGGCGGGCATCGGCGGCATCGTCGTCGGCGGCGTCGCCACCGCGGCCATCGTCGGCCCCACCTCCTCGGGACCCGAGGCCACGGTCGCCGCATCCGTCGACCTGGCACCCCTTCCAGAGTGGGACGCCTCCGGCTCGGCTGAGCTCGGTGTGACGCCCGACGGCCAGCAGGTGCTCACGGTGTCGGTGAGCGCGGACGACTCGTCCGACGGCTACCGCGAGGTGTGGCTGATCGACGCCGACGTGGAAGGCATGGTCTCCCTGGGCATCCTGGACGGCTCGAGCGGACAGTTCGTGATCCCCGACGGCGTCGAGGTGGGTGACTTCCCGATCGTCGACGTCTCGTGGGAGCCCTTGGACGGTGACCCCACCCACTCCGGCGACAGCATCGTCCGCGGGCAGATCGAGGCATAGCCACCGCACATCTGCCCGGACTCACGCGCCCACCTACCATCGGGGCATGGCCCGCCGTTCTCCCTCCCCGCGGCTCGTTCGTCGACTGGCCTTGGCGTCGCTCGTCAGCCAGATCGGCATCGTCGTCACCGGCGGTGCGGTCCGTCTGACCGGGTCCGGCCTGGGGTGCCCGACGTTCCCGCGGTGCACCGAGGAGTCCTACGTCAACACCCCGGAGTACGGCATCCATGGGTTCATCGAGTTCGGCAACAGGCTGCTGACGTTCGTGCTCGCCGCCATCGCCCTGGCCACGCTGGTGGCGGTGCTGGCGCAGCGGCCCCGGCGCCGCGACCTGGTCGAGCCGGCCGCGGTGCTGTTGCTGGGCATCCCGATCCAGGCGCTCATCGGCGGCATCACGGTGCTCACCGAGCTGAACCCCTGGGTGGTCATGCTGCACTTCCTCCTCTCCGCCGCGCTCGTCGGCGTGGCCACCGTGCTCGTCTGGCGGAGTCGGGAACCGGCCGGCCCGGTGCGCCCGGTGGGTGGTCCCGTCGCGGGAACCTGGCTGCGTCGCTACGCCTGGGTGGTCGTGGGGGTCACCTACGTCGTCATCTACCTCGGCACGGTGGTCACCGGCAGCGGCCCGCACGCGGGTGACGAGATGGCGCTGCGCACCGGGCTCGACCCCGAGAGCGTCAGCCAGCTGCACGTCGACGTCGTGTTCCTGCTGCTCGGCCTCACCGTGGGCCTGTGGCTGGCCGCCCGCGCCGCCGGCTCGCCGGGACGTGTCGCGGGTGCCGCTCTCGTGCTGCTCGGCGTCGAGCTGGCGCAGGGCCTCATCGGCTTCGTCCAGTACTTCACCGGACTGCCGATCGTTCTGGTCGGCCTGCACATGCTCGGGTCGATGATCCTCGTCGTCGCCGCGGTCTCCGTGCTGCTGACGACCCGCGAGCGAGTGATCGGTGACGACACCCGGGCGCCGGGGCTGCCGTCCTCAGCCGAGAACGAGGACGTCGACGCCGATCGAGACGAACACGACGGTGAGATAGGTGATGGAGGCGTGGAACAGGCGCATCGGCCGCAGACGGCGCTGCGGTGAGTACGCGGCCCGCAGCAGCAGCCACGACTCCACGATGAACCAGGCTCCGGCCACGAGGGCAGTGACGCCGTAGATCCACCCGAGCCCGCCCACCGGCCAGAGGACGACAGACGTGACCACGGTGGCGGCCGC
>Ga0272442_10007778_pt1 | contig 13767 bp, 11 predicted proteins | sample SSMForm2O_FD_200262 | JGI IMG/M metagenome (GOLD analysis project Ga0272442, IMG submission 200262) | Marine sediment archaeal communities from Little Sippewissett salt marsh, Falmouth, MA, United States - SSM-Form-2O | ecosystem: Environmental > Aquatic > Marine > Wetlands > Sediment ...
AATCAGGCCCCCAGGCCGGCGACGATGAACAATCCGGCCAGTATCAGCCATTCCATTCGGCTGAACATCTTACGTTTCACCCGCCGGCAATAGTCCGGGTAAGCCCGGGGGAACCATGCCGACAATTGTCTCTCTTCCCGGCGGATGGATATCGTCTGGATAAGCAAGACCAATCCGGCCCAGACCAGCGGGTATATGGAGTACATGGCCAAAGCCATCGCCAGGTTGATCCATACCAGTCCCGCGTACAAGGGGTGGCGACGTTTCGAGAATACCCCGTCGGTCACCAGGTAGTGTGGTTTACCGGAATCCCTGTCGCGGGCATGTCGAACGGCGTGAGAAGCACGATGCATACAAATCCAGCCCCGATACCCCGTCACCAATCCCGCCAGGGCCAGCAGAGCCTGGGGGATCGTCATCCCCAGCCTGCCCATGGCCAGGCGCTGAATCCGCAGGAAAAAATCGGATTCCCGGAAAAATGGCACGGCATCCGCGGCCGAAAAAATCTCCAGAGGGGGCAGAAATCCCAGCAACCATCTTCCCGTTACGCAAACAGCTGTAAAAACCGCCAACCACAGCGCGAAACCCGCCACACCCGCGATGATCCGTATCATATCGGGACGCCAGGTCGGGCCGGCGGCTCCGGATAAGCCCGCACCGGAACCGGGCAGGCAGCGGTTGAGTTCTTCTTTCCCCTTCGGAGTCAATGCCAGCCCGGAACGTCCCTCTTTCCGAGGGATCTCTTCCACCAGGCCCATGGAAAAAATTTCATGAACCGCCTGGGATAGCTTTTCGTCATGACCTTCCAGAGTGTCCAATCCCAGGGCCCGCAATGAAGCGATCCGGCTGTAATCGGTCGCCGCCCGGGCTTCCATAATCATCTGTTCCCGGTCCGCCACCCGACCGCTGGCGATCTCGTACAGCAGCCAGCAGCGCAAACGGCGCCGCCGATGTTTTCCCAGCAGGGTAAAGCCGTACTTGCCGAAGTCGATCTCATCATCTCCTTGGCTGCGCAGCAGTTCCGCCAGGAGTTCTCCGGCTCCCTTGAGAATCAACACGGCCACAAGCACTCCGACAACGCCATCCAATCGTGGACAACGCAGCGCGGCGGCCGCCAGTCCGGCGGAAACTCCCACGGCCACGATTACGTGATTGCGGGAATCCAGGGCCTGGGCGATCAGCGGAACCGATCCATGTTTGAGCCCTGAATACTTCTGATATATCCATAATCCCGTACAGACAACGGCTGACACCGCTACAGCCGCGAACGCGACCCAGTCCGCTTTCAATGGTTCCGGACTCACCAGTCTTGTCAGGGCTTCATACAGGGTATACAGCCCGGTTATTCCCATGAATCCCAGCAAAATGTGCGTAACCAGACGTTCCCGTCCGGATCGAATGCCCAGGTACACGAAAACGCTGGATATCCCGTCCATCAAAGTATCCAAGGCGTCATTCAACAGACCGACACTTCCGGAGATAAGGGCGGCCGGAAGTTTGGCCGCCGCCAGAAGAAAATGGACCACCAGGGTCACCCGGGAAACCGATGCCGGCCGGGTTGCCTTTTCCAGGAAACGACCGCTGCGTTCCAGGTCGCGAATCATCCTGCCGGCTTCCCGGCGCCCCTCCTCCGTAATGTGGTATCGCCCTTCCTTCCGTACGGCCCATCCCTTGTTCAACAGAATGGTGACGGTCCGCTCCAGGTTGCGGCGCATCTTCGTTCCCCCGTCGCCGCCATCACGCATACCGATAAAAAACCCGAACCGGCGACCGAGAATACGGTAATACCCGGCCAATTCCTCGATGGTCTTGGGCCCCTCCTCCAGGGCCGACGCCACCATCCAGGACTGCCCGTAATCGTTTTGACCTCTCTTTCGCGATCGAATATCCTTGCCGGAAGATGAGTGGAACTCTGTATGCAACAAAAATTCTCCTGAAATCAAAAAGATGGTTCCCGGATAATCCGGACAAACGTACATTCATTATGCCCCGGGAAACCCATACGCGCAACCACTGCGTATTATATGGAAGGAATTCATGGTAACGCAAGCATGCCGAGCCGTCGAATGCCCGGAAGGGGGGGGAAATGCGTAAATATTCAAGATTACTAGCGGCAATCATTATCATTTTTGTCGCTTGTTCTATTCTGCCCGGGCGTATCGCCGACCGGGCCGGGTTCTATACCGTACCCCGGGTTACCTATTCCTTTCACGACGGTACGGCATTAAGCACCATGACGTTTACATCCTCGGAGGCCCGGTTGTTTTACTCTTTTCTCCGGGCCGACGGTGACGCCGCCGATAAGCCCCTTTTCCTCTTTTTCAACGGCGGTCCCGGCAGCGGCACGACCTGCGGGCTGATGGGATTCTACACCGGCCGCCGCAGCCTGGACAACCGGATGACCGGTGGCGGTGACCACTACATTGAAAATCCCTGGAGCTGGACGCAATTGGGAAACCTGCTCTACATAGACGCCCGTTGCGCCGGGTTCTCCTACGGAATCCTGCCCGCCGGGATTTCCCGTGATCAGGCGGGCATGTTCAATGAATTCAATGGCCGGAATTTCAACAGTTACACGGACGCCGCCGACTATATCCGTGTGCTGCTGGCCTTCCTGGATGACAACCCCGCGCTGCGGGACAACCCGATCATTATCGTTGGCGAAAGTTACGGCGGTGTCCGGGCCACCCTGATGCTCAACATGCTGCTTTACTATCGGAATTACGCGGACGGAACGGATACGTACCAGGACCCGGCCCTGGTGGAAGCCCTGCAGAACCATTACGATTCGGTATTCCCCGATTACGCCGGCCAAGAGGTGCCCGCCCCGATAATCGCCGGCCTGTTCGGTCATCAGGTACTCATCCAGCCGGCGATTGATGACTACCGGGGTCTGTTCGACGGGCCCATGCTGGAACAACCCGGCTCCCTGGTCTACCAGGTGGCCCGGGAAACGGGTACCACTTTCACCCCCTGCGATACCGATGCTTGTGACCCCCTGTCCAACATCTTCCATTTCATTGAATACACCGCCGGCAGGGATATCTATGGTTGTCACAAACCCGCGGGCTGGACCGACGGATTCTTTGCTCATGCCGCTGACCTGCTGATGGACAGCGAACAATTCCTCGCCATAACCGGAGTGGATCCGGCGGAAATTCCCGAACTCCGGCCGGAGGCGAGAACCTTTGCCTACAAGTACTGGCAATACCCCCCCGGCAGCGCCGCGGGCCTGCTCGCCATTCACCGCCATATCTACCCCCGGCTCTCCAGCGACGGGAAAGCCCTGGTCCGCCCCAGACCCGCGTCCATTCAGGCGACAGCGTACCCCCGGTTCAACCTCCCGTCCACTTTCGGACCCCTGCTGCCGTTCGACGCCTATTATTCCAGCCTGACCCGGGACGGCTTCGTAGCCTATCATTATCTGAATCCATCGTCCGCCCGGGGGTATCCCAGTTACTCCTACCATCCCGAAACCGGCAGGAAATTCCTCCGGAACCTCATTCACGTACACACTTTCATCACCAACGCCAAGTACGATCTGGTGGTGTATACCAATGCTCTGCCGCCGGCCCTGGGCATGCACACCGACCTGGTCAACAGCGTAACCCACCGTACCGGTCTTCCTCTCTCCAGTGCAAGACCCGGTCAGATCGAAGTTCGTTACCGGGAAGGCGTTGCAGGCATGGAAGGCGCTCCGGTAAGGATCATCCGGTTCCCCTACTACACCGGCAGTTCACATCCGGTGTCTCTTACCGAACCGGGTGCGTTTTTCACGGATGTCTCGGCATGGCTGGAGGAGAGATAGCATGGCGTGCCTGAAAAAGATCCGCATCCCGACCCTGATGATCCTGGGCCTGCTCCTGGCAAGCATTCAGATTCCCGCCGCAAACTCCCGGCGCTGGGCAATCGAAGTTTCCGGTACCATGCAATTCCTGGCCGGCAACGACCTGAACGGCCTGGTGGATTCGGAAAACAGCTACCTGGACCTTTATTTCCGGGAAAACCCCGCTTACCAGACCATAAGCAACCCCGGATTTTCGAAACTTTCGGATATCCTGGCCGGGGGTCTTGCGGCTCATTACCAGCTGAACTCCCGGCTGCGCCTGGGAATCGGCCTGGATATGATTCATGGAAACGCCGAAAACAGCGCAACTCTGGTTTTCCGGACCAATCAGGGCTGGAGAATCATCGAGGACTCCCTGGACTACCAGGCTCTGAACACCGGGGTCAACCTGTACTTTCCCTATATCGGCGTGGGATACACATTCCCCCTGAATCAGAGGGTGGATATGGAATTCGGCCTGCAGGTGGGACCGGTATTCGCCAGGGTCAGGTGGAAGCGCCGGATCGTAGACGCCATGGATGTGGTGGAGACGGAAACCGGATTCAATTACCGCCTATATGAAGATGAACGCTCCCTGGTGATGAAGGGCTCCGATATCGGCATCGGCGCCGGGGGGGGGCTGAAGTTGCGGTGGCGCTTTTCTCCGCGGGTCGGTGTGTTTCTGGAAACAGGGTACCGGATGTATTACCTGCCGTCCCTGGACGGCACATCAAGCCTGACCGCCGGTGGCGTGGAGCGTGTCTGGGATGGGGAATGGTTCCTGGTGGAGGAAAACGTTGAAAGGGAGTGGGGCGCGGCGGATCTTTCCTATCCCTCCAACGATCCCTACCTGGCGTCCAGAAGCTCCGGAACATTCAAGGCGCGCATCCACGGAGTCCCATGTATCAGGCTGGGATTCTTTTTCCTCTTTTGAGGCTGCCAGGGAAACGCGGAACCTGCCGGTTCAATAATCCACCACGTTCCAATAGTTACCCGTGCCGCCGACATTCTCGATAATGTTGAGCGAGAGGGCATGGGTATTGGTGTTCATGTTCTGCATCATGCGAAACATGTTCTGCCGGGCGTTGAAATCCCGCCTCATCTGAGCGAGGTTTTGCTTCTCCGAACCTTCCGCATAACTCCCCTGGGCATTGGAACGGTTTTCCGCCTGGACCTGAGTACCGCTGAACCGGCTGTAGATCTGGTTGCGATAAGCCTGCACATATTGATTTTTCTGCTCCGGGGAGAGTCGGTCCCAATTAAACTGCAGCAGGTGCCAGATCAGGCTGGAGGAGGCCAGCATCCTTTTGCGCTCCAACGGCATGGTTTGAAAGCCGCGGATCAGTTGCGCGGAAATCTCCCGCCGCACCGATTCCGAAACTTCGCTGTTGATTCCCGCCAATTGATCGTTGAAAACCAGGCAGTTTATGTAGCCATCCACATCAGCCCGGGTAAGCAAAAGATTGTTTTGTTCATCGTAAGCCAATACCTTGACGTAACGATTGATTACCTGAAGCATCAAGGGCTTTTTCGTTTCCTCAATATGCCGGGTCTGGCGGTGAAAAGCCGCGAAAAGCTCCTGCCTGACCAGTCCAACCCGGTATGGATCCGTGCACTGGTACACCCGCCGCATGGCCTTTTCAATACCTTGCAACTGCCCCAGGACCTCGGCGGGAGCGGTTTGAAATTCCTCAACCAGTTTTTCTTCCAGGGCGCGGCTTTCACTTTTCCTGATCTTTCCACCTACGATAAACTGCACGAGATTCAATCCGGTCTGGAAATTTCCCCGAGTCAATACCCGGCCGTCCCGGCGGGACAACACCACGGCGTTGTCACCGGAATCACGTCCGCCGACGGGAACGGAGCCGGCGTTTCCAATCTGTTTGCGATAGTGAAACCGTGCGCCGCCGGAATCCTGAAGGATCATCTCTGAAGCCGAGTACGCAATCACCGCATAGCACACCGGGGTTGCGACCGAAGCGTCACGCAGGCAGAAGCTGTTGCCGCCTCCATTCCAATAGCCGCGGCTCTTTCCACCCGGATACGCAAGGGAGTAGGTAAAGTCGGCATTCAATACCAGAGTGATCTTCAGGTTGGCATCGACCCATTTCCCGGCGGGATTCTGGGCATACAAACCAAATCCGACGGAAACAACAACAGCGGTTATGAACAGAACGGCATTTTTTTTCTTCAAGGCTATCTCCATTTGCCCTTTATGGTAATGGCTCAAAGAAAGGAAATCAATCGCTCCGATTCTTATGAAAATCCATTATGCGCGCCGTTCACCCGCCGAAAATATCTATTTTCGGCGGGACGGTTCCTGAACCGGTACCGGGAAATCCGTCATGCGTCCCAGTTGACGGCGATACCGCCCCAGACCTCCACTTTGGTCCCGGGATTGATTTCATCCATCAGAATCACGCACAGGTGGGCCGTGGGCGTAATGGTCACCCGGTATAGCCGCCAAGGGGCGGAGATCCCCAGGTCCAGGTCGCTGAATCCGGAACCTTTTATCCACTGCCGGTGATTGTAGCCCAGGGCGGCGGATATCTCCAGGGAAGTCCCGCAACAGAGTTCACTGGTATGAGAAATCCCCAAGCGGGCGTACAAACCGCTGCCGTTGGCGAAATCCCAGAAAAGGGAAAACTCCGGGCTGAAGCCCCGTATATCCTTCTCAAGGGTTATGAAGAGCTCCCGGGACGTATGATCCTTCCAGGTGAAATCACGGGCGAAATACCAGCCGTACTGGACCGCGCCGACGGTAACGTAAAAATCCTCTCCCGCGGAAAAACGCCACGACAAGGTCAGGTCCAGTTCATCCAGATCCCGGTCGGCCAATGAAAAACTGCCCCACAGGTTGACGGAAAAACCGCGGTTGCCAACGGGAAATGTAAGAGAAGGCTGGAATACCCGCTTGTTCTGGGGATTCAGGTCAAATCCCCGCCAGATATATCGCGAATACATCGCCGCCTCGACCTCTGCAGGAGCGGCGTGCAGAGAGGATAGAATCACCAGCAATCCCATCACCACGGCGATGGGACGGCTACACCTGCACCTGAATCTGTGTTTCACCATGCCTCCGGTCCGGGTTCAATGCAAGGAAAAGGAAACGGCCCGGCGCGCGCCGGGCCGTTTCATTCTTCCATGGGAATTACAATCCGTACTTATCGATGATTTCCTGTTTTGTCAACCCGAGAATACCATGTTTTTTCCCCACTTTGCGGAAAGCGTCCAGGGCCTTTTCCAGGTGGTGGATCTCGTGTCCAGCGGAGATCTGGGTGCGGATGCGCGCCTGGCCGTTGGGGACTACCGGGAAAAAGAAGCCGATGGCGTAGATGCCCTCATCGTAGAGGTCTTTCGAGAAATCCTGTGCCAGCTTCGCGTTGAACAGCATGACCGGGACAATGGGAGTATCCCCTTCCTTGAGCACAAATCCGGCTTCGGTCAGGCCCTTGCGCCAGTAAGCCGTATTGCTTTCCAGCTTGTCCCGCCGCTCCGTGCTGGCCGAAAGGATGTCCAGGACCTTGAGAACTCCGGAAACGACCACCGGGGCAATGGTGTTGGAGAACAGGTAGGGACGCGCCTTCTGGCGGCACATTTCCACGATCTCCTTGCGGCCCGATACGCAACCGCCCGACGCGCCGCCCAGGGCCTTGCCGAATGTCGTGGTGATGATATCCACCTTGCCCATGACACCGCACTTTTCGTGAGTGCCCCGGCCGGTTTTGCCGATAAATCCCGAAGAGTGGGAATCGTCCACGAACAGCATGGCGTCATATTTTTCGCACAACGCCACGATTTCATCCAGCTTGGCGGTATCCCCGTCCATGGAGTAGACGCCGTCGTTGATTACCACCTTGAAACGCTTGTCCGCGTGAGCCTGGAGCTTTTTCTCCAGGTGATCCATGTTCGAGTGTTTAAAGGTATCGTGCTGCGCGCTGCACAAGCGCATGCCGTCGATAATCGAAGCGTGCACCAGGCGGTCGGAGATCATCACGTCGTCCTTGGTGAGAAGCGCCTCGAACACACCGGCGTTTGCGTCCATGCAGGAAGGGAAGAGAATGGTGTCTTCGGTACCCAGAAATTCGGTCATCTTCTCTTCCAGTTGACGATGAATGTCCTGGGTGCCGCAGATGAAACGCACCGACGACATGCCGTAGCCCCGGCTGTCCAGACCTTGATGAGCGGCTTCGACTACGTCGGGATGACTTGACAGGCCAAGGTAGTTATTGGCGCAGATATTGATGACTTTCCGCACCTCGGAGCCGGTGGGAAACTCCACCTCAATATCCGCCGCCTGGGACGAATGGATGAACCTCTCCTGCTTGAACAGGCCCTTATCGCGAATGTCATCCAATTGGTCGCGGTAAAGCCCCTTTACTCTGTCACTGTAAGCCATTTGCCGCCCCCGTCAACCCACGAATTCCTTAACCAGAGCCACGATGGAATTCACCGTGTCAAATGCCTCGGGAGTGGCTTTCTCGTCGGGGATCTGGATGCTGTACTTGTTCTCCAGAAACCGCTTCAGCGAAACCATTGAAAAGGAGTCCACGATCCCGCCGGAAATCAGGGGGGTTTCGTAGGTCAGTTCCTCATCCTCGTCTTCCAGGTATTCTTCCCTCACGTATTCCAGAACAATGTCTTTCATGTCTTCCATACGGTTTTCTCCTTTGTTTTTTTATATCCTACCGTTCCCGTTGCGTCCGGTCAATCGTTCTCCAACGTCGAGGTATCGCCGATCTCTTCTCCCCATTCCCTGGCATGCAACAGGCGGCGCATAATCTTGCCGCTGCGGGTTTTGGGCAGGGAATCCATGTACTCGATCTCCTGGGGCATGGCCAGGGGTGACAGTTTCTTGCGGATAAAATTCATGATCTTCAGTTCCAGGTCGGGTCCAGGTTCATACCCGGGTTTGAGAGTGACGAAAGCTTTCACGACCTCCATGTTCACGTCGTCGGGCTTGGCCACCACCGCGGATTCCGCCACGGCTTCATGTTCCAGCAGGGCGGACTCGACTTCAAAAGGGCTCACCAGGTGGCCTCCGGTATTGATTACGTCATCATCGCGGCCGATGAACCAGAAATACCCATCCGCGTCGATGGTCGCCCGATCCCCGGGGATGTACCAACCGTTCTGAAATTTCTGTTTATAAGTTGATTCGTTTTTCCAATAGGTCCGCATCATGGCCGGCCATCCGGGACGAAAAGCGATCAGGCCCGGGCGCCCGGTTTCATTGATCTCCTCAAAGGTTTCCGGGTCCAGGACCGTGGCCGTGATACCGGGAAAAGGCTTGCCCATGGAACCGGGTTTGATCTTCATTCCCGGGAAATTCGTCAGCATCATGGAACCGGTCTCGGTCTGCCAATAGGTGTCATGAAAAGGGAGTCCCAGAACCCTCTCCGACCACACCACGGCCTCGGCGTTAAGGGGTTCGCCCACCGACGCCAGGTGGCGCAGGCTGGAAAGATCATGGCGTTTCACCATCTCCTCTCCCGCTTTCATGAGGGAGCGTATCGCCGTGGGCGCGGAATACCATACGGATACGCGATTTTTTTCAATGAAACCATACCAGGAATCGGGATTGAATCCCGTGTCCAGCACGCATTGGGTCACTCCCAGGCTCCAGGGTCCGATGATCCCGTAGGAGGTTCCGGTAACCCAGCCCGGATCGGCGGTGCACCAATAAATATCGTCGTCCCTCAGGTCAAGCACCCACTTGGACGTCAGGTATTGAGATATCAGAGAATAGTGCACATGCTTGACACCTTTGGGCTGTCCCGTGGTACCCGATGTGTAGTGCAGAACCGAAGGCGATTCCGCCCGGGTGGGGTGAATTTCCAACTCTTCCACCGGTTTCGCGTCTTCCAGGGAGAATGCCAGCTCCCTCTCACGCAATTCCTTTTTGCCATCATGATCCACGATGATTACATGCTTGAGATACGGCATGCGATCAATGATCTTGCGCACTTTGCCGACATGCTTGCGCTGGGTAATAATAGCGGAAGCTTCCGCGTTGTCCAGTCGAACATGAAGCGATTCGTCACCGAAAGCCGAAAACAACGGCTGGGCGATGGCCCCGATCTTGAGTACCCCCAGGAATCCAAGATACAATTCCGGTATCTTGTCCATGAACAGGCAGACCCGAGCTTCGGCCCCTATCCCCAAATCCCTCAGGAAAGCACCGATGGTGTTGCCCGCCCTGCGGATGTCATGAAAAGTGTAACGTTTCTCCCGGCCCCCCAGACCCTCCCAGATAAGGGCTGTCTTGTCTCCCTTACCTTGTTCACAGATGCGGTCCGAACAATACCAACCGATGTTCAGGATATCTCCCTCGGAGTATCCCAATTCCTTTTCCGATAACGACCAGCTGAAATTTTCCACTCTTTCTTCGTAGGACCCGAAGTGCGACATAAAACCTCCTTCCCTCGTACCGGACTGGAACAGTCCGCTGATTTTCCGGTTGTTGATTCCACGTGGTTGGGTTTCCACTGCAAGGGAACCGAAAACCATGTTAGCAAAACAATGGAATGAAATCCACTCCGAAAAGGTAACACATCCGGATTCAGCCGGCGGGGACTTTCCTTTTTTTTTTCTGAAGGGTAGAATCAGATTCAGATTCGTTCGGGATATGCCCGGAGAAGGATCCCATGGAGAGACAATGGAAGTAACCTGGTTGCGCCGGCCGGCATTCATGGTTATGGGTACCGTTACCCGAATCAGCGAAAATGAAGGTTCCGCGATTATTGAAGAAATCTGGCGGCATTTTGAATCCCACCACGAACAGATCATGCCTCTGAGCGTGGACCGGGCCTATTATGGAGTCCGCTTCCCCACCGAGGAGGGCCGGGGATTCGATTACCAGGCCGGCATGGCGGTAACGAAAGCCCACACCACGCCCGCGGGCCTCATGGTGCGTGAAATACCTTCGGCCCGATACGCGGTGTTCCGATGCCTGCCAAAGGAAATCGAGAAAACCCACCGCTCTATCCTGAATCAGTGGCTTCCCGAGAGCGGCCAGAGCAGGGATCCCGCCATACCTCTGTTTGAACAATACCCCCCGGAAGGCGCCTCCGATCCCTACGTCCTGGTTCACCTGCCGATTCGGGATTAGTTTCGCCCCCGGGCCGGGATCTTTATTTCCACGAATCCAAAGCCCCGAACCCCCATCACCCGGGTGTCCTCCACCACATCCTCCCGGTTCACGTGTTGATGTCCGTGTATCAGATAGTATGGCCGGACTCGGTGAATGTACCTGCGCAATCCGACAAAACCCTGATGCGCGGGGTCGCCCCTTTCGTGTATCCCGAAGGGAGAATTGTGCGCCACCATTACGTCCACCCGGGGAAAAGCATCCAGCAACTCGGAAGCCTGGTCCTGGGAATACAGGTTATACCCCCGGGGTTTGTACTGCCAGGCTCCATTGAACCCTCCCAGGCTGATTCCTCCAAACCTGCGTACCTTCAGGTGGAGGGCTTGAATTCCGGGGCCAAAGGGCTCTTCACTATCGTGATTGCCTTTCACCGCCATGATATGAGCGCAGGAACACTTTTCCGCCGCATCTCTCAACAACCATTCCGGGACATCACCGCAACCCAGAACCAGGTGGACCAGTTGCGCCCCGATCCCGGTTGGAGGATCATAACAGTCCGCCAATACCAGGACACGTACTTTCCGCGTATCGCTCTCGGTCATGCATACAGCCTACGTATAGGCAGCGGGGATGTCAATCAATCCGGACAAAATGGCAAAACCCGCTCCTCCCACCATGATTGCCGGGAACCCTATCGGCTTCCCGCTCGTTTAAGGTGTAAATGGAGGCCGCATGAAATACAAGATGATGATTTTCCTCTTCATTATACTAGCTGGAACGTTACTCATCGCTGACGGGCAGGGCTTGCTGCCCGAGATCGGGCGGCCTGAATTATTGGAGATCTCCGGGGAATACCTTTTCCTGGTGGAAGGGGCTACGGTATATCAATACCGGCTGGAGAATTTCTCTTTTGTCCGCAGCTTCGGCAAAGCCGGAGAAGGCCCGGGAGAGTTGAAGGTTGTCCCATCCATCGTCAACTACCTGATCCCCCTGAAAAAGACCATCTTGGTGGTCAGCATGGACAAGGCCATCGAGTTTTCCCATCAGGGTGAAGTGGTCAGGGAATTCAAAATCCCTCAGTTCACCAACTATATTTACCCCATGGGAAAGGATTTCCTGACCATGCGGTTCAATCCCGGCAGGGAACGGATCCCCGATATGGAAGTCGCCCTGGCGGACGGGGAATTCAAACCCAGACAAGTTCTCTATTCCCAGAAATTATCGGGCGGGCGGAATCTGATGAACCTTACCTTCGACGGAGTAAACATCGTGGTGAATTCCCGGGGCATCTTTGTCGATCAGAGCCCCGAAGGCTTTGTGATCGCACGGTTTGATCCTACCGGAAAGTCCGTGGGGAATATCCGCATCCCCATGAAACCCGTCGCATTTTCCGCGGCCCATGAAAAAGCCGCCATCGAGCGAATCAAATCCAATCCCGAAATCAAGCGCATCGGCTGGGAAAACATCCGTCCGGCCATCAAGATCGTTCACGATGATTACGTCCCTCTTATCCAGGACCTGACCGCGGAAAACGAAAACCTATGGGTGATGGGAGCGGAAAGGCGATCCGGAAAGGTTCTTTTCATGCGCCTGGACCTGGACGGAAAATTGGACAGGAAACTTTTCCTGCCCGCACCCCTGGATACAGGGTTCGCCAACCAGATATTCGGCCGTCCGGCCCGGTTCTACCGCTTCCACGGCAATCGGTACTACTATTTGCGTGAGAACATAGACGAGGAGTGCTGGCAGATTTTAAGCGAAACCTATTGATCATCGGGTTCAGCGTAGCCGATGGAACGGGCCGCCGCAAGTATGCCGCGGCCCTGCTCCCAAAATCCGAAATACTTATCGCCGCCTGCGCTTGTTCCCTTGATATATCCGCCCTTCCCCCGGAATTCCGTTGGTAGCAAGAGTTCCCCACCAAATGAAAAGGCGCAGATCTCTCTGAATCCTACACTACCGGATATCCGAATATCACCATCGGCATTACGCAGCAGCACCCGGCGTTCCGCGTTTGTTCCCCGCCAGCTTATCGTACCCCCGCCGCTTTGGGCCAGAGTGATACCCGTACCGGGAATGTCCCGCACCGTCAAATCCCCCTGCCGGGTGCGCAATACCAGATTTCCATTGAAATTCCGCGGCAGAATCATGGTGACCCGGGCATTCAACTCGAAGAATATCCCCCGTTTCCGCGTCCGTAGTACGGCTTCTTGTCCCATGACCGCCCAGTCGCACCGATAACGGCTGAAAGGCGGGGCGAATCCCCGAGCTTCGATGGCGACACCAGGTTCCCCGCCATTTCGCGATACTGTCAATTGCCCCATCGCAAGGTCCACAACCAGGACCCGGGTTTCGGGAAAAGAATAGTTCTTTCTCAGGCTGAACGGAGTTGCCGCCAGCATCCCCAGGATCAACATCATGAAAACCCCGGCTCCGATTATCAGGCGCGCGGTTCCGCCTACCACCCTTCCCCGGCTCCGTCGGATAAACCATGACCTCTCCGGGCAATCCCCGCCGGTGATTTCATGGGCGATCCGCGCCGCCATCAGAGTCATGCCCCCGGACCAGACAACGTCCGACAGAAAATGCGCTCCCTGGACGATGCGCCCCATGCCCATGATTCCCCCATACACAATCCCCCCTCCCAGCCAGGCGCGCGCCCGCCGGGGGTTCCGGCGGCGAAACGAGTAATACAGGGAAAACAAGAGGAAACCCGTGGATGGGTGGCCGGCGGGAAACGAATGCCCCCGCCCGGGAACGCCGAAATCCATCACCCGGTGATACCGCCAGTCTCCACCGAATTGTATTGTTTCCCTGGGGCGGGGACGGCCGGTGTACTTTTTGGAGATGC
>Ga0272442_10007779_pt1 | contig 13767 bp, 9 predicted proteins | sample SSMForm2O_FD_200262 | JGI IMG/M metagenome (GOLD analysis project Ga0272442, IMG submission 200262) | Marine sediment archaeal communities from Little Sippewissett salt marsh, Falmouth, MA, United States - SSM-Form-2O | ecosystem: Environmental > Aquatic > Marine > Wetlands > Sediment ...
TACGAAGTTGTCGAGAAGATCCACTGGGATAATGTGTACTACCGTACCGATATCGGTTACCGCGCGATCGCACGTGAACAGCAGAGTTGAGGATGGATTCACCGCAAAGGCGCAAAGTACGCAAAGACCCGACGCCTGCGCGTAGGAGCGACTTCAGTCGCGAATTTCGTCGAATTCGCGACTGAAGTCGCTCCTACGCTACGATTTCTTGAATGGGAATGCTCGTGGGTTTAAAAGAGGGGCGTGAAAAAACAGCGGATCACCAACAGTAAAAACCTTTGCGCTCTTTGCGCCTTTGCGGTGAACTTACCCTCGCATAGAATCGAAGAATTCGTTATTGGTCTTGGTCGCTGCCAGCTTATCCATCAGGAACTCGATTGAACCGATTTCGTCCATTGGCTGCAATAACTTGCGCAGAATCCACATCTTTTGCAACTCGTCAGACTTGGTCAGAAGCTCTTCGCGACGGGTGCCGGAACGGTTGATATTGATCGCCGGGAAGATGCGTTTCTCGGTGATACGTCGGTCGAGATGCACTTCCATGTTCCCTGTACCCTTGAATTCCTCGTAAATCACTTCATCCATCTTGGAGCCGGTATCGACCAGCGCGGTTGCCAATATCGTGACACTGCCGCCTTCTTCGATATTCCGAGCGGCACCGAAAAATCTTTTCGGGCGATGCAGGGCGTGCGCATCAACACCACCGGTCAGGACCTTGCCCGATGACGGGATTACAGTATTGTAAGCACGAGCCAGACGGGTAATCGAGTCGAGCAAGATCACCACATCCTTTTTGTGCTCCGCGAGACGCTTTGCTTTCTCAATCACCATTTCTGCAACCTGCACATGCCGGCTTGCAGGCTCGTCAAAAGTACTCGAAACCACTTCACCCCGAACGCTGCGCTCCATCTCGGTCACTTCCTCAGGACGCTCGTCGATCAATAGCACAATGAGATAACATTCCGGATGATTCGCAGCGATCGATTGCGCAATATTGTTCATCAACATCGTCTTACCAGCCTTCGGCGGAGACACGATCAAACCGCGTTGACCTTTGCCGAACGGAGCGATCAGATCGATCATGCGTGCGGTGATATCCTCGGTGCTGCCATTACCCCGCTCCATGGTCATACGCTGATTCGGATGCAGCGGCGTCAGATTTTCGAATGCGACTTTGTTGCGAGCGTTTTCGGGTGTATCGAAATTGATCTGATCCACCTTTAACATGGCGAAATAGCGTTCACTGTCCTTCGGCGGCCTGATTTTTCCTGAAATGGTATCGCCGGTGCGCATGTTGAAGCGCCGAATCTGGCTTGGTGACACATAGATGTCGTCAGGCCCAGCAAGGTAGGAGCTGTCAGCCGCACGCAAAAAACCGAAACCGTCCTGTAAAATCTCGAGCACACCATCGCCAAAGATATCCTCGCCACTTTTGGCGTGTGCTTTCAAGATCGCGAAGATAATGTCCTGTTTTTTGGCTCTGGCGACGCTGTCGAGCTTCATGGACTCGGCGATTTCAACGAGCTCCGGGACGGACTTGAGTTTCAGTTCTGTGAGGTTCATAGGCGATATCAATAAGGTAGGTATATATGTAAATGATTAGTTATGATTATTCGATTTATTAAGTACGAACTCGGAATGCTGGCGACAGGATAGTCGCTCTAGTGCCGCAGGGGCTGCGTTAAGAAATGCTTCGAATACCTTACGTAACGCTTACGTTAAACAGTTCACCTGAAACAGTTTTTACAGATTGCTGTCGATAAAAGCCGTCAACTGTGACTTCGACAGAGCCCCCACTTTTGTAGCCTCTACATCACCGTCTTTAAACAAAATCAATGTCGGGATACCACGAATGCCAAATTTAGGTGGCGTATTCGGGTTTTCATCAATGTTCAGCTTGGCTATTTTCAGCTTCCCTTTATAGTCATCAACCACTTCTTCCAAAATCGGCGCAATCATTTTGCACGGCCCACACCATTCAGCCCAATAATCAACGAGGACCGGCAAATCAGATTGAATTACATCTTGTTCAAAACTGTCATCGGTTACATGAACAATCTTGTCACTCACAACGTCTGTCTCCTGAATTTAGTGATGGCTTCTCGCTACAACCGTCTGCAGCCAAAGGTATGATAATTATTTTAATAGTCGAACGAAGTGATTAAAAGAACGTTAAGACATGAGATGACCCTATAATAGACTATTTTCCAAATTTGTACACCCCCTCTGTACGCGTGGCGACCAATTTTAGGGTAAAGTACGCGCCATGAGCGAGCATCACCTTACAGAAATCCGTTACGCAGGATTCAATCTAGCCACTGAAATCAATCAGGGACTGACAGACGCCGGCTTTGAATTTTGCACACCCATTCAGGCAGAGACCTTGCCGATCGCGCTCGAGGGCCGCGACGTCGCCGGAGAGGCCCAGACGGGCACAGGTAAAACGGCCGCATTTTTGATCGCTACGTTTAACTATCTTCTCAAGCATCCTGCCGGTGAAACCCGTCGCAAGAACCAGCCACGTGCGCTAATTCTAGCGCCAACCCGTGAGCTGGCGATACAGATCCACAAAGATGCAGTGCTCCTGGGTAGCCACACGAAGCTTGTATTCGGTCTAGCCTATGGTGGAACCGGTTATGAGACGCAGCGTGACCAGCTGACCGCCGGAGTTGACCTGTTGATTGGCACACCCGGGCGCATCATCGACTATTTCAAGCAACACGTATTTGACCTCAAGGCCTGTCAGGTGGTCGTGCTCGACGAAGCTGACCGCATGTTCGACCTTGGCTTCATCAAGGATATTCGATATCTGCTCAGGCGCTGCCCTCCCCCGACCGAGCGCTTGAGCATGCTCTTTTCGGCCACGCTGTCTCACCGCGTGCTGGAGCTCGCTTACGAGCACATGAACAACGCGGTTACAGTACGCATCAAGTCAGAAAGGCCTACCGCTGACAAAGTCAAACAAACTGTCTATTACCCAGCCAACGATGAAAAGGTCCCGTTGCTGCTTGGCCTGATGGAATCGATGCAACCCACTCGCAGTATTGTCTTCGTGAATACCAAACGCGTTGCGGAAAAACTCTACGACTGGCTCGAAGGCAACGGCTACAAAACCGCGCTGCTATCAGGTGACGTACCCCAGAAAAAGCGTCAGTCGTTGCTCAAAAAGTTTGCAGAGGGCGAATTCAAGATCATGGTGGCCACCGATGTTGCAGCCCGCGGCCTGCATATCCCGGAAGTCAGCCATATCTTCAATTATGATCTGCCGCAAACCGGCGAGGACTACGTTCACCGCGTCGGTAGAACAGCACGCGCTGGCGCTAGCGGTGCTGCAATAAGCTTTGCCTGCGAGGACTATGCCCATTACATGATGGATATCGAGGAGTACATCGGCCACCGTATCGATAACGAACCCGTCGATAAAACCGTGTTGCTGGAACCCAAGCCACCACTGAGGCGCAAACCAAGAAAACGCCGCGATTCCGGCGCGCAACGGGGCCGAAAGCACAATAAGGACAGGGCCGCCGGCAGATCCGGGGATGGCCACAAGCAGCGTAAAAGTCGCCACAAGGACAAAAAAGTCAAACAGCCACCAGCCGATATCCAATAATTACATTTCGGTCGAGAACACTTCGCCAACGCGAGAACAGATTCCATCTCATCGCGAGCACAGCAGTTACCTGTCATTGCGACCACAGCGGCTAGCCGTCATTGCGAGCGCAGCGAAGCATGAATCTTTCCGGGAGAAAGATTAACGCACGAAGTGCGGCCCGAAGGGGCAAGTTACACGGATGTGACTTGTAATCTTCTGCAGCCCGCGAAACTGCCAGAGATTGCCACGTCGCTGTCGCTCCTCGCAATGACAAACTCGATGCAGCCAAACAGCATAACCGATCAAATCCGTCGGTTCTCGCTAAGACATTGGCCCGTAGGAGCGGCTTAAGCCGCGAACAACTCGCGATATGTCAGCTTGCATGCCGCTGAAACCTATACCCGCTTGCGATCAGTCAGGATCGTGCACGCTGAGACTCTCAGTCGCCCGCAAGCCTTGAATGTATCCTTCTCGCCGTTGCCAGCGCTTGCTCGAGGTCATCGTCCAGCACGTTGTAATGCCCCATCTTGCGGCCCGGGCGCGCTTCTTTCTTGCCGTAGAGGTGAAGCTTTGTGTTCGGATCGCTGAGCAAAATGCGCCAGTCCGGCTGCCAAAGATCGCCCAGCAAGTTGACCATCACCACAGGCGACAACAGACGCGCGTCTCCCGGTGGCAAACCGCAGATCACACGCACGTGTTGCTCGAACTGCGAGGTCACACAACCATCTTTGGTGTAATGACCGCTGTTATGGGGCCGTGGTGCCATTTCATTGAACAGAAGAGCATTGTTGCTATCGAGAAAAAACTCCACCGCCAGCACTCCGACGTAATCGAGTGCTTCTGCCAGTTGCTGTACCTGCAGCCTGGCTTTCTCGGCGACCGCATCGTCGACCCGTGCCGGCACAATCGTGATATGCAATATACCGTCGCGATGCTCGTTCTCCGAAACGGGATACACGGCGCTCTGGCCGTGCTGGTTGCGTGCGATTATTACCGATATCTCCTTTTTCAGCTCGACCTTGCTCTCCAGCACGCACTCGACGCCTCCACTGGCCCGGAACGCCTCGATGCCCTGTTGAAGCGACTCGATCACGTACTGACCCTTGCCATCATAGCCCAGCGTGGCGGTCTTCAGAATTGCTGGCAAACCGGTCGTTTCGATCGCCTTTTCCAGATCCGCTTCTTGGAATACCGGATAATTTGGCGCCGGTGTCAATCCAGCCTTTGCCGCAAAGGCTTTTTCGTTATTGCGGTTTTGCGCAATCTCCACGACTTCTGGTGACGGAAACACGGGTTTTGCCTCCGCCAGACGCCGCATCGATTCGGCAGGTATATTCTCGAATTCAGTCGTAACCACGTCGCAAGTTCGCGCGAGATAATCCAATGCGAGCTCATCGATATAAGTGGCCTCGATATGATCGTCGGCGATGCGGCCGGCTGGACTGTCAGGATCGGGATCGAGCACATTGAGCCGATAGCCCATATTGCGTGCCGCAATACAAAACATGCGACCCAGCTGACCGCCGCCTAGAATGCCTAAGGTCGCACCCGGGAGTATGGTTGCCACAATCAGGTCTCTGGTGGCAGCTTCATGGCAAGCACGGATTCTTGCTGCTGGCGCCTGAACTCACTCAGCTTGTTCGCGAGTTCAGCGTCCGCGGTCGCCAGGATCGATATCGCACATAGCGCTGCGTTGGCCGCGCCGGCCTCGCCAATCGCAAACGTCGCCACCGGAATACCCTTCGGCATTTGTACGATAGACAGCAAAGAATCCATGCCCTTCAGATAGCGCGATGGCACCGGCACACCGAGCACCGGTACCGTCGACTTGGCAGCCAGCATGCCGGGTAAATGAGCCGCACCGCCGGCACCAGCGATGATACAGGCCAGACCGCGTTCACGAGCACTCTCTGCATATTCGAACAACAGGTCTGGTGTGCGATGCGCTGATACGACCCTCGCTTCATAGGGCACATCGAACGCTTGGAGTTGATTTACCGCATGCTCCATGACCGGCCAGTCGCTTTGGCTACCCATCACAACGCCGACTGTATGTGCTGTCATAACACCACCTCAAGCATTTCGAGGAAAAAAGGCGGTGAGTTTATACGATATCTGTTCCTGGCTAAAGCCACTTCTACCTGAACAGTCTGTTGACAAACTGCAGCATCCAGGAGCGGCTTCAGCCGCGCGATAAAGAGAACGCATCGAATATTGCGTTTCTTCATTCACCTGCCCACTGTGTGATATCACACAATTCGTCAGATTTATTTACACAAATAGGACAATAGAAAAGTGACAACTTATTGTAATCATTGCTTGGCACAGTCTTTGCTAACCAACCGCTACTGATACTAATTCGTAAAACAACAGAGATGGTGGTTTAAGTTGAATAATAAATTTCTGACATTGGGTGCGTGTGTTGCGCTTTCTCTCGGCACTCTGGCTGGCTGCAGCAGCTCAAGCGACAGCACGACGGCAGCGAACGACACGACGACAACAACATCGATCGGCGGCTCGATCTTTGCCGCCCCGGTCAGTGGCGCCGAGGTCAGCGTCGAGGACATGGGTGGCGCCATCGTAGCCGGGCCTGTAACGACGGCCGCGGACGGCTCCTACTCGGTCGAAATCCCCGATACTGCGCTTTCATCGGACCTGGTAGTCATATCCACGGGCGGTGGCTTCATTGATGAAGCAACAAGTTCCAACGCTAACGCAGGCGCGATGGCGGCTTTCGTTGGCGCCGGCAGCCTTGCCGCCGGTAGCAGCGTGCACGTCACACCGGGTACGACCATCCATGCCGACCTTGTGACCGATTATGGCAAGACTGCAACGGACGCAAATAACGCGTTTTTCAATGCCTTTGCCTACAATCCCGACTTCACGGTACAACCGGTCGACGTAACCGAGCCCACCGCGTTGACCGCGAGCGATCTGTCCAGGTTCTTCGGGTTCCGCGCGCTCGTCTTCAGCCAGCTGGCACAGAACCTGGGCCTGACGGCCGATCAGCAATTCGACATGTTCGCCGCGCTGGCCCAGGACCTGTCAGACGGCACGCTGAACGGTGCCGACGCAAACGGCCCGGTCGCGATCGGTTCCAGCGGTATCGCCCTGCCCGCCGACATACTGAGCCAGTACATCACCACCGCTGCCTCGTTCACCGAAGCCACGACCGCAAGTTACACGATCGAATACACGCCCAGCGGTATGACGACGACTCACGGAAAAGACACCTTTGATCTGACGATTACCGATAGCAACGGCGCGCCGGTAACCGGTCTGGTCGCCAATGGCAGCCTGTCGGTGATGCCAATGATGCACATGAACGGCTACATGCACAGCACGCCGATGGGCGATATCACCGAGTCCGCACTCGGAGAATACGAGGTGACCATTTACTACCTGATGCCATCGAGAATGATGGACGGTACGACCATGGGCACCTGGGACCTGAAGGCTATAGTCGGTGAGGAGTCGGCGCACTTCTATCCCAACGTCGACATGGCGATGATGACCAATACGGTTCGCGTCCAGCTCAAAGGTATCGAGGACACGATCATCGATATGAACGGCCTCGAAGTCCCGCGCACCTACAACCTGTTCAGGGAGGACCTGTTCATTGCGGACGGTGACAACAACGATGATTTCGACGTGTTCATCGCGCCGATCGAAACCATGTTCAGCTTCCCGGCGTTGATCGACGGCATGACGCTGATGTCCGGCATGGGCGGTGAACCTTACCCTGTCGAGAATGTCGTGGTTGAAGCCTCGGTAAACGGCGGTCCCTTTGTTCCTGGAATCGACAACCTCAACGGCATCTGGAGCTTCGACGATTTGACGCTGAATTCCGGCACCAGCATGGAACCGGTCACGAACATGATTTGTGTCAGGCTCACCGTCAGCGGCGAAACCAAAACCACGGTTGATGCCGACGGAAATCCTGTCGACTGCGGCACATTCATGGTCACCCTACCGTCGATGTAGGGTAATACTGTTGAATGTGGCCTACTTCTCCTCCTCGTCCTGCTTTAAGCAGGTAACCTGCGGCCTCGCCATCGGGGCCGCGCTCTTTCTGTCGCCACCGCTGTACGCAGCCTCGTGCTGCGGTGGCGGTTCGGCGTCATCGCTGGTGCTGCCGAAATTCTTCACCCAGATGTTCGCCGGCTCGTTCAATTTCGAGCAGTACGACGGTTTCTGGAACACCGACGGCATTTATACCGAGGACCCACCCGGATCTGACCTGAACCAGTATCGACTGAACCTGGGCTATGCTCATCGCCTGGCCCCGAACTGGCAGGCCAGCGTGGTCGCGCCTTATGTCTGGAACAACAATACCTATTCCGGCCTTGAGTCCAACACCAGCGGTCTCGGCGACATGTCGTTGAGCCTATGGTACGAAACCTTCGATCAAATCATGTGCGTGTACGACGTGCGTGAGCTCGAGGACCTGATACCTGCGGTCTATCTTGGTACCAGCCTGACCTTGCCCACCGGCAAGTCTCCCTATGGTAGCGGGGTCAGCAACAGCTTTGATATCACCGGGCGCGGATTCTACCGCCTCGATGCAAACCTGCTGTTGGACAAAACCATCTGGCCCTGGACCATGATCGCGGAGTTCGCTTACGGGGTTCATCTGGAACGACCCGTCAACCAGGAGTACGGTAGATACGTCGAACCCTATGACAAGCAGCTCGGCAACCGCAGGTTTGGCCTGATATCACTCGGCTACACCGCGTTTCTCGAGGAGCTCGACACCTTGACCTTCACGCTGGCCTACAGCGACCTGAAAGAGGACCTGGGAACCATAAACGGCGCGACCGATCCAACATCAGGCATGAGGAAAAAGAGCTTCACATTCACGACCGCTTATTCCACACCCGCCAAGGACTGGGTGGTCAAAGGCAGCATCAATCATTCCCCAGCGAAAAACGACTGGGGCCGAAACTTCCCGGTCACCAACATTTTCGCAATCGAGCTTATCCATGTCATTCCGTAGCTACTTATTGGTCCTATTTATGCTGGCGCTGACGGGCTGCGACGATCTGGACCCATCATCGGCAGACAAGCGCCCGCCGGTCGACGAAACCACGATCGGCGCCAGCGTCGGCCAGATCGCACCGGACTACTCGCTGTTCGACACCCTGGGCAACCCGGTAACGATGTCGGCCGAACTCACCGGTGCCAGTGGTATAGTCATGTACTACACGATGTGGTGTCCGATCTGCGACAGTCACATGAGCCATATGCGCAGTCAGATCATCCCGGACTTCCCCAACGTCAAATTCTTCATCATTGACTATGTTTCTGGCACGGTCGAGCTGTCACGCGAAGCTCAGCTGTCCAACGGTTATGCTGACCTGACCGTACTGGTCGATAATACCCAGGAAGTACTGACTTTGTACCAGGCCACGATGGGCACGACCGTGGTCATCGATAGCGCTGGGACCGTCCGTATGAACGAAGACTACAAAGACGGAACGAAATTGGCCGAGACCCTGGCGTCGCTGCCATGAGCTCGTTGTCAGTTTAACCGATAGCGCTAGCCCGCATTTCTCACCAGGATCACGGGAGCAGGCGCAGGACGGAGCCCGCATGTCTCACCCGATGGACGAGCCCTCACTTGATCTTTGAATGCACAAAGCATTTTGCTCAGTCGGCAATACACTCGGTTATTCCACTCCTTCGCAGAATCCTTTGTGCAGCCAAATCTCGGCGTGATCATCGCGCCCCTTGGTGAGACAGGCGGGCTGGTGTTCGTAAGCGCCGCTCTGGAGCGAAAACCGTAGCCATAGCTACGGTTTGAGTTAAGAGACCGTAGGGTGCGCCATGCGCACCACGCATCTTCAGTTCGGTGGCCGGTTCTGGTGCGCACGGCGCACCCTACGATCTTGGGCAGGCGAAGCCCAGCCTGAATCGTTATAGGCACTGTTGAAAAACACGCTGTATTATTGATCATTCGAATTTTCTCATAAGAGCCAATTCCTTATCAGCGTTCTACGCCGCCTGGTGAGAAACGCGGGCTAGCTGAAAGAGATTGCCGCGTCGCTGTCGCGCTCCTCGCAACGCGTCGACTGTGTTTCAGTTTGTAGATGTTTAATAAACGCAGAGAGCACAGAGACGCGGAGAATTATCTCTGCCCAATCCGCTTGACAGCGTGCTGTTTCCATATCACGAATACCGCAGGAATCACGACCAGAGTCAACAAGGTAGCACTGACCATACCCCCGACCATGGGTGCCGCAATGCGCTGCATGACCTCGGCACCGGTGCCGCCACCGAGCATGATCGGCATCAGACCCACGATGATCGAGGCAACGGTCATCATGATCGGACGTATCCGCATCAGCGCACCATCGATCACAGCGAGCCTGACCTCCTCGCGCGTCAGGCGTTCGCCTTTCTGTTCCACCGCCGTTTGGTGCTGCTTCAACGCAAGGTTCAAATACACCAGCATCACCACGCCAATCTCAACGGCAACACCAGAGAGCGCAATAAAGCCTACGCCGACCGCAACTGACAGGTTGTAATCGAGCAAGTACAGCAGCCAAAGGCCGCCAACCAGCGCCAGCGGTAACGTGCCCATGATGATCAGCACTTCGGTGAGGTTGCGGAAATTGAGATAAAGCAACAGCACAATGATCGCGAGCGTGACCGGAATGACCGTGGCCAGACGTTCCACAGCCCTGACCATAAACTCATACTGTCCCGACCATGAGATCGAATAGCCGGGCGGCAGTTCGACATTGTCTGCGACCGCCTGCTGCGCATCAAGCACATAGGAACCCAGGTCTCTGCCCTCGATATCGATGTAGATCCAGCCGTTGAGCCGCGCATTTTCTGTCTTGATCAGTCCAGGCCCCTCCTCAATGCGCACATCGGCAACTTCTTCCAGCGGTATGTGCGCACCGGTCGGCGATACCAGCGGCAGGTTTCGAAGCTCATAGAGTGAGTCACGTACATCACGCGGATAACGTATGTTGATCGGGTAGCGTTCCAGACCTTCAACGCTCATGCCGACACGCATACCGCCGAGCGCCGTGCGTACGACCTCCTGAATATCGGCGATATTGAGTCCGAATCGTGCCGCTGCGACTCGATCAACATCGACCGTGACGTAGCGGCCACTGGTCACACGCTCGGAATAGACCGATACGGTCCCTGGCACTTCTTTCAAGACTGTTTCGATCCGCCTGCCGACTTCCTGAATTTCATCCAGGTCCGGACCGGCCACCTTGACACCGACCGGCGTCTTGATCCCAGTAGCCATCATATCGATGCGGTTTTTGATCGGCATCACCCAGGCATTGGTCAGGCCGGGAATCTGCACCAATGCATTCAATTCCTGCTTGAGCTTATCGATGGTCATACCCTCGCGCCATTGCTCGCGCGGCCTGAGCAGGATCGTCGTTTCGATCATGGTCAAAGGTGCCGGGTCGGTAGCCGTCTCAGCCCGCCCGACTTTACCGAACACGCGCTTGACCTCGGGCACGGTCATGATCAGCTTGTCGGTCTGCTGCAGCAGCTCCTGTGCTTTACCCACGGACACCGCCGGGAACGTACTCGGCATGTAGAGCAGATCGCCTTCGTCCAGATCCGGCATGAATTCTGAGCCCAGCTGCATGAGCGGCCAAAAGCCGGCAACGACCAGCAGGAACGTGACGGCAAGCACCGTTCTTGGCACTTTCAGCACGAGGTTGATGAACGGACGGTAGAGGGCAATGAGCAAGCGATCGACCGGGTTTTTGTGCTCCGGGGTGATACGGCCGCGGATGAAATAGCCCATCAGTACCGGTACCAGGGTGATCGCCAACACTGCAGCGCCGGCCATCGCGAAGGTCTTGGTGTACGCCAGAGGCGTGAACAGGCGTCCTTCCTGCGCTTCGAGTGTAAACACAGGCAGAAAGCTCAGGGTGATGATCAGCAACGAAAAAAACAGCGGCGGGCCCACCTCTATCGCCGCGTCACGCATCAACTGCCAGCGATTGTCATCACGGAGGCCTTGATGTTCGATACGCTTGTGCACGTTCTCGGTCATCACAATCGCCGCATCGACCATCGTGCCGATCGCGATCGCAATACCACCCAGCGACATGATGTTGGCGTTGATGCCGATGCGCTCCATGATGATGAACGCGATCAGGATACCGACCGGCAACGATAAGATGATCACCAACGCGGAGCGCAAATGAAACAGGAACAACGCACAAATCAGCGCGACGACAACAAACTCCTCCACCAGCTTGCGGCTCAATGTATCAACTGCACGTTGGATCAGAGCCGAGCGATCGTAGGTCTCGACGATCTCGACACCCTCAGGAAGACCACGCGACAGTTCCTCGAGCTTCTGCTTGACGCCATTGATCGTGGTCAAAGCATTCTCGCCGAAGCGCATCACGATGATACCGCCGACGACCTCACCTTCGCCATCGAGCTCGGCGAGACCACGACGCAATTGTGGTCCATGCCGTATCTTCGCCACGTCTTTCAGCAGAATCGGGACGCCCTGTTCGTTGACACCCAACGGGATGTGGCGCAGGTCATCGATTGCGTCGATATAGCCAGTCGCGCGCACCATATACTCCGCTTCCGCCATCTCCACGACCGACCCGCCGGTTTCCTGGTTGCCGCGCATAATAGCCTGCCTGACCTGCTGCAACGGCAGACCGTATGCACGCAGACTGTCCGGGTCGAGCACGACCTGGTACTGTTTGACCATACCGCCCACAGTGGCGACCTCCGATACTCCGGGCACGGTCTGAAGTTCGAATTTCAGGAACCAGTCCTGGATACTGCGGAGTTCGGACAGATCATGGCGACCACTTCGATCGATCAGCGCGTACTGGTAAACCCACCCGACGCCGGTCGCATCGGGACCCAGTTCCGGCCGCGCCTCTGCTGGCAGCTTGCTCGACACCTGGCTCAGATACTCGAGCACGCGCGAGCGCGCCCAATACAGGTCGGTGCCATCTTCAAAGATCACATAGACGTAGGAATCGCCGAAGAACGAATAGCCACGCACGTTGATCGCTTTCGGCACCGACAGCATCGCTGTCGTCAACGGATAGGTGACCTGATCTTCGACAACCTGCGGCGCCTGTCCCGGATAACTCGTTTTGATGATCACCTGAACATCGGACAAGTCGGGTATCGCGTCCAGCGGTATATTCTTTATCGAGTAAAGGCCGAGTCCGACCACGATCGCCGTCAGCATCAGCACCATGAAGCGGTTGTCGATCGACCATGCGATGATCCTCGCGATCATGGCCGCATCTCCATGTTGTGATCAGAAGCGCCTGGCGCCATCTTGTGGATCGAAGTGATCAGGTAGCGATTATCGCGCTGCTCCAGATGAAACATCACGGTGTCACCGACCGCCAGACCCTCCAGGCTGACGCTTTCATCGAGCATCAAGTCCATCGTCATCGACGGCCAGCCAAGCTCCTCGATCGGATCGTGCTGGAGATTGATCTTGTTCTCGCCGGATTTCAACGCCTTGATCACACCGGAACCCATCGCGGTCCGGATTGCAGGTTCTTCAGGCGATCCTGCCGTTGGCTCTTCGCCCTCAGCGGGTGACATCCGCATCAGACTGGCCCGCATACTGGCTTCCGAGTCGATCAGGAACTGGCCCGATATCACGACCTTGTCACCATCATCCAGACCCTGCAATATTTCAACGTAGTCCCCGCTTTCGATGCCCGCGGCGACATCGCGCGCTTCAAACCTGCCCTCGCCCAGCGCAACGATCACGCGTTCGGCACGACCGGTGCGAATCAGCCCTTCAATCGGGATCACGATGGTGTTTTCCTTGGGTCCTCCAAAGATTCGAACATTGGCATACATGTTGGGCTTGATCGACTCGTCCGGATTGTCAAAACGCAACCTGACTTGCAGTGTTCGGGTCTTCGCATCGAGACTGGGATAGATGTATTCAACAGAACCCTCCCAAACCTGCCCCGGCAAGTAAGACAGCCTGACTTCCGCCGGCTGTCCATTCTTTACCCATTCGGTTTGACGCTCGAAGACTTCGGCGATGATCCACACGCTCGAGAGATCAGCGAGCGACATCACGCGATTTTCCGGTTTGATGAACATACCCTCCCTGACCGAAAGGCTGGAAACGACGCCATCCTGCGGCGCATAGATCGATATTCTCTGCTGGATCTTCCGGTCCC
>Ga0272442_10007780_pt1 | contig 13766 bp, 12 predicted proteins | sample SSMForm2O_FD_200262 | JGI IMG/M metagenome (GOLD analysis project Ga0272442, IMG submission 200262) | Marine sediment archaeal communities from Little Sippewissett salt marsh, Falmouth, MA, United States - SSM-Form-2O | ecosystem: Environmental > Aquatic > Marine > Wetlands > Sediment ...
CAAAACAGTGCAGCTTCGGCGAAACCCGTTCTTCGCCTTGGACCCCGAACCATAGATTTTGACATAATTCAGAACAAAGAAACAAGCAGCAAGATATTCGTCATTCGAAATACCGGTGCAGCACAATTGGAATGGGTCGTTAACCATGTTGAAGGCTGGCTGAAGCTCGATCGGAATGCCGGGAGTGTCGGAAATGATCCCGAGATTGTTCAGGTAACACTAAACCCCGTCGGCCTTTTACCCGGCAGGTACGAAACAAAAATAGTGGTTGCGTCGACAGGTGGTACGGGCGTTATAACTGTTGCAGCAACCATTCGTAAGGAAACAGACAGGGCACCAGCGGCACAGCTGAAAAAAATTGTTATTCGATCTGATAGGTTACGCCTTCATGTGGGCGAAAAACTATCCTTTAAGGCAATAGGAGAATACGCTGATGCTTCGAAAAAAGACGTGACGAAAAATGTGTCGTGGGTATCCAAAAAGGAAGGGGTAGGGCGTTTTATCGACTCGGGAATCATGATGGGGGAATCTGTAGGGAGTACTGGTGTTTACGCGAAGATAGATACTGTAATAAGTCCGGTACTGGTGATTGGTGTCGCACGGTATGATGGTCCTGTCTTAAAGGTAAAACAACTGAAAATTGATTTGGGAAATTTGGAAAAGAACACAAGCACCGATTTTTCTCTATCGATCAAGAATATTGGGAAAAAAGTTATGGATTGGGAAATTGTAACGGATAGACCATGGCTTGTCCCCAAACATGATGTTTCTCTAGAATCATACAATAAATGGCTGAAGACTATGGGTCATGAGACAATCTCATCATTTGAATCGGGCCATCTTGAGCTCTCGCCGTCATCACGTAATTCATATGAGTTGTGGAAAACCGAACGGGAACGTATGCCGAGTTCCCTCTCTCCGCGAGCAAGCCAAACCATTAACTTTACGGCATATACAGCAGATCTCCTGGAAGGAGATTATAAGGGAACAATTATTATCAAGTCAAACGGAGGAGAAGAAAGCGTCAACGTTTCCATGAAAATAGTGTTTCTTTCTTCCATATCAATCAGTCCGGTTGCCATAAAAATACGTGAGGGACAGAGACGGACGTTCAGGGCGCTCGGTATATGGTCCGACGGAAGCAGGACGGACCTGTCTGAGCACAGTGATGGTCAATGGATTGTCTCCGATCCATCAATCGGGTCGTTTTCACATAAAAATCCGATATTTATGGCAAAAAAGACGGGTCACGTTGAGATTACAAAGGTCAGGGGTAATATTACAAGCAATACGGCCCTTATTGATGTTGAAGAGTTTATTTCACAACCTGTTTTATTTGTTTCGCCGCGGGAAATAGATCTCGGTGCCATCGGTCCCGGTGAAAGATCACGCGGTGCCTTTTCTTTAAGAAACGTCGGTTCACAAAGTCTCGAATGGTCAAGTGAGGGTCTTCCCCAATGGATAATTGCCCGTACGGGAGAACTGTCAGGGATTCTGGAAGCATCTCCCCATAATATTGTCATAACTGTTCAGTCATTGAAAAGTGATGGTGAGAAAGCGAACGAGTCCGGCATCAATGAACTCGAACGTTCACAACAGGCGTATCCAGCCACCGATGGATATCCCGTTGTCATGACAGTAACGACGATAGGAGATTCTGTGGTATTTAAAAAGAATTTACAACCAGGAACTTACAGAGAAATGTTAAAGTTGAACTCTAATGGTGGTGTGAGGCACGTATTTGTCAAATTTGAGGTGACCGACGTAGGCGCCAAACCACGGCTCGCCATTGAACCCCGGGGGATTGATCTTGGTATCGTTGATACCGGCAAGAGACAGATGAAGAAGATCAGGGTCAGCAATGCAGGAAAAGATGTTCTGAAATGGAAAGCGACCCTTCAGAAAAAAAGAAAAAGATTTTTCGGTATAACCCTGAAGCGAGGGCGATATATTTCCCTGTTTAATAGATCTATCCAAAATAAGGATATCTATGTGGCTCCGAAACACCTTGAGGATTCTGTTTTCATTTCGGGACAATGGGTGGAAGATAATGGCTACCCATCGAGTATTGGCAACAATAATAGTCTGAAAATAAACTTTTTCGGAACGGGGATTGTTATCTTTGCAATTAAGGATATTGAGGGCGGAGTTATCAATGCATCAATTGACGATCACTTTGTAGGAACCTTCGTCTGCGAAAATCAAAATCGAGAGAGAGCCGAGTTTGTTGTTGCCGAGGACATTCAAGAAGGATCTCATATACTGAATCTCGAATGCGGTAAGGGAAATGTGGTTATTGAGGGAATGAGAATTTATGATGACAAATTGATGAAAGGTGAAGAGGGGTGGATACGGATATACCCCGGTCTCGGTAGAACATCACGAGAAATAGATTATGTCAATGTCATCATCAACACGGAAAATATGAAACCGGGACGCTATAGTGAAAACATTTTTTTCACGTCAAATGGTGGAACTGAATATGCTGAAGTATCGCTCGAAGTATCTGATCGTAACTCATCAAATTATATCGATATATATAGTTATGCAAAAGGTCTTGATCTTTTATTTACGTCACATCCCGAATCGGAAGATTCTTTTCTTTTGGAGGGTTATGAAAATAAAGGAATTGCTTTCAAACTTTTCAGAAAGGGTACACGCGGAACCACGGAATTCTATCGATGGTATAATTCTGAGAAGGGAGATCATTTTTACTCATACGACCGGCAGGGAGGTGGTGTTTCGCTCAGAGGATATCAATTTGAAGGTTCAATCGGAAACATTGCGACCTCCAGACTCAAAATGACAAAAGAATTGTATCGATGGTTTAACCCTGCCACGGGAACACACTTTTATTCAAACGATCTGAAATGGGGGGGGGAGACCAATGACAGGTACAAGTATGACGGTATTGCCGGATATGTCCGGTAAGCAAATACTGTGTTCGATGATACAGGAATTAAGAAACCAACCAATGCTCGATACTCTATTGTATCAATATTGTGCCTTATGAAAAGTAGGCTCGAAGAAGATCATAGACCGTGGGGATATTATCAGGTTCTTGCCGATGAACCCGACCATAAAGTGAAGAGGATCGTAGTATATCCCGGCAAACGTTTCAGTCTTCAGCGGCACCGCCACAGGGCTGAGCACTGGCATGTCATCAGCGGCGAAGCCATTGTGACCCGCAATGAAGAGGAATTAAAAATAGGAAAAGGACAGGCTGTCGATATTCCCCGGGGTGCGTTACATCGTATCATGAATCCCGGAACAGATCCCCTGACCTTTATTGAGATCCAGACCGGTGATTATTTCGGTGAAGATGACATCGAACGAATAGATGATGATTTCGGGCGGGCGTAGCATTCAGTGATTTTGTCTTGACAAATGCCGCCAAAGACGTTAGGAATTTCGATCGTTTTCAAATGGAATAGAGAATGAATCCGTGCGGAAAGGTCGGGCCGTCTTTGGTATTGAGACCATATCAGATCTGTTTCGGGATACAGCGGGTTCAGGAGTAGGTATTGTGATATCAGTGTGCGCCTGTAGCTCAGTTGGATAGAGCAACGGACTTCTAATCCGTAGGTCCTTGGTTCGAATCCAAGCAGGCGTGCCATGAATATACGGGGTTAATCAATGGTGATTAACCCCGTACTTTTTTCAGTTATTCTTGTCAGTATCGTATCTCAAGGGAACAGGGTATGGTAGTAATTTTGGTAGTGCTGACGGCTGGTATCATCCTGGGCTTCCTGATGAGGAACCATGAGAGGTTGATCCGCACAGCAGATCGTATCATGAACGGGACGATCTATCTCCTCTTGTTCCTCCTTGGTCTTTCTGTGGGTGTTAATGAGACAATTATCAGTAATATCCATACTATCGGTGTGAGGGCGCTGGTCCTGACTGTCGGTGCTATCGTGGGAAGTGTCATCGTATCATATATAGTGAGCCGCCTTTTTTTCAGAGATATGTAGCAATGAAAAACAGCCTGATTATCCTTATGTTCTTTGTCGCCGGCATCTTCAGTGGACTCTTTGCACCGATACCACGCTTTATTCTTGAAACAAATCTGAGTTTATATGTACTCTACGTATTGATGTTTCTCGTCGGTGTTACAATCGGCGGTGATACAGCCACCTGGAAAATGATCAAGTCCGTCAGAGGAAAAATCTTTCTCGTTCCCCTTTCCATTATCATCGGGACGCTTACCGGTGTAGGACTTGTCTCGATCGGTATTCACGACATGTCATTGAAGGAATCACTTGCTGTTGGCGCCGGCTTCGGTTATTATAGCCTTTCGAGTATTTTGATAACAGAAATCAGCGGAGAAACCCTTGGTATTATTGCATTGCTGTCCAATATTTTCAGAGAGATCATAACACTTGTCACATCACCCCTGCTTGCTGCATATTGTCACAAACTGGCACCGATCGCATCGGGTGGTGCCACGTCAATGGACACAACACTGCCTATTATCGTCAAGACAATAGGAAAAAACTATGCCATCATATCGATAGTGAGTGGAACCATTTTAACTATTCTGGTGCCGTTTATCGTTACATTTGTACTGAAGGCATAGTCGTCTCCCGGTTCTGAAATGGTTAAACGAGAATGGTGCCGGTGATTTGGAAATATTTGCTCTTAAGATAAAATAACGGATTAAAAACGAGGTAGCAGAATGATGCGGATCGTCAGTATAGATAAAGTTGGGAATACTGTTTATGGCTGTATTGATGATGGGGCCTATTACCATATATTTACGGCCGATTCAGAAACCTCCGTAACGTTTGAACAAAAGTTTGATAGGGATAATTACAGCGATTACGGGAAGTTTGTCATGTCATACCATGCCCTCGATCCATGCTGTATGATTTTGGAAGACCCGGTAAAGATCGAGGCTACGACAATCGAAGAGGTGTCGTACGAGTACCTGCTTTCTGTCTGGGAACGGATCTGGGGGTTGTCGGCTTATTCTGAAGCGTTGCCGGGCACAGATGTATGATTTTTTATCCATTATTTTCAAAACGATGTGTCCGGTCGGACATACCTGTTACTGAAAAAAATCGCATAAAGATTCTTGACTTCATAATATTCATCATATATATATAGTTATATTCGCATCTTGTAGTAATTACATGATCTGCAGGATGCCACAGAAGTTGGGTAAGAACATTTGAAGTGTAGGGAGTAACCAACGTGCTCTTCAGAGTTAGCGTTATTTTTCTTTCTGCCGTAATGTCGATCCGACTGGAAAAAAGAGAAAGGAGTATTCATTTAATGGCAGAAGGAACAGTAAAATGGTTCAATGAGCAAAAAGGCTTCGGGTTTATCGCACAGGATGAGGGGGGAGATCTCTTCGTACATTACAGTTCTATTCAATCTGAGGGCTTCAAGACATTATATGAGAATCAACGTGTGAGTTTTGACATAGAGCAGGGTCAAAAGGGCCCGGCTGCTGTAAACGTCAAAGTTCTTTAATTTATGAAAAGAGAAACGTGAATACCCCGCTTGGTAAACGGGAATAAAACGTTCACCTGCCAAAGGCAGATATGATCTATTAATAATATTCCTTAAAATGCCCCGTCTTGTGGGTGGGGTGATTCAATTACTACATATCCATTTTGGGACCAAAAGGCACTCCAGAAAACTGCATTTATTGGGGTGCCTTTTCTTTTAGAAACCGTTATCAGCCAGGTTCTTTAAAACGAAAATGACCAGGAGTCCCATCATCTCATAATCCGGTATCACCTTTCAGAAGTGTCGAAACGGGGGAGCCCGTTTTAAAAAAACGAAGCAAGATACGTGCAGGATCGAAGCGAAAGAACACAATGCAACTACACAGTCTCTTTTTAGGATAATAGTCCTTTGTGGTTGAGAGTGTACCAGGGTTGCAACCACTACCGAACCAGTGGGATTACAATAGTGACAATGTGAAAATTCCGACTCAGACGTGAAGAGAAAAAATATCATCGAAGATGCCGAAACGGCACCTTTTAAAAATAAGCCGATATAACGAAAGGATGCGCAGATATGCAAGGCAGTAAACTTTATATTGGAAATCTCCATTATTCCGTTACCGCAGAGGATTTGCTGACATTGTTTTCCGAGCATGGTACGGTAATCAATGCGAATATTATTGAAGGTAAAGGCTTCGGGTTTATTGAAATGTCGAACCAGTCAGAGGCAGAGGGCGCCAAAAAGAACTTAGAAGGAACCTTATTGAAGGGTCGTGCCATACGAGTAAACGAAGCCCAAACACGCAAAAATCGACAAGGACATGGCAGACGGGGGTCTCGAAGATAGCATGCGGAAATTTCACAGCATATAAACAATCACGATAGTATCGGATTAGATAGAATCCTCCCCGGACGGAAAAAAAATAATCAGTTTCAACGATGTTCCCGGACCGGACACTTCGGCAATTCCTCTTTTTTTCAGCTTTTGAACATTATGCGGTGACACAGAACCGCGCAACAGCGGTACACTGCATCAAGCGCCTTCTGAATTTCTTTGCCAGTTCTTTCTTTCCTTATTCCTTTTAGTATCTTATTCTGAATTTGGACCGTCTCAGGCGATTCAAAAAGCTCACCTTAATACGGTAGATGTAATCCACGACACCATGATATCATTCCTCTAGTATACACCCCCGGTCTGAAATCTTGCCGTCTTTGATCCTTTATCTTTGTCCCCTCGACAAGTAACGTATATGTCTTGCATTTTACGATTCACACGTTTATATATGATATCGAAATAAAAAACAGGGTGGTGGTTTTTCAATGAAGCCTCGGTATTCAATTCATCACGTATGTCACTCATGCAACGCAACGAATCATGATTTCAATGCAACGCCCAACAAAAGGAGGGAATCATGACGGATATAGTGCGTAACCCGAGAACACCGGAAGTTGAAGTTGACAGCATGTTTTACGATCGCTGGTCTCCTCGGGCATTTTGTAACGATCCCATCCCGGACCATCAGTTGCAGGGTCTCTTCGAGGCGGCCCGCTGGTCCCCTTCCTGTTATAACGAACAACCATGGCTGTTCGTCTATGCAACCAGCCGGGAAGAGAGGAAACGATTTGTTTCTGCCTTGATGGCCCAGAATCAACTATGGGCGCAACACGCACCGATTCTCATATTTTGTTTCACCAGAAAGGTATTTAAGAAAACGGGAAAAGCAAATCGCCATGCACCGTTCGATGCCGGAGCTGCCTGGATGGCACTGGCCCTGCAGGCCCGAAAACTTGGTCTTTATGCCCATGCCATGGCTGGTTTCAGCCGGCAGAAAGCTTTTGAAGTAACCGGTGTTTTGCCTCAAGAATATGAAGCAATGGCAGCAATTGCCGTTGGCCGTCGGGGAGATGTATCAATACTTCCGGAAGACTTCGCTGCTATGGAATCTCCGAATAAACGGAAGCCCCTTGGAGATATGGTCTACGAGGGACGTTTTCATTCCGGTGAGTAAGAATATAGTGGAAAGCGAGAAAGGAGATCGTATGACCCCAAAAGAGATGCAGGAAAAGGCAGAACAGATGTTTATGATGCGGTTTCAATGAAGTCAGGCCGTTCTTGCGGTCGGGCAGGAAAAACTGGACAAGTCGGACGGAAACCTTATAAGGGCCATGGGAGCTTTCGGCGGTGGTCTGGGAGCCAATGGAGAGGTATGCGGTGCCGTGATTGGTGGCCTTGCTGTTCTCGGACTGAAATTCAGCCGGGCAGAAGATGACGAAAATGAAGATCTCCGGATGTGGTCTTTTACCCGGGAATTGTTATGGCGTTTCGAGGATGAGATTGTAGGGGGGAGTATTCGTTGTCATGATATTGCGAAGGTGGACTGGACAAACATGAAGCAGGTAAAAGCATTTTATAAGAGTGATGCTCTGATTGAATGCCAACGCATTACCGGGGAAACGGCCAGGCTTGTGGGTGAACTCCTGGATCGATCGGAGGAAAGAGAACCATTAGTTTTTACCAAAAATACGTGAATGAGACGATGATAGTATAACATGTGGAGGAAATGAATGAGTGTTGAAAGTGTGAGAGCATTTTTTGATAAAAATAACCTTACATACGAAATCAGGGAATTTGATACGACCACGGAAAACGTAGAACGTGCAGCGCAGGCACTGGGTGTGGAGCCGGCGCTCATTGCAAAATCACTGGCTTTTAAAACGAAAGACCGGGGCATTCTCGTCGTTATGAAAGGCGATGCCAGGATTGATAATCGAAAATTCAAAGAACAGTTTCATGTGAAGGCAAAAATGATGCATGCTGACGAGGTTTTGGAAACAACGGGACATCCCGTGGGAGGTGTCTGCCCCTTCGGGCTCAGGAAAGAAATGGATGTCTATATCGATGAAAATATCAGACAATTTGAAAAGGTATATCCCGCTGCCGGGTCTCAAAGTTCATGTGTAGAAATCGCTCCCGGTGAACTCTCCCGAATCACCGGTGCCCGGTGGGTGGACGTCTGCAAATAAGTAAAGAAAAATCGACATTCAGCTATCAGTCATCAGCTTTCAGCAAAGCTGACCCGCTAATGCGGGTTCCAAGATGACAATTCACAACTGCACATTCTTATTCGCCATCTTCTGACTTTTGATGCTTGCCTCCTGCCTTCTTCTTCTTTTTGCTGAACGCTGATGACTGATAACTCATTACTTTGAGTTCTGTTTGCTGATAGCTAAAAGCTAACTGCTCCCAATTCTGACTCCTGACTCCTGTCTACTGGCTCCTGATTATCCCTGATCGCTGAAATTACGAAAAACGATTGCCGTTTTTTCAAAAATAGCTTAGATACATGGTTCGTATTGTAGTATTATTAAACGATACTATCGTTTTGTCCTTCGAAAAAGAACTGGAATGAATAAAAAATATATAACTGTTGTTGTACTGATCGTGGTCGCCCTGGTTGGCTGGCAGATTTACAAGAGAGCTTTCCTTCCGACAAAACGGACTGATCTTAGTCGAAGTCTTTCCGTGGCGGTTGAGGTAACACCAATTGTGAAGAGCACAATCAGGGAAATGGGAACTTTTACGGGCACCCTGCTTCCCGAATCCCAGTTCATTGTCGCCCCGAAGATTGCCGGAAAACTGGAAAAAATCTTGGTCAACATTGGAGATGAGGTCAAGCGGGGACAGTTGATTGTTATCCTTGATGATGATGAGGTTGTTCAGCAGGTCGATCAAGCGAAGGCCGAACTGGACGTTGCCCGGGCGAATATTGAAGAAAACCGCAGCGCATTGAACCTGGCAAAACGGGAATTCGAGCGTGCCAGGGCTCTGCGAGAAAAGAAAATCGTATCCGAATCAGAGCTGGATACAGCCGAAGCTCACTATAAGACCAACCTGGCAAAGCAAAAAGTAGCTGTTGCTCAAGTAGCTCAGAAGGAAGCAGAACTGAAAACCGCTCAGGTCCGTTTGGAGTACACTCGTATAAAAGCCTCGTGGGAGAACGGCAGAGAATCCAGAGTTGTGGGTGAGCGTTTTGTCGACGAGGGAGCAATGCTGACGGCGAATGCCCCCATAGCCTCGATCATCGACATCCATACCCTCACAGCGGTTATTCATGTCATCGAACGCGACTATCCCAGGATCAAGAAAGGACAGGGTGCTGTCATCACGACCGATGCCTATCCCGGCAGGACCTTTTCCGGTGCCATCATCCGTGTGGCCCCCGTTCTGAAAGAGGCCGCGCGTCAGGCCAGAGTGGAAGTGGAGGTGCCCAATACTGAGAAACTCCTGAAACCGGGCATGTTTGCCAGGGTGGAGATCGAATTTGCCCGGCACGAAAATGCCACCGTCGTTCCCGTGAACGCCCTGATAAAACGTAATGGGCAGTGGAATATATTCCTGGTTGACAGGGCAGTCATGAAGGCCAAACTCGTACCGGTAACAGTGGGAATAACAAGCAACGATATGGCAGAGATCCTGGATCCAGCTGTATCAGGATCCGTGATAACCGTGGGACAGCACCTCCTTGAAAACGGGTCCGTCATTACGCTACCAGAGAAAGAGACCGTAACGTCACAAAGCGCAAAAAGCAACGCTGATCGGGGTTAACTACTATGAATATTTCCCGATCCGCCGTCCATCGACCTATCTTTACCATCATGGTGGTACTCATCGTGATCATCCTGGGGGGCATATCGTTGATTCGCCTTCCCATCGATCTGATGCCTGATATTACCTATCCCACGTTGACCATTCGAACCCTCTATGAAAACGCCAGCCCCGAAGAGATCGAGGAACTGGTCACCCGTCCCGTTGAAGAAGCCATGAGCGCCGTTCCCGGCGTGGAGTATGTCTATTCCACGTCGGCGGAAGGATCCAGCAACGTGCGGGTCAGCTTTACGTGGGGAACAGACCTGGACACGGCGTCAAACGATATCCGTGACCGACTGGATCGTGTCATTCCACGCCTTCCCGAAGATGCGGAACGGCCCAGGCTCTATAAATTCGATATTGCCAACTTCCCCGTTCTTATTTTCGGTGCGTCGAGTAAACTGAATCCCCTGCAGATGCGCAAGCTTATTGACGACCAGATAAAGTACCGTATCGAGCGGGTCCCCGGGGTAGCGGCGCTGGATGTCTGGGGCGGCTACGAACGCGAAATTCAGGTCAATCTCGATGCCGGCAAGATCAAGGCCATGGGACTTCCCCTGGACCAGATCCTTAAGAGTGTCGAAGAGGGCAACGTTACCCTCCCGGCGGGCACTATCGACCGGGGTGATTTCGAAGTAACCATGCGGACCAAAGGGGAATATACCAGCCTCGATCAGCTTGCTAATACTGTTGTTGCTGACCGCGAGGGGGCCACGATCAAGCTCAGTGATATAGCCCGTATTGACGACACGTGGAAAAAAATTACCCGCATTATTATGGTTGATGGAAAGCCTGGAGTACGACTGGCGGTACGAAAACAATCGGGAACGAATACCGTTGAGGTTGCCGGCAGAGTTCTGAAAGAGGTGGAAAATATCAACCGGGATATTCCGCAGATTAACATAACACCAATTATCGATACGTCCGACTATATACGGAACTCAATTACGAACGTGGGTTCGATGGCACTCTATGGGGGTATCCTGGCGGTTATGGTCCTTCTCTTTTTTCTCCGTAACATTGTCAGTACTCTTATCATCGCCACAGCCATACCCATCTCCATCATTGCCACATTTGCCCTCATGTATTTCGGCGGGCTTACCCTGAACATCATGACCCTCGGCGGGCTTGCCCTCGGTATCGGGATGCTCGTGGACAATGCCATCGTGGTTCTGGAAAACATCTACCGCCACAGTGAAACGGGTGAAAAGGCCGAAGACGCCACGGTCAAGGGAGCCGGTGAAGTTACCTCTGCCATCCTTGCCAGCACACTGACCACACTGGCGGTCTTTCTGCCCCTGGTGTTCGTCAGGGGTATGTCGGGAGTCATGTTTAAACAGCTTGCATCGGTTGTCAGCTTTGCCCTGTTATGCGCGCTGATGGTAGCCCTCACTCTCGTACCGGTCATGGCCTCCAGGCTGCTCCATAAAAGGGTGGCCACCCCGAAAGATACCTGGGTTGCCAGGCTTTCCTTTGTGAGCGTTCGTTTTTTTACCTATATGGAAGACGGATACAAACGAATGCTCCATTTCACGCTCCAACACACCGTTTCAGTGGTAATCGGAGCGGTTCTCCTCCTGGCAGGCAGTCTGGCTCTGGTTCCCCTGGTAGGGGTCGAATTCATGCCCGCCACCGATGAAGGCGAAGTCAGGATAAATGCCGAGATGGAAGTAGGAACGAGACTGGATGTCCTGGGTGAAAAATTCAAGCTCATTGAAGCCATCGTCAATCGTGAAGTGCCGGAGTCAAGAAACGTGGTGACTAGCATCGGTGGATCGAGCTGGCGTTCCCGGGGGTCTCATACGGGGCGGATGCGGATTGCCCTGGTACACCGGGATGAACGATTGCGGTCCAGTGATCAGATTGCCGCCGACCTGCGCACTCAGCTCAGCCGGATTCCCGGTGTTACCATACGAACACGTGCAGGACAGGGCCTTTTTCTTCTTCGCATATTTACTGGTGGTACGGAAAAGGTCCAGATCGAGATACGGGGGTATGATCTGGAAACCGCCGATGTACTGGCGGAGCGGGTTAAGGAGATTGTGGAGAATGTGGATGGTGTTACGGACGCCCAGACCAGCAGAGAATCGGGCAGTCCGGAGGAAATTGTTTTCGTCGACAGACTAAAGGCGGCAGATATGCAGCTTACCGTGTCCCGGATCGCCAATATGCTCCAGACTGTCCTGTCCGGTACCAGGGCCGGCAGCTACCGGGAAGGCGGGGATGAATACGATATCCGCGTCAAGATCAGAGACGCTGAAAAGATGGATATCCGAGAAATTCTTGACCTGACGATTGCCGCCACCGACGGTGAGCCGATTGTTCTCAGGAACGTGGTCAGGCTTCAGCCAAAGACCGGACCGGTCCTTATCGAACGAAAGGACCAGGAACGGATCGTTACTGTCTCCGCCAATATCAGTGGTCGTGATATGGGCTCCATCATCACCGACATCAGGAATAATCTGCACAAAATTGCCGTACCTCGTAACTTCAGCATCGTCTTCGGCGGCGACTACGAAGAACAGCAGAAGGCCTTCCATGAACTCCTGCTGAGTCTGATTCTGGCATTGGTACTGGTCTACATGGTCATGGCGTCTCTCTACGAATCAATCCGGTATCCTATCGTGGTCATGTTTTCCGTTCCCTTTGCCGCTATCGGAGTGATTCTCATGCTGTTCATGACCAATACCACCTTTAACGTCCAGTCGTACATCGGCTGTATTATGCTGGGCGGGATTGTGGTAAACAACGCCATTCTCCTGGTGGATCATATTAACCTGCTGCGACGCAGAGATGGTTTGCTCCTCAGAGAAGCCATCGAAGAAGCGGGACGAAGACGGCTGCGTCCCATACTGATGACAGCCATGACAACAATCCTGGCCATGGTACCCCTGGCAATCGGTCTGGGAGAGGGTGGAGAAGTGCAGGCCCCCCTGGCGCGAGCCGTTATCGGGGGGCTCATCAGTTCGACTTTAATTACACTGTTGATTGTTCCCACGGTCTACCTGTTTTTCGATACGAAGTTGATCCGTAAAAAGCACCGGGGAAGTCCCCTGACGGGAGATAGAGAGTAAGACATGATAGTGAAACACCGATTACGGGAGAGCAGACAACTTTTCATTGCGGTTGTTCTGTGTCTCATCCTTGTATCATGCGTCTCCCTGGAGAGGGACATGAATGAAGATTACATTGGCCCACGAACCGTAACGTCTGTGCCGGTTCAACCGGAAGAAGCGATAACGGCACCGGAGACTTTGGGGGAGGCACCAACAATAAAGCCCGAAGGTCCCATCACGGTGACGGTGCAGAACGCCATTCTTCTGGCACTGGAACATAACCGTGCCCTGAAGGTGGAAAAATTCAATCCTGCAATTCGCCGAACAGGGGAAGACGAGGAACGGGCCGCTTTCGATTCGATCCTTACCGGCGGATATTCGAGAGACCGCGAAAAAAGCGTCATACCGTCTCGCCCGAACCGTGAAAATCTGACAAACGAGATCGATGCCGGTCTTGCTGTGTCCGAATATTTCCCCACGGGGACTGATGTGAGTCTTGAATTGTCCACGGAACAGTCATGGTCGAACCTTTACACTGACGACCTGCATGGATCCAGGGTTGGCCTGAGCATCACCCAGGCGATCCTCAGGGGAGGGGGCGTAAAT
>Ga0272442_10007782_pt1 | contig 13763 bp, 48 predicted proteins | sample SSMForm2O_FD_200262 | JGI IMG/M metagenome (GOLD analysis project Ga0272442, IMG submission 200262) | Marine sediment archaeal communities from Little Sippewissett salt marsh, Falmouth, MA, United States - SSM-Form-2O | ecosystem: Environmental > Aquatic > Marine > Wetlands > Sediment ...
TCCTTCCTATCCAGTAATTATTTTTATTATAATTAAAACGAAAGTAATCTCCTATTTTTACCATATAATTACCTCCTATAGATTTTCTACCATAGCTTCATCAATATCTTCCTGAGTAGCTTTTCTAGTCACATATATAGTATTAATTAGAGTAGTTCCTATAAAGTCATTACCTCTTTTTGTATTAAAGTCAAATACTACTCTAATCTCTTTACCATCATCAACACACAAGAACTTCCAATCTTTAGCTTCAGGAATATAAGCCAATATATATTCTATTTTACCTTTAGATACGGACAACTATATCTCTCCTTGTATTTAACATTAACTATATTCATTAAGTCTTTTGGTTTATCTAATTTAAGTAAAGGTTTCTTATCAAATGAACAACCATAGACATATCCCTTTTCATCTATGGATATTATATCCTTAGCAAAATGACAAGGCTTATCCCATCCTTGATATTTGTTCTGTGTTAGTATCATATTAGTTAAATCATCTACATAGAAATGTTTATACTTGAATGTAGGTGCGTAGTATATAGCTCTGAATTTAAGTATATCTAAAGGTGTCCAATTTTTAGGATATAATGCAAATATTCTCTCAATTTTTGCTGTAAATAATATATTTAATAATTGCATAAAATAGTAAGGTTTATCTAGATGACTATTATCCATTAATAAATTACAACCTATTCTAGTTACTCCTCTTAATTGTTTAGTATTTATCAAATAAGGCATAAGATATTCATATTTATATTTATCATAAGATACACTAACCATCTCTACATTCTCAACATAATCTCTCATAGGTAATGTTCCATTAGTAGTTACATTACATATCAATCCATTATTCACACATTCCTTTGAGAAATCTCTAACAAACTCAGGATGCATAAAAGGTTCCCCACCACCTACTGCAACTTGTTCTGTTAATTCTGATATATAAGGTATCAATTTCATAAACCAATCAAATGATTTATTCTTATATGTTTTTCTAGGTCTATAACACATAGGACAATTCAAATTACAATCTGTTGTATAATGTAAGCTAATAACTTTATATTTTTTCATATCATCCAATCTCACTCTTTTCTATAAATGGCAACTTTCTAAGGTAATTCTCTAATTCATCCCAATAATTAAAGGGAGTTTCTCCTCTTATCTCTATCCATTCTATACCACCAAAGCATATATCTTCCCATCCTGTATCATACCACCAATCATATTTTCTATCATCAGATGAATAATTCTCTTCATCATCTGTTAATATGTCTAAGTATTTATATATTAAATCTCTTTCCTGTTTAGTTAATGTATCTGTTCTCACTCTCATTACAGATTCACTACAATTTGGGTTTAATATATCTACCATATTATCTTTCCCCTGAAAGGTAATCTCTCTATTATATTATACAGTTCTTCTGAACTAATTTCTATATTACACTTTCCATTTTTAATCCAACTAATATCTATTCCCAAAAGTTGAATGAACATCTTAAGCTCCTTACCATTTAACTCAGATATATCTATATCTAATTCAGTAGACCATTCACTACAATTAGGATACAAAAAGATATCCTCAAATTCAGTGAACATCTGTGATAGATATTCTTTTAAGGTATCTTTATCCATATCTATTATATCTCCAGAATGCCATACTTCGTCTGTATCAAATTCTAATCCTAACCAATAAGCAAATGCTACTAATTCATTTCCTACTGTCTGATAGTAATAATGTGCTTTCCATATATCATCACTTCTTAATTTAGAGTATCCTTCAACAGGAGTATTACTCTGATAAGCATTATTCAACAGATGTATATATATTCTCTCCTCCTCTCTATCTAAATTTTTAATATCTTTTTTCTTTAATCTTATTACTGTTTCTGAACAATTAGGATTTAATATCATAACATCTCCACCATTGCTTCTTCACTTCCTATCTTCTCTATTTCATCATCTTTAAATATATCACTATCATATCCACACTTATGTTTATTTAAATATTTGCATTCATAAGGATATTCTTTATATCTACCTATGTCTATTACTTGACAAACATCTCCAATAAATTTATCATCATACTCGGGTTTTATTATTTTTACATAATCTCCAACTTTAAATTTATATCTCATTTTATACTCACATCTGGTCTCTTAAGTAGTTCTTTTCTTTTCTTTCTACTTATAGCATCTTGATAATTCTTAATGGGTTTATGTCCTTTATTAATCCATTCGTAGTATCCTCCAGAGCTACCACCATCTTGTCCAAATACTTCTCCTCCAAAATGATTTTCAATCTTAAATAATGTTGGAAATAATTGATGTTGACAATGTTGATGACAATCCACTCTTAAGCCTTCATCCCCATAACCATTTTCTTCTCCATCTTCATATAATATCATACTTGAAGTGTTAGTAAAATCAGGCATATTAGGATTATCTTTATCAAATACCACAATCATTTTATCTCCTGAAGTATCCCATTCATAGAATTCTTTAGAATTTATTTCTATGAAATATATTCCTATCTTTTTACATTCTTCTATGAATTCTTTTTTAGTCCAGTTGTCATCTAGCCTTAAAACTAATTCACTACAATTTGGATTTAATCTCATAATAATTCAACCATAGCTTCATCTTTATCTTTTAACTTAATCCATTTTCTAAAAGATATATTATCTTTACTTATCCACCAGTTGTACTCTTTACCAAGTGTATCTCCATTCCAATCTGAATGTAGACATTTACATCTGTAAACATCTTCCTCGTCTTTATTTTTCATTCTTTTATCAGCTCTTTCTAGAGTACATTCTATAATACATCTCTTTTTATCATCACTATCTATTTGTAATATAATATCTCCTTTTTTAGGTATCATCCTACACCAGCATCAGTTTATTTAATGTATACCAATTTCTTAATGGTAACATATCCCATAGTTGAAATAGATACCAGAAATTATTATACCAACAAACACTATACATCTCATTATATTCTCTACTCATCTTCCTCTATCTCCTTTAACTTATCCTTTAACTTTTTAATCTCATTGAGACAATCTAATATCTCTTTATTTATATCCATATCACGATATTTTTCTAGTAGAGTTAATCTACCCTTAAAGTATCTCAATAGTTTTTTAATAGCTTTTTCTTTTAAATCTTCCATTATAATTCCTCAATCAATAATTGGTCTTGAAACTCATCTGAATTATATATTTTCATAAATTTTTTAAAATCATTAGAGCGATTATTAAGATAACTCCATCCCATAGTTTCTCTATCTGTTACCTTAAACCAGAAAGATTTTCCTCTATAATTATTATTTAAGTCTAAGGTAAAGGCTACATTTAATTTTAATTCTTTTAATATTACTCCATAATATTTAATATGACTAGTCCATGAAAATAAAATATACTCATTATTTGAGTATATAACTTTTGGATTAGAAAATTGTAATAATTTAAATAAGTATTCTTTATATTGATTTATATTCATAATAATTCTACCATAGCCTTATCTTTTATATTATCAAAATCACTACTAACTACTGATTGTTTATACATTCTACTATCCTTACAAAAAGCTTTGCTAATTCTAATATCTCCATTTTCTAATATTAATTCTAGATTTTTACCTTCTATAATCTCAAAATCAAATACTTTATTATGAAAGAAATTTTCTTTAGTAATTTTATTTCTAATATTTTTTATTCTACCAATTATATAACAATTACTTTTGATAAATAAAAAGTAATCCCCTATCTTATATTTCATAATCTCTCTACCATTACCTCATCCTTAGCATCTTCATAAGTTTTAGCTTTTAATATAATTATTTCATTATCACAAAACTCATTCTTATCTAACTGAGTGGTATCAAATATTTTAACACTATACTGAAATGGTAGCTCTCTCTCATTCCATATTATTTTCAATATTCTACCAATACAACCATTATATTCTTTAATATATAAATCATTTACTACTAATATATAATCACCAACTTTCCCTTTCATAATCCTCCACAATCCGTATATATGTCAATTATTTCTGGGCATATATTATCAAACATTAAACTAATATCTTTAGATTGTTCCCATCTTAAAACCATATGAATAAACTCGTGTGATATTATAGAACAGATATCCTTAAGATTACTGTCATTTATAAACTCTGGATTTAAGTATATATTATTATCAGAATCATAGTATCCCAAAGTTTCTTTTACATCAGACATTAATACATCCATTAAATCTGAACTAAATCCTGTTATATGTATTCTGCTACCATCTATATATCTAGATTTAATCCAACTTATTAATCCCAATTTATCACCAAGTATAAATCTTAAAGTTACTATGTGTACCTATCATCATTAGGAATAATCCACTTCTATATACATAACCAGTAAAGTTCTTGATATCTATCACATTTGTATTAGCTCTAAATATTTTTATAGTTATGTCTTTGTATTCATAATCTATAGACTGAACAAGTAGATTATTAGTGTGATGTGTAATTCTAATATCAGTATTGTTTTTTATGTAGTTAATTCCTTTATATCCTTCAAAGTTATTAAAGTTCATAATATCTTCAGCTATTCCAAAGACAAATAATTTATCCTTTGGATTAGGTGCTGGTTTTATATCTCCTTTTACTATAGGTATAGATAACACTAATATTAATAAAATAATAACTACACTTGTTAATATTTTAAATTTTCTGTTCATATATAACCTCCTTATTTAGTTTTAATTATTTTATTATTTTTTAGTATAAATATACTACCACATTTACAGCATATATATCTACCTAATTTTAATTTCAATTCTCCACCACATTTTAAACATACTTTTTTACTTGGTGGAGGTGGTGGTGGTGGTACATATATTATATTAAAACCTAATTCATCTGTCTTTACTTTAGTCATATAATACACCAACATCGTCATAATAAAACTCAACACTATCTACTGTTAATTGATTACAATGTATCTCATTAGTATAATCAGGTGATATAACTATCCTGCTACAAGTTATGTTATCAGTTCCGTCAAAGTATAATTTACCACAATATAATATTAGTGGCTGACTTGATATATATATAGGTTCCTTTAAAGCATATAACCAATATCCTTTTGTTTTAATAAACTTATTAGCAAGATAATAATTATTACCATTGTATCCGTATAGTTTATGGAATATAATACCATTAGATATTGCACTATCCCAATCATAAGTATCCTCATTATAAGTTATATATACATCAGTCTTATTTACTGACATATCCATACTTACTAAATTCCAGCCTATACCTAATTCTCCACTATCACTATCAGGTGGTGGTAAACTACCACTTGGATAATTAGGTAAATCAGGTATATCTGATTCAGTATCTACTTGATATAATGCTATAAGCAAAATACCAATAAACATAATTAGTAATATAATTATATCAGATATCCTTACTTTATATCTTTTTATTTTAATCACCTCTATCTACATCTCTTAAGTTTCTTTTCCTATCTCCCTCTGTCTTACTATAACCTTGATTTCGTGGATTGTATGTTTTATTTTTTAGTCTATCTATTTGTTCTCTTTCCTTTTCAAAGTCCGGGTTGCCTTCTTTATCTTTTACTAGCTTTTCTACTGGATATTGTTTAAATCTATTTGATGTTTGATATGTTCCTAATCTCTCTCTACTATCTGAAATTGTTTTATTTTTATTTAAATATTTCTTTGTCATATCTCTTTTGTATTTTTCTCTATCCACTTTCCTTTTATCCTTGTCCTTTTTTACTACACTATAAGTATGTCTATGACAATACTTTCTATTAGTACTTTTTGTAGGAATAATCTCTCCACATATAATACAGGTAACTGCTATTGTTATTTCTCTTCTGTTTTTGTATCTTTCTTTGTCGTATTCTGGTCTACCTTTCCTATTGAATTTTATTTGACATAAATCACATCTTTTTACAAGTGGCTTATTCCATTTCTCTTTAGGTAATAATACATTACAATCTATGCAATATTTAGGTGGGTAGTCTTTTCTTATTTTTTCTCTATATACTTTCTTATGTCTTTCACATCTTATCTTTTTATAGCATTCTCTATGGAATGATAATCTCATATTGTCATTAATCATTTCATTGCATACAGGGCATATCTTACCCACTATAATTTCCTTTCTTGATAGTTTCATATCCTTATCCCAACTTATATTCTTGTCTTTTGGATATTTCATATTCATCAACTCTAACTTCATTTAGTAATTCAATCATATCATTATTCCTTTTTCCTTTTTGCCATAAATCATATATGATATCAAGTAAATCTAAAGCCATTAAGTTACCACAACTTGAATGGTATCTATATTGTTTATCTAATTCTAACTTAAACTCATTCCAATCCATTATAATCTACAACCACATACCCAGCATTCTTTATTCGTATCTTTATTTTCCATTTTACAATCTGGGCATTTCTTTTTCATATTCATATTACCATATCCACAATATTTTGTTCTTTATTATTGTAGGTAGTAGTATAGTTGTTTCAGTTCTTATAGCACATAATTGATAATCTTTTTTGTTATCTAATATATCATCAATTACTTTATGTATCTCTTTTCTTGTCAATTCTTTCATTTTATTTTCTCCACTTAATCCAATCCATTATTTCAGTTGATTTTAAGTTTATATTTAAATCTCTTTTAAATTCATCTACTGACATATACAACTCATCATCTATGAATATTCTAATCATTCATAACACCTATTTATTATTATCAAATCTTAACCTACCTAATTTTATTCTAATAAATCTCATATATCTATCAACCTTTTTATGAATGAATAAACCTGAATAGTTTTTAGTTTCATATAGTTTGCTATAACTACTTGGATTACTTATTTTTATATGTTTATAAGGAATTTTATAAGATTTATTAGGAAACCTTAACCACTTTTCATCTCCTTCATTTCTATTCTTTCTATGATACATTCATAACACCTTTGTAAATATTATAGTTGCAATAAACAATCCTATTGCTACACCTATTAAAAAACATATACAATCTTCAGTATCTCTATCCATTTTATTACCTCAAATCCATAGCATCAAGTTGATATGATTTAGGTGTCATTACTTCAAGGAATGATATTTCACTTTCAAGTTTTTTTACCCTCTTTTCAAGTTCCTTTATTCTTTTTTCAAGTTTCTTTGTACTCATATTTTAACTCCAATTATATCTCTATCTCTATATTTTAAATATATTCTCCAATAGCATTTATTACATAATGGCACATCATATTCTTCTTTTCTGCTATACCAATGTTCTTTAGGTGGACACCAAATTCCTATTTTTCCATTGGTTTTATTTCCACAGATATGACATATAGATTTTACTATATACTTATTCATAATACCAACTCTATTTTAACTTCAACTATTTCCCATTCACTCTTTTTAATTGGATTACACCAATCAGAAGAATTCTCACTTACCCAAATCTTTGCACCATTTTTAGATGTATATATTTTGCATTTATTTATATCAGAAGTGGTTGTTCTATCATATCTTTTATATTGTTGAGTTGTTTTATTTCTAATTACATAAGGCATTTTTTATCTCCTATTCATCTCTGTTTAAATATTTACTAAAACTAAAAATGGTTTTTACAAAGAATAATACAACAAATATACTAAACCAAAGTGTTTGAGTTATAGTTACCCATACCGATAATAGTAGAAATATCACATCAGGTATTAGGTTAATCAACTCCTTATGTTTATATCTAATATCACATACCCAATATATTCTTCCTAGAAAATGTTCTATGGAACCTAGATATATACACATCATTATTATAAATGGTATTAGATACCACAAACTTAAGTTTAACCAGCAATATATACCTCCTAATAATGATAAGGTTCCTACTACTATCCAAGTTATATCTCTCATTCTATCCCTCTAATTCTTTTTTATTTTCAGAGTAAGCAGTCATAGGCATACCATTTACTATTATAGTTCGTTGCCATAAGTCATCATTAACAGGACATCTAACTATATTACCTATCATAATCTTACTCATACTAATCACACACAATCTATCATTTTATTTCTCTCAAGATAATCTACATAATCTTGTGTCCATACACCTAAAGTAAGTAGAATATTTTTATATCCTTTTGTTACTATTATATATTCATCATAGAAAATTATTCCTTTCATTCTTTTATTTCCTTTTTATAGTTGCATTTAATATCAGAACAACCTATATATCTCTCCCCACCATAGTTGTTATACCATTTTTGTAGTGGCTTTCCACATATAGGACAAGTTTCATTCATTCTTTTTTATCTCCTTAAATTTACCCATTAGTCTTTTCATTTCTTCTTCAGTTAATTTATGTGATACTGTACCATCTTCATATGCAACATACTCTAATTTGTAAATATATTCAATATTCTTATCCAAATCTATAATAAGTAATTTATCTTCATCAATTGCTAGTAGTATTTTCATTTCAATCACTTTGCTTTAATATTTTTATAGCAACTTCCTGTGATAATTTTTCATAGTGTTTCTTACAAACAAACTCAAAACCTGCTTGCAATCCTTTAACTATGCAAGTGCATATCATACAAGTTGCATCATCATTACACATACTACATTTCATTTCAATCACTTAATTTTAAATATTTTGTTTTATAAATAATTTCTTCATATCTTAAATCAATATTCATTTTATTGTAATCATGTATAGTTTGATAAATCCAAATATTAGAATTACCTTTTGTATCTAAATGTATCAATTCAATAAACTTATCTCCTAGTATCATTTTAATCACTTATTTTTCTTTTCCATTATTTGCCATAAAGAGCATACAGTATCTTTAGGTTTTTTAATTCTAGTTAGATATATATGCTTTTGACAAGTCTTACCTTTTAAGTGTCTACAATTAGAACATAATTTTAATCTAGCCATTATACCTCATTTTCTAAGTAGCAAAAAATAATTCTATATAAAGAATTGATTCTACTATTCCACAAGCTAACAGATAAAAAGCATTGGTATCACGAGTTTTTAAATATAGTATAAATGTAATTATTAGAGATATTATCATACGATTACTTCACTTTATTAAATATATATTTCACTTTTAAATTCTTCCTTTAAATATTTATTCTGTTTATTATACTTTGGTTTAAGTTTATGAATATAAATAATTTCTCCTATATCCATTTCAAAATTACTAATAGTTGGTAATACTGATACTGAAGTAATATTATTTTCTTTTTTAACTATTAGTTCGTGGCTTATTAATCTATAAGGAATACTATTAGATTTTCCTACATAAACTACCTTATTGTTATTCCATAATAGATAAATACCTTTAGAATTTTTCAATAGATAATCAAATAATTCTTCAGAATTTACAGCAAACTTTTTTAATTGTTTTGAGTCTATTATATTAATTTCTATTTTCAATCAGCATACCTCAGTTTCTGACAGTGCATATATAGTAAAAATATGGTTAAATTTTTTCTATATATAGTAACAAAATGAGTGAAAATGGCTTAAAACACCATTTAATAGCCTAAACCCCTACCCTTTTGAGTGGAAAACTACCCTTCCTAAGCATTATTGAATAATTCTCTCCTTATGAACTCCATTTTATATATCTTGGGTCCATACCTATTAAAATATATTCATCAAATGTTACTATATTCATAACATCTATAAGATGAATGTAATCCCAAAAGTCTAATTCCTTTTCTATTTCATCCATAATATAATAGCTTATTACTTTTTCCATATATCTCCTTATATTTCCATTTCCACAAGTTCAACGATAGCAGATATTAGTTTGTCTACATATTTGACATCTATATGTAGGTACTCTTTGACTTTATACTTTTTATTATTTATCTTATGTTCTCCGTTTTTTTGTTTTCCTACATAGGCTATCTCTATTTGAGGATCATTTGTTAATCTAACTGCTATACCCCATTCTTTATCTGTATCGTCTTTTATTAATATCCAATTATTTTCTATCTTATCTGCTTTCTTTAATATATCTATTGCTTTCATATGCTATCTCCTAAAGTTTTTCTATCATTATTAATTCATTAACCTCATCTTTATTTAGTAAATGTATTTCATCTGTATCTAATATATAAGTAATTCCAAAATATTCTTTTTCCTTATTTGGAAATGCATAATTAAATAATATTTTTATACATTTATTTTTATTACTACTAGCAATAACCTCTGTATAAGGCAATATAATGACATCTTTAACTATCTTACATATGGCTTTGAAATCCTGCATTTTATTATAGACTAAAATTGTCATTCCCTTTTCTAATTCCGAATGATTTAATTTTCTCATAATTCATCAATCATCATAAGTTCATTAAGATTTTCTCTATTATCAACTGCAATTATATCTATACTTCTTCCTCTAGAGAAATTAAAGTGACTTTTATAGTTTTTTGAATAGTGTGTTTTTTCTCCTATAATCTTTAATGCTCTTAAATATAATGGATAATCATCTTCTTTTAAAGTATCTAATATCTTAAAGTATACAACAGTTTCAGGGTAGTACACTACTAAATATTTAATATTATTTCTATGAATTATTTTCAGAGTATCTTTCCATTTTTTAAGACTAACCATAATTGTATATCACTCCTACAATTCATCAATCATAATTTCTTCAAGCAACTCATCAACTTTTTTAATCTCATATATACAATCTTCACATTCAAGATGAACATATAATAAACCTTTAACTTCAGCACTATCATAAACTATTTTTAGTATATCCTTTTCTGTTTTAGTTCTGTTAATATATGTCATATCAAAATCGTATTCAACTTTACATATAGCCTCAAATCCATCTGTTCCATGAACATATACTATCATATCCTTTTTAACTTCATACCACTTTAAAGAATTATCATCATCTAAATATTTCTCTATAATATCAGTATTAATTTTCATCACACTCTTTGCACTTATGGTTGTGTTCTTCCCATTCACTAATAGTAATTCTTTTAGTGCAGGATATACAATACAAATGTAATTCATCTGTTTCTTTCTGCTTTTTTTTATTCATAATATCACTCTGTTATTATAAAACTATATCCACATTCTGAACAATATAGTTCTTCTGCTTTTAATTGCAGTTTATTTCTACAAAAAGGACAATTACCTTTCATTTATCTTGCTTCTCCTTACTTTGAGAGTAATACAATATAATTTCCCACTCTCAAGATACTCAGGAAATATATCTAGATTTTTATCTGTTACAAAATATGGTTTTCTTTTTAAAGTTAATCCCATTTCTATCTCTCCTATTAGGCTGGTAGTTTAGAGTGCATTAGTAATTCTTATCTAACCAATCTTTAATCTCTTTCCAATCAGTTTTTTTATCTTTCTTTTTATTATCTTTGTCCATAGGATTATCTCCTATTGCTAATCAACTTATTAAGTAACTCTAAATTTTTATTCATCTGTTTTAGTTCTATTATAATTTCCCTGATTTCAGGAATGTCTACATTAAATTCAAATGTTTTATCCTTAGATATTTTAAGCATAGAATTACCTATACATTATGCTGGTATTTTCATTATCTTTAGTCTTGTCACTAATATTATTAATAGAACTAACTGCTATTTCATAACTTTCTCTCAGCAAGAAAGATTTAGCACATTCTAGTATATCTTTTTCTGTTAGTGTATCTTTTATTTCCTTAACAAGAGCTTTATCACTCTTAATTTCAAGTGCAACTATCTTATTAATAATACTTACACATCTTTTAGCAAATTTCTTATTTGCTTTTTTAGTTCCAATATTCATTTTATTCTCCTATATTAAATTTAATCACTAATCTCTAATCTATTATATACTCCTTATATACATCATAAGAAATATAAAAGCAGAATACTATTCACTATTTTAGACACTCATTACAACTACCAATAAGATAGTGGGGGAGAATACAATTAGTAAATAAATATGCCAATAAAAATTGATATATCTACCCTATTGGTATCTATTGTGAGTATCTAATTTCAAGCACTTATCTATATCGGCTTTAGATTAGATATGCAATGAATAATCTAGGAATATACCGAAACCTTAATCTCATTGATTACATATCTCATTCTTCATTATCTACCGTAGATAAGCACTCTGTTTTTATGCACTACTTTATATCAGCTTTTAATATAAGGTATCTGATAAGCTATTACACTCAAGGGAATTTAACCCTTACCCTATATCTAATCTACTGTAAAGAGTGCATTACCTATGTGGAATTTCTACTCACAGTATTCTGCACTCAAGGTAAAATCAAGCAAGACAAAAAGTAGAATTACTTTCTGTATCTACCTTTTGTGCCGATTTCTGTTAGCAAAACATTTGCTTGATGTTCTTTGCTGTTAATGGTAACTTTTCCATTTCCATGAAAACCAATACTACCTGTTGAAAATGGATTAGATTTACCACGCTCATCAATATCTAAAGAAGCAACTACTTTGCCGTCTTTTTTAATATCTACTGACATAGCCATAGTATTACACATCTCCTATAAGTTGTTCTTTATTCAAGTGTGGAATTATAAGCACACTCTTACAGATATTTGTAAGTCTAATCTACTAATTGATATAGTAATTCAACTTCATCTATATTAAGTATCTTTTCTAAAATTGTTTCTATATCCTTATCTTCACAATATACTTTTAATTCAATATTAACTAACATATTTTTATTCACCTCTTAATATAAGTTTTACTCTATCAACAAAGACATATCCATTTTCAAGCAAATAATTTATCTCCCTTTTTTATAGTATAAATAATTCTAATACTTGTTCTGCTTCTTCCTTACTACAACCTGTTATCTCATTTATTTTTCTCAATAATGTTTCTGTTTCATTCATAATTACATCTCCTATTTATTATTAATTAAATTCTATTAATCCTTCGGCTTTTGTAACAGATAATTGTATTTCCATTTGACTACCACAGAAATTACATAATGCAACAGTTACCATATCCATATTAGATAAGGCTTTATCTATTACATCTAATTCATCTATTCTACTTTTCTTTTTACAATGCTTACATTTTATAGTCCACATTTTATCTTATCTCCTATTTCTTTTTTATATAATTCATCAGAAACCAATTATGATAATCCATTAAGAATATATCACTATCCATATAGTCTTTTAATAGTTTATTCATAAGATTACCTATTCTTTTATAGTATGAATAATTCAAGCACTTTTTCTGCTTCTTTTCTATTACACCCAGTAATCATATTGATTTCTTGGAGTGTATTTTCTATATAACTCATATTTTTTCATCTCCTTTTTAAAGTATCTCTTTTAATCTAACAACTATTTCACAACAAGTCATATTACTAAAAACTATTTCCTTAATTCATTCTATTTTATTTTCTAAATTTTCTTCATATATTGTCATTAGTTTTATCTCCTTATAAAATAGTTAATCTTCTATGTGTAATAAAATATTTTTCTACATCTCCGTAAGGTGTTATTTCATGTGTAATAGATGTGCTACCAATACTTTTAAATCCATTATTGATAAAGTTTACTTTTATTACTACAAAAGCAGACTTTCCTTCTCTTTTAAACCAAGATTTACCTACTTCTATGTATTTCATATTTTATTCCCTATTATTATTACCATTTATATTATGGAACAGGAATGAATG
>Ga0272442_10007783_pt1 | contig 13762 bp, 16 predicted proteins | sample SSMForm2O_FD_200262 | JGI IMG/M metagenome (GOLD analysis project Ga0272442, IMG submission 200262) | Marine sediment archaeal communities from Little Sippewissett salt marsh, Falmouth, MA, United States - SSM-Form-2O | ecosystem: Environmental > Aquatic > Marine > Wetlands > Sediment ...
AACGTCGCTTTTGCGCAATGAAATAGATTCGATTCTTGCTATTTTACAAAGCGGCTCCAAAGAAATGGAATTTCTCAATAATTACAGACAATAAAGCCTATGCGCTGTACGCGCCGTGTTATTTGTTGTACACCGGGGAGTAATGTTATGAAAATACTTATTGTTGAAGATGAGCCTACAAGCAGAGAAATACTGAGCGCCCTTCTCGATCCTGTGGGAGACTGCATTGCTGCAGAAGACGGTTTGCAGGCAGTCAATGCTTTTAAAGAAGCAATGAGCGCACATGACCCGTTCAATTTAATTATCATGGATATTATGATGCCCAATGCCAGCGGTCATGAAGCAGTCAGGAACATTCGGCAGATAGAGCAGGATAATAATATCAAGACACAGGACATGGTTAAAATAATAATGGTTACTGCTCTCGGTGATCAGAAAAATGTTGCCCACGCGTTTTTTAAAGGCGGGGCTGTATCGTATATTGTCAAGCCCGTTGACAAGAAGAAACTGTATTCCGAACTGGAAAAACTCGGAATAATCAGTACCTGAGGAGCTCCTTGCCCTTCGTGAAGACACTTTATATATTCCGGTCCCGATGCCCGGTATTCTGCAGCATGGCCGTTTTTCACCTGCTATTTTCAGCTGAGCCCCGGGCTGGCCATATTCAGCATTACCCAGATACCCTTGAAACAGCAGAAGCAGAACAAACCGGTGCCTGCTCTGTCCGGAGAAACCGTCTGAGATCACTGTGCCCCCCAGGAGACACACGCACCGGTTTTTTCTCTGACTGTTAATAACCGTTACGCGTCAAACCTCCACCACAGTCCGACAATGGGCATGGTAAACCCATTGGTGCCTTCAGCACCGAAATAGTTTACGCCGAGTTTTAACCGGAATTTTTCCCATCCGAACAGCACCGCTCCGCCTATACGCATGCCTTTGAATGTTACGTCATATCCTGCTTCTGCCAGAAATTTGGTCTTGTGGGACATACTGTAGTCAATGCCTGCAAAGATTGTTGTGCCTGATGATGACGCAGATGCTTCAGCATCTTCTATATCCGCATCTTCTGTACTGGAAAAGGATGCGTATTTCCCGCCGACAGTAAAGGCTGTGCCATTGCCGATATCTGCGGTGAATGAAGCGAAGGGAGAAAATGAAGTAAATCCGACATCTTCGCCAAATACGCTCAGATTGAAGTTGTTAAAGGACATGCCCACAGTAAAGGCCGATGTACTGTTCTGCAGCAGGTTTACCCGGATATTGGCGTTGGAGACCTGAACAAGAAACAGGAGGATGTTGGTGCCGACCTGAACTCTGTCCGTGATTCCGAAGCCTATGGATCCGATACCGATAATGAATTCACCTTTGTTCAATGTGTGTCCTGTGGGCTCCGATATATTGTTGATAATGGGGCGGCCTTTGAATCCCACTTCTGCAGCGGCGGTGCCGGTAATCATCAGCACAGCAAAAAATATAAGCATACATTTTCTCATGGATGTCTCCCTGTTGTGTATGTGCAGATATGAAACGTATGATTCTGTCGGGAATGGAATTAATGTAGTTTCTACAATATAAAGCTGTTTACGTGAACCAGGCAAGGGTTTTTTACTGCTAAACGAAATTAAACATCAGTATGTTCATCGGGCCTGACACTTTACAATAGTGCAGAGTACGGAGCTGTACCATGCAGTGTTTGTCTTGACTGGGACAGGTTTTTTCCTTGTATTTACCGGACGTGATTCGTATGCTGTATATATTACATCACATTCTGTCCAGTATCTGAAAAAACAAGAGGCCTGTCTGTGGATATCGCTCCCTTTGCAACCGAACATTTCTTTGCCAGGTATGAATTCAATACGCCGTTTCAGCTGTGCAATTCTGATTGTGAAACCATTACTGTAGGAGAGCTGCTGCATCTTGCAGAAGAGGATGACACAGCTTTGGAAAACCTGGGACTGGGGTACACGGAGACTGCCGGCGATCCCGAGCTGAGGCAGTCAGTAGCAGGTCTATACACCAGTGTCAGCCCCCAAGAGGTTGTTATGCTGGGCGCGCCTGTTGAAGGGATCTATCTGCTGGCACAGGCAGCATGCGGCCCGGGGGATGAGGTTGTTGTGCTTGTGCCGGCCTATGACGCCCTGCCTGCTGTATGTGAACATGCGGTGTTAAAGGAGAACGTTAAAAGGTGGGAACTTGAGCCTTCAGAACAGGGGTGGAGGCTGAACTTTGACACGCTCCGGGCCCTTGTTACGGACAGAACAAAAATGATCGTGGTTAATTTTCCCCATAATCCCACGGGCTTTCAGCCGTCAAAAGAGCAACTGGAAACTATTACAGCCATTGCTGAACAGGCAGGAGCCCTGCTGTTTTGCGATGAGATGTATTACGGCCTGTGGCACTCGGGTACACGAGCTGTACCGTCAGCAGCCGACCTGTCGCGTTCGGCTTCAGTACTCGGCGGGTTGTCAAAATCATACGGATTGCCCGGCCTGCGCACCGGATGGCTGATCCTGCGTGATAAGGCATTGAGAGACAAGGTCATTAACTGGAAATTCTACACCACCATATGCGCTTCTGCTCCATCAGAATTTCTTGCCAAAGCAGCCCTTAAAGCCGGTGACATTCTTGTTAATCGAAGTATACGTCAGATAGAGAAGAATTTGGACATTGCCGAAGCATTTTTCAGCAGGCATGCTGATATGTTCTCATGGAAACGGCCCATGGCCGGATCTGTGAGCCTGGTGGAGATGGGCGTTCCTTCAGTGTCGGCTTTTGCAGAAAAACTGGCGCGCGAAGCAGGTGTGCTTATCCTGCCTGCTGAAGCTATGGGATACCATGACAGGTACATGCGCATGGGGTTCGGCCGGACAGGATTTTCTGAGGCGCTGGAACGGTTTGAGGAGTATGTGGGGAAGATGTGAGGGGGGATATTTTGAATGATTTTTTGACAAAAAATAATATATGCAGTATATTTGGTAAGTTGTAGTGATTCACGCAAACGCATCTAATAGATTAAGCATCCCAAAATTATTTTAGAAATAATGATGGCGAGTATGTTTTGTGCTGCCCAGGTACAGGTTTTTTGTGTCTGCTGTTCAACATGAAAGCATTTGTATGTACTGTATCTTCATCGGCAGTATGTGTGCTGTATGTGTTTCATTGCGCAGGGGAATTATGCAGGGTTTTGAGGTCTTTCCCGGGTTATAAGGCGGTGTTCTTGTTTTTTTACAGGACCACCCCGCCCTTACGGGCACCCCTCCAGAGGAGGGGAATAAAAAGCACCACCCCGTCGCCTGGCGGCGCCACCCCTCCAGGGGAGGGGATGAAAACAGGCGGGTACAATTCCCGAGGAGGGGACAGGAAAGTGGCGGGTAAGTTTCCAAAGGAGGGGGATATAAATTGCCGGTTGAATTTGTGAAGGAGGGGATAAAAGAACTTAAGAGAGCTCTTTCAGGGGAGGTGGCCTTACACAGGAAGGGAATGCGAGGTGCACCAGAGGGGAGAGGAATAAAATAGTACATATACTGCGTTGTTCCTCCACGGTAAAATATAACAGGGATAAGCTGCTTACGGTTAAAGAATTCCCCTCCTTTGGAGGGGTGTCAGTCGAAGACTGACGGGGTGGTTATATGAGAGCAACAAAAAAATACAAATCCCTTCCCTATAACCCGGCTCTTCGCGCACGAGCAAAAGAATTACGAAAGGCGGGTATGCTGCATGAAGCTCTTTTCTGGAAGCAGATTAAATCCGGTAACCTCAGCGGACTGGATTTCGACAGGCAGAAAATTATTGGTAACTATATTGTAGATTTTTACTGTGCTGAAAAGAGTGTCATTATTGAGATTGATGGTCCGTCACACGTCGGCAGGGAAGAATATGATAAACAGCGGGATGATTTTTTAATGTCCCTGGACCTTACCGTGATTCATATTGGTGTTACAGATGTGTTGCATAATATGGAGAGAGTAATCGCGTTTTTACAGGACCACCCCGCCCTTACGGGCACCCCTCCGGAGGGAGGGGAATAAAAAGCACCACCCCGTCGCCTGGCGGCGCCACCCCTCCATGGGAGGGGATGAAAACAGGCGGGTACAATTCCCGAGGAGGGGAATGAGGAATTGGCCTGACTTGGATCTGAGGGATGAATATCCTTCACCGTAAGAAGGCTGTGATACATATTGAAGGCCATCACGTAAAGAATTTTTTGCCGAAGGCGAAAAACACCTTCGGCAGCGGGGATATCAAGGAACATCATTAAAGGCCAGCCTGTAACAGTTTCACTGTTATTTTTTTAAATGGCACATTTATCTTTTATGAAATTCCTTTTTGGAAATATTGGTAATAACAATCTCTCTTTCTACGACACTGTAGATTTTTTCCGGTGTTGCCGGCATAGCAGTAGCTGATATGACGGTTTCATACATGGTGACTTTCTGTACCCAGTTGTTGCCCAGGCTTTTATAGATGTCACCCCGGTATCTGGAACGGCCTGTACTGGTAACAGTGAAGTTCGGTACGGGCTGCAGGATCATGGTAAATGTGCTTTCACCGGAATCGAACCCTATAAGGGCGCATTGGCGGCCGTTGTACATGCTCATGCCTTTAAACTCCAAAACAATTTGTCCGTTCTGAAAAAACGATCCCTCGCAAATGGCCGCGCCCAGATTGGTGGGCGGTTTGGAGAAAGACGCGTAATGCACAGTCTTTTGGCCTATGGAGGTCAGGTCCCTGATACTGCCTCCTTCAGATGAGGGAAGAGCAAATATGGAAGTAAGTGAATGGAAATCAATAAACGTGTTGTACACGTGGTATCTTTTGTCAAGCGGCAGTATGTCGCTGTTCTGGTCCTTAATATTCTCAAACAGCGAGTGGTCAATGCCGAATACCCGGCCGGTGCTGTCCATGCCTTCAGGGTGCAGCCCATGGAGCCAGCCTGCAAGCACAGGTAGCTCCAATTCAACCGAGTCGCCGATACTCAGTCGAAATTGCCGGCAGCGGTATTCCCCGGCAGTACTGTCGGGCCCTGACGAGGGATCATACATGATCAACAGTTCGTAGGTATCTGTGCTTTCGGGCCTGCCGTCCTGTGAAAAAGATGTCAGTCTGGACGTCATGGAAAAGTACTGGGGCTCTTGTGTCAAAGGCCCGCCAAGGTCAAATACTCTGCCGGTTAGATAATCCTGAGAATGCAGATTACCTGCACAACTTGCAGCCAGGACAAACACCATGAGTATGCATGGTTTTTTCATACATCCCCCTTTTGTTTGTCTATGATCTTCTGAAGGTTGTCAAGATAGGCCATGAACATTTCCCTGCCCTTTTTTGTGATGGAGCAAAACGTTCTGGGCTTTTTGCCTTCAAATGTTTTTTTAATACTGATGTAGCCGGCATCTTCCAGTTTTGAAAGATGCCGGCTAAGGTTTCCGTCAGTAGCATCGGCGGTTTTTTTCAGATAGGAAAAATCAGCCTGTTGTACAGCGGCAAGGATGGAAAGAACAGCAAGACGTACTGGCGCGTGGATCAGCGGGTCGATATTTTTAATCTCTTCCCGGCTCACTGGCTGCTCCTTTGCCTGTAGGTGCGGTTAAGCAGGCAGCCGGGTACTATCCACCCAAGGAGGATATTCGCTGACATGACGATTATTCTTGGAAGCCCGGTAACAAGGGTAAGAAGGATGGCTCCGGTAATCCAGACAAGGCATGACCATTGAATGACAGGCAGCTCAAGAACAATGCCGGTGCTGTACAGGGCAATGCCCATAATGACGCATATAAGCACAGGAACGGCTGAAAATGAGTAGACACGGAGAAAAGGAAACACAAAAAGAATAAGAAGAGCAGCGCATCCGCATGCCAGCCAGAGATGCCAGCAAATGGCCTTAGCGTATGTTTTAACCGGATTCATTATTTTTTCCCTGTGCATAATGGCTGCGGCGATGGCTGCGCTGGACAGTGCCACGATGACCAGAGCAGGCAGCAGCCAGTTTTGCATAGATGCGGCTTCAAGGATACCGACAGTGATCGTACCTATGAGCGACACTATACCGATATACAGGAAGAACCGGCCCGATTCGGCAGTATCTTTCCGGGTTTTCTCGACCATCTGTTTGATGATTGAAAGTTCCTGCTGAGCGTTTGTATGTTCCATACTATCTCCTGCTGTGAATGTGTAAGCAAAGTACTTTGCAAAACAAAGTACAATAATTCATGTTTAATGTCAAGGAGTTTTTTTGTGGTCAGAATTATATTCAATTTCTTTTTGCTCTTGGAGTGTTTTTCTGCATGCTGACGGTTATTATAATTATTAAATTTAGGAGTCTGTATTGGGGAAAATTCTGATTCTGAGGTTTGGTAAGGCACTACCCCTCCATAGGGGGGGGAAAAGGACCACCCCGCCCTTACGGGCACCCCTCGGGAGGAGGGGAATGAAAAACACCACCCCGTTGCCTGGCGGCGCCACCCCTCCAGGGGAGGGGATGAAAACAGGCGGGTACAATTCCCGAGGAGTGGAATGAGGAACTGGCCTGACTTGGATCTGAGGGATGAATATCCTTCACCGTAAGAAGGCTGTGATACATGTTGAAGTCCATCACGTAAGGAATTTTTTGCCGAAGTTGAGGAATGTATTCGGCAGCGGGCAGCTGGTTAATTTTATATGTTTTCCGGGCATTTTTCTTCCTAGTCCTGGCATGAGTTCATTTAATATTCATGCTGCCTGAAAAAATATCTTCCCGGAATCAGATAAATTTTTCTTGTTTTTGAGTACGTACTATACTAATTTCTGTCTATTGCTGCACTGTCAAAGAATTCACAGCCATTCTAACGATAAGCATTCAGATAACAGGGAGGTATTATGAAAAACGCAACAGTGTACATAGCAGCAGCTGCTGTATTGTTCATGTTCACCTTTGCAGTACAGGCGCAGGAGTCCTATAAGGATTTTCATAAATATTTTATTTCTGTCAAGGGGTGGGACGCTGAAGATGCTGAAGGTATGGAACTGAACATGCCGGGTATGCAGCTCATTACCTCGTTCAGGAATTACACACAAGGCGATAAAGAGATTGTCGCGTATGTAATGATCGGGTCAAACCAGGCAATGGCCATGCAGCGGGCAAAAATATCGCTGGAGAGTACCGATTTCAGCATGAAGACCAAAGAGATAAACGGTTTTCAGGTAACCCATACCTATGATAAAAGCGATCAGTCGGCACTTGTACATGTGGTTTTGGGAAAGAGTGAGGCAAAATCCGCCTCGCTGATGTTTATTGGTGAATCAGTGGGAAAGGGAGAAACCATGGCGCTGGCTGAAAAATTTGACTGGAAAAAGATAGCAAAGGCTGCAAAGGCGAAACTTTAGGACCCGGGTGTTACTGGTATGCTGTGCCGAGTATAAAAAAAGCCGGAGCGTTTAATAACGCCCCGGCTTTTTCTAAAAGAGAGGAGGGAGAATGTATGTGTTTATTGAGAGTTTTTTCTGTAAACCCGCTTTCTGTGTCGGCTTAAGATCAACAATGCTGCATATTTATATGTAAACGTTTTTACCACCGAAAAGATCCCGTTTTTATCAGTATCAGCCCCCATTTTTAATACAGAGTATATTCCTGTTTATTCCGGGTTTTAAAAATAATGAAAAACATACACAACAGCCTTGAAAAAGCGTGTGTTTGTGTATTAATTGTATGAATAATTTCAGTGTGTACTATTAAAAAATTTTATTTTGATATCGAATTATTTTTAGTACATTAAAGTCTAATCTGAAAAGGTGGATAACTATCCATGAAGGAGCTGTGTTAATTATGGCTGAAAACAAAAAAATCGATGAACGGAAAAAACTGTGGGAGCAGAACACAGTAAAACCTGTTCTCGACAGATTTCCTGAACGTAAAGAGCAGTTTTCAACGGGCTCGTGGCTTCCGATTGAACGGGTTGCAGATCCACGGCCTTTTACTGAAGATGAATATCTGGAAAAGCTGGGATTCCCCGGTGAATATCCATATACCCGGGGTGTGCAGCCGACCATGTACCGGGGCCGGTTCTGGACTATGCGTCAGTACGCCGGATTCGGAACAGCTGAAGAATCCAACAAACGGTACAAATATCTACTCGACCAGGGCCAGACAGGCCTTTCCGTGGCATTTGACCTTCCTACACAAATCGGGTATGATTCTGATGACAGCCATTCTGTGGGCGAAGTGGGCAAGGTCGGCGTGGCTATTGACACACTGAAAGACATGGAGGTGCTTTTTGACGGCATTCCTCTTGACAAGGTTTCCACGTCCATGACAATAAACGCGCCGGCATCAGTGCTGCTGGCATTTTATATCGCTGTTGCAGAAAAACAGGGCGTGACCAAAGACCAGCTTCGCGGCACGATTCAGAATGACATTCTAAAAGAGTATATTGCCAGAGGCACGTATATTTTCCCGCCCAAGCCGAGCCTCCGGCTGATAACCAACATTTTTGAGTACTGCTCAAAGGAAGTGCCCAAATGGAACACCATCAGCATTTCGGGCTATCATATTCGTGAAGCCGGATCAACGGCGGTACAGGAAGTTGCCTTTACTATTGCCGATGGCATCGAATATGTAAAAGCTGCCATAGCAGCGGGCCTCGATGTGGATAATTTCGCGGGCAGGCTTTCATTCTTTTTTAACGCGTACAATGATCTGTTTGAAGAGGTGGCCAAATTCCGCGCTGCCAGAAGAATCTGGGCGCGCATCATGAAAGAAAAGTTCAACGCGAAGAATCCCCGTTCCATGCGACTGAGATTTCACACCCAGACCGGCGGATCCACGCTGACAGCGCAGCAGCCCGACAACAATATTATCCGGGTTGCCATACAGACCCTGGCAGCTGTTATGGGCGGAACCCAGAGCCTGCATACAAATTCCCGTGATGAGGCCCTTGGGCTTCCAACAGAGGAATCAGTACGGATCGCCCTGAGAACCCAGCAGATCGTAGCCCATGAATCGGGCGTGGCCAACACAGTTGATCCTCTTGCCGGCTCATTCTATGTTGAATCGTTGACAGATACCATTGAAGAGCAGGCATGGAACTACCTGAACAAGATCGAGGAGATTGGCGGAATGGTTCAGGCTGTGGAGGCCGGATTCGTACAGAAAGAGATACAGGATGTGGCCTATAGATACCAGCAGGAAATAGAGAGTGCTGAACGGGTTGTCGTGGGGGTCAACAAATTCAGTGTGGAAGAAAAAGAACCCAAAGATATACTCAAGGTTGATCCGGCGCTGCGCAAGGTCCAGATGGACAAACTGGCTGCTGTACGGGAAGCCCGTAATAACAGCGCAGTACAGGAAAAATTGAAAGAATTGAAACAGGCAGCCCGGTCTTCCGATGCCAATCTCATGCCTTTTATTGTGGATGCAGCACGGGAATACGCATCTCTGGGCGAGATTTGCGGGGTATTGCGGGAAGAGTTCGGCGAATATAAAGAATCAATAGTTCTTTAGAGGATTCTATGGATAAAAAAATACGAATTTTAATTGCGAAGCCCGGCCTTGACGGCCATGACCGCGGAGCCAAGTATATAGCGCGAGCCCTGCGTGATTCGGGCTATGAAGTTATCTACACAGGCATACGCCAGACACCTCAGTCAATAGCCAGGACCGCTGTGCAGGAGGATGTCGATTTTGTGGGCCTGAGCCTGCTGTCGGGTGCCCACAATGAGCTGTTTCCGGCTGTTGTTGATGAGCTTGTAAAGAATGGAGCCGATGATATTGTGGTGTTCGGCGGCGGTGTCATACCACAGAGTGATATACCGTTCCTCAATGAAAAAGGCATACAGGCAGTGTTCACACCTGGAACGCCCATAAAGACCGTTGTGGATTTTATTGAAAGTGTACAGGAGCGGGCCTGATTGTATGTCTTTATCTGAGAACGTACGTACTGGTGACATGCGGAGTATTGCACGGGCCCTTACTATTGTTGAGAATAATGACCAGGGCAGGGAAGACCTTGTAGATTCTCTGCACCCCTATTGCGGCAACGCAGTTGTATGGGGTGTGACAGGCCCGCCGGGTGCAGGTAAAAGCAGCCTGGTAGACCATATTATCACCCTGCTGAGAAAAGACGGCAAGCGAGTAGGCATAATTGCGGTTGATCCCAGCTCTCCTTTTACAGGGGGCGCCATATTGGGCGACCGGCTTCGTATGCAGTCTCACGCTGCAGACGATGGCGTTTTTATCCGTTCCATGGCGTCACGGGGGCACCTGGGGGGCGTTTCGGCGACTACAGGCGATGCTGTAAAAATACTCGATGCAGCCGGGTATGATGTGGTTATTCTTGAGACCATAGGTGTGGGCCAGACCGAGATAGATGTCATGCGCATAGCTGATGTAATCCTTCTGGTTCTGGTGCCGGGCCTTGGTGATGAAATACAGGCGCTGAAAGCCGGTGTCATGGAGATCGGCGACATTTTTATCGTAAACAAGAGCGATAAAGACGGCGCTGACAAAGTGCGTGCAGAAGTCGAATATATCCTTTCTTTAAAATATGCTGACGCGCCGGAGAAAAAAAATCCGGTAGTCATGGCCTCAGCCCTGCGCAGTGAAGGGATCGATACCATTGTTTTAAAGGCCCGTGAGTTTTTTGCACAGATGCAGGAAAACGGAGGCCTGGAAACACGACGCAAAAAAAGAATAGAACTGGAAATACGAAAAAGCCTGCTCCATAAAATAGAGCAGGCAGTGCATTATAACCTGGATTTTGAAAACCAGATCGATTCATGGATCGACGCAATCTATTCCAGGCATGAGCCAATGTACCGGCTGGTTACAAATAAATCCAAACATATTCTAAAGGAGCATGCAGCATCATGATTACACAGATCAATCATATAGGTATTGCAGTGGCATCTCTTGAAAAGGCGATACCTCTTTACAAAGATGTGTTCAAGTTCCAGTTTCTCGGCCAAGAGGAGGTGGCAGACCAGAAAGTGAGGGTTGCCATGTTCCGTATCGGTGAAGTAAAGATTGAACTGCTGGAGCCGCTTTCAGATGAAAGCCCTATTGCCAGATTTATTGAGAAAAAAGGAGAGGGCATTCACCATATTGCGTATCAGACCGATAATGTAACTGAAGAGATAGAACACATCGTTTCCAATGACATGCGTATGATTGATGAGAAGCCGAGGACCGGCGCCCATAATACGCAGATTGCCTTTATGCATCCCAAATCTACAGGAAGAGTATTGACAGAACTGTGCCAGATAAAAGGAGAAAGCCATGAGTAGAGAGCGCAAAATACTCGACCTGAAAGCCCGCCAGGATATGGCGAAAAAAGGCGGCGGCAAAGAGGCAATAGAAAAACAGCATAACAGGGGAAAACTGACAGCCCGAGAACGGGTCGAGCTTCTGCTGGACAAGGACAGTTTTGAAGAACTGGATATGTTCAGGATTAATACCGGTGATGCGTTTGGTGTTTCCGACAAACAGGTGTACGGTGACGGCATCATTACGGGGTACGGAAGCATTCACGGCAGGCTGGTATATGTGTTCTCCTTTGATTTTACTGTTTTCGGCGGCTCTCTTTCCCAGGTTGTGGCGGAAAAAGTTGTCAAGGTTCAGGAGATGGCCGCCAAAGTAGGCGCGCCCATTATCGGTATTAATGATTCAGGCGGAGCCCGGATTCAGGAGGGTGTTGACTCCCTTGCCGGGTACACCAGTATTTTCCTGCGTAATGTGCTGCAGTCGGGCGTGGTCCCGCAGATCAGCGCCATGGTAGGGCCGGCAGCAGGCGGCGCTGTATACTCTCCGGCACTGACCGATTTTGTCTTCATGATCAGGAAAACATCGTTCATGTTTTTGACAGGGCCGAAAATAGTAAAGGCTGTGAACCATGAAGATGTGACAGCTGACCAGCTGGGCGGCGCTGATGTGCACGCTACAAAAAGCGGTATTACCCATTTCACCTATGATGATGAGAAAACACTGTTCGAGGGAATAAGGGAGCTGATGACATTTCTTCCCCAGAACAATACTGAAGAGCCTCCCCTTGCTGAGACAGATGATCCATGGGACCGTGAAGATGAGAATTTGAATTACACGATTCCCGAGAACGCCCACAAACCATACGACATGAAAGAGATCCTTGTTTCTGTCCTGGATGATAATACATTTTTCGAAGTGATGGAGCCATACGCCCAGAATGTGGTTATCGGATTCGGCAGACTGAACGGCCGGGCTGTAGGAATCGTAGCAAATCAGCCCAAGGTGCTTGCCGGAGTGCTTGACAGTAACGCGTCTGTTAAGGCGGCCCGGTTTATCCGGTTCTGCGACTGTTTCAATATTCCCATTGTAACATTTGAAGATGTGCCCGGCTTTATGCCCGGAACAGTTCAGGAATACAACGGGATTATCAGGCACGGCGCAAAAATGCTGTACGCGTATGCCGAAGCTACTGTACCAAAAATCACGGTTATCACCAGAAAGGCATACGGCGGTGCCTTCTGTGTAATGAATTCCAAGCACCTGCGCGGTGATATTGTATATGCCTGGCCGACTTCGGAGATCGCGGTAATGGGGCCCCAGGGGGCCAGTGAGATTATCTTCAGAAAGGAGATAAAGGCTGCCGAAGACCCGGAAAAGAAACTTGCAGAAAAAGTTAAGGAATACCGGGATAAGTTTGCCAACCCCTATATCGCGGCAGGCAAAGGTATTGTGGACGAGGTGATAGAACCAAAAATTACCAGGTATAAGCTGATTAAAGCTCTGGAAATGCTGCAGAACAAGAGAGATCAGAACCCGCCCAAGAAGCATGGGAATATCCCGTTATAGGAGATGTGTGATGTTAGAAAATATTGCAGAAAATAACGGCCTTATTATCTCTCTTGTCGGTATTCTTTTTGTGTTTACCGGCCTTGTTATGATAGCTATTGCAATTTCGCTTTTCAACAGAGTGTTTCATAGGATGGAAACGCGGGCAAAGAAGAAAGAAGAGAGCGGGGCCCAGGGGAAAAAGATAAAAAAACCAAAAATAAGCCTCAGCACAAAAACAGTACCTGAGGATGACTTGGTAGCGATAACCATTGCGCTTGAAATATATAAAAAACTTCATTTTGAACAGCATTCCAACAAGGTGACCTTTACCCGGGGTGAAAGCTCATCGGCATGGAAATCCGGGTTTAGGTACGGCCAGCGGCTGTAGTAAAACAGAGGGAACAAATGAACGAAAAAGAGATAGTCCTTGATATTCACGGTAAAGAGTACAAGGTTTTGATTGAAGAGTTTACTGCTGACAATGCCAGTGTCAGAGTAAACGGCAATAAGTATTCTGTTGCAATAAAAGACCTCGGCATTGAGCGGGCAGCTGATGTCAAGCCGGTGAAGGACGCCCCGATGCAGCGTCCGCCCAGGGTGGCTGTTGGTGAAAAGCAGAAAGCCAGAGCGCAAAAACCAATGGCAGCCGGCCCGGAAAACGCAGTGTTGTCACCTCTGCCGGGACAGATCATACGCTTCCTGATCAGGGAAGGAGATGAGGTCCAGGAAGGGCAGAAGATCTGCATGCTTGAGGCAATGAAAATGGAAAATGAGGTTAATGCTACGGTCAGCGGTGTAGTCATTGATATTAAATTCAATGAGGGCGACACGGTTAACCAGGGTGATGTCCTGATATTAGTTAAACCCTCGGAGAATGCATAATGGAAGTGCTGTTAAATGTTATTGAAACAACAGGATTCGCCAACATTACAATCGGCAACCTGATTATGATTTTTGTGGGGTGCGTTGCATTCTACCTGG
>Ga0272442_10007784_pt1 | contig 13761 bp, 13 predicted proteins | sample SSMForm2O_FD_200262 | JGI IMG/M metagenome (GOLD analysis project Ga0272442, IMG submission 200262) | Marine sediment archaeal communities from Little Sippewissett salt marsh, Falmouth, MA, United States - SSM-Form-2O | ecosystem: Environmental > Aquatic > Marine > Wetlands > Sediment ...
GCTAGAAGTAATAAAGATCAATTTCCAAGATTAAGATTATTACATCTTGCACCAGAAGTAATCAAGAATTCGCATACTCTTCAAGGAGTTTGGAAAACTAAAAGATTCGAAGAGCAAAAAACAAGCGGGAACTGGAAGTATTTAATGAAAGATGTTATCTTTTATGAATTTATTGCTGTTTTAGAAAATGTTCGAGTAAAAGTTATTGTTAAAGAGGTTTTAGGGGGAGAAAAATATTTCTGGAGTATAATTCCTTATTGGAGTATTGATAAAGCGTATAGAAAAAGATTATTACATACTGGTAATCCGGATGTTGATTAACTAAAAAATACCGGATATAACGGTATTCTTTAGTGGCGCTTGGCTACAGCTTGGATAGCCGTGACAGGGCCGAAGCCCTCCAAGAGCCATTTTCATTATAACATAAATATAAATTAAAACAATACTAGAAAGTTATCCACAGTTTTATATTGATATGAAAAAAACCATATTTATAATAATTATAGGATTATTATTAGCTTTTCCTGTTTTAGCTCATCAACCTAGAATTGTTGAAGATGTTATTACTGACATAAGTAATCCTGATGTTTCTCAGGCTTTTTATGGTAATCTTTCAGGAGAACCTGCTTTATTTAGGATTAATCTAGAAGAATCTGCAAAGATATATTTTGGTATCTTAGTTCCTGATATAGAGAATATAGATAAGGATCTAATAGTTACAATATCATCTGATAATGGCTTTTATTATGTTTTAGATGGAACAAAGCATAATTGGGAGTATTTCTATGAAGAGTTTGCTGGAGATCATTATTATGATGGTCCAGACATAGAACTTGATTTAGAAAAAGGAGTATATGATGTACAAGTATCTAGTTCAGATAATCAAGGTAAATATGTTTTAGTGATAGGCAAGAAAGAAGAGTTTCCAATAGGGGAGATAATTAATACTCTTATAGTTCTTCCTCAATTAAAAAAGGATTTCTTTGAAAAGTCTGCTTTTACAGCTTATTTTAATCTAGTAGGACTATTTATATTTGGCCCTATTATATTAATAATAGTTTTGATACTTTTAAGAAAGAAGATTAAAGAATTAATAATCTGGAAATGTAAACTGGCTAAAGACATATTTAACTTCTTATTTAGGAGGAATAAATAAAATTTATGGAAATAGAATCATTAGAACAAATTATGCAAACAAGGAAAGAGATTGAGGAAGAGATTATAGAATTACTTAAAGAAACAAAAAGTGATTTTACTTTAGAAGATGTTAAAGATGTTATTTATAATGAAGAGGAATCAGATGATTTAATGGAAGCAGTGGCTATGTTTGATAGAGGAGGAGATTTTTCAGAATTAAGCTATATTTTAGAACTAACAAATGACGCCTGGAACTATTTTCCTCATAAATGTTTAAATGGTCTCTCTCCGGCCGAGATGATTTTAAAAGATAAGAATAAACAATAAGAATTGTGTTAATCCCGGATTAACACAAAATAAAACCGCTGATTACCCAGCGGTTTTTATTTTCTTCTTTGGCATTAGAAAGTTGCATAATCTTATTTGACCATTGCCTTCTTGGTTATAGACATTTAAAGTCAATCCTGCACTGATTTTGCTTCTCCAAAAAGCTACTGCTTCTAGAAGATCACATCTCCAAAGATTATGTCTTTCTTGATCTGCGCATACAAATTGGCCAAAGTTTTCTTCGGATAGCTGCATAGAAACAGCTAAATTAGTATGACTGTCTAATGGTTCTACATACCAAGTATATTCTCTCTTTTTCATTTTCAAATCCTTTCAAAGTTCTATAAAATGTTCTGGTTGTTATAATACTAAAGTTATAGGGTTGTGTAAAGTAGTAATTTTCTTTTTATATAAAAAGTTATATAATAGAATAATGAAGAACCCGGTGTTAATTCAGGCTCTGATTTGGTATTTTATTGATATGCCAAGAGGTATTATGAAGGCTTGGAAGAACTTTTTGGTTTTTGGTTTGAATTATTTCTCTTTACCTTTGTTATTAAAGACATTCTTTTCTCCTTGGAGAAGATATGGGGAATCATACGGTAAGTTATTTGAGTTCTGGAGAAACTTTGAGACATTCATATTTAATATGATGTCTAGGATTATAGGGGTGATATTTAGAACAGTCTTTATATTCTTAGGTATCTTTACAGTATTATTTATATTAATAGGAGGATTTTTATTATTAATAAGCTGGTATATCTTACCAGTTCTTTTAATTGTCGGTCTCTTTTTTGGAGTCGGCCTTTTATTATGAAAAATAAAAAAAGAGGTTTCACTCTAGTAGAATTATTAGTAGTAGTAGCTATTATAGGGCTTTTAGCTACTATTGTTTTAGTTGCCTTAGGTTCTTCTAAAAAGAAAGCTCATATAGCTAAAGGTCTTCAGTTTAGCTCTAGTATTTATAATGCCTTAGGAGTAGAAGTAGGTGGAGTTTGGAGTTTTAATGAGGGGTCTGGTAGTACGGCTACCGATTCTAGTGGTAAAAATAATAACGGAACTTTAAGAAATATGGTTGCTGGTGACTGGAAATGCGATTCAGATGAAACCCCATCAGGAAAGGGGTGCTCTTTATATTTTGATGGATCTAATAATAATGTTGAGGTACCACATAATGCTAATAATTCTTTAAATCCTACTGATAAGCTTACAATAGAAGCTTGGGTTTATCCTTTATCTTATAGAACTAGCGCTATTATAGTTGCGAAATATTATGGTGGAGAACAGTTTATTTTCCGTTTTTATAATGACACAGGAAGACTTCAGGGATATATTAGATCAGGAGGGAGTTGGCATTCTTGTACAACCCCTAGTGATAAGGTTGTTAATCTTGATACCTGGAGTCATGTTGTCTATACCTATAACGGTAGCATTATAAAATTTTATATTAATGGTCAAGAAGCTTATTCTTGTGATTGGACTAGTCAAAGTTATACTTATGATTCAAGCACAACTTCATTGAGAATTGGCTCTTATTCTGGTGGTTCTTGGGCTAGTTTTCATGGTTACATTGATGAAGTTAAGGTTTATAAAGAAGGTCTAAGCTCTTCAGAAATAAAAAGTCATTATGTTCAAGGATTATTACAAATGGGTATTTCAAGAATAAAATAACAAATGTTTAAGTTTGATTTTAAAAAAGCACCAATATATCAAGCAGTTGTCTGGGACTTAGCTTTTGTTAGGTTTATTAAACTGTTTAAAATATTATTCTTAGTATTATTTATTGGTTCTTTTATTGGTTTTGTTTATTATCTCTTTTCAGAAGTTGGTTATGATAATTCTAGAAGTTTTCTAGGTCTTTCTATTATCTTCCTTTGTTTGTTTATAGCTTCTTTTCTAGTAAAAGCATTTTTTGACTTAAGAGTTAAACAGCCTAAATTAAAGAAAACTATTAAATCAATACTGCTTAATCCTGATACCCATAATTTAGCAGAGTTCTTAAGTTTTGAATCAGCTAAAACAATAAATAAAGTTCTTAATAAAGGACCTAATTCTGCTAGGTTGTTTTATTATCTTCTAGAGATTAATCCTAAGCTGGAGTTTGTATTCAATAGGTTAATCCTAGATATTAAGAGCATAAAGAAACAATTAAAAAGATCTTTTGAAACTTCTACTTCTAGAAGTTTTGAAGAAGCTCTTTTAGAAGCTCTTAAGATAGCTAATGAAAAAAATCATGCAAGAGTAGAAGTAGGGGATTTACTTTCTGCTTTAGCTAGAGTAGATTTAGTGTTTAAAGAAGTTTTAATGAAAAGAAATCTTAAAAGAGGAGATATAGATAACTTAACTTGGTGGTTAGAGAATATTGAGGAAGAAGAAAGAAGAAGAAAGAGATTCTGGGACGCCGAAGCTTTAGCTAGAAGAGGAAGCTTAGCTAAGGCTTGGACTTCTGGCTTTACTATTACTTTAGATAAGTATGCTGTTGATATTAGTAAAGCTATTAGACATAGGAGTTTAGAGTTTATAGGGCATAAGGAAGAGATTAAGATAATGGAAAGGGTTTTATCTAGAGGAGAGGTTAATAATGTTCTGTTAGTAGGAGAGCCAGGCACAGGAAGATCTAGCATGGTTCGCTCTTTAGCTTATAGCAGTATGTTAGGTCATAGTGTGCCTAGTACTAATTACAAAAGATTTGTTCAACTTGATTTACCAGCTTTACTAGCTCAATTAGAAAGCTCAGAACAAGTAGAAGTAGTATTAGATAAGATATTCTCTGAAGTGGCTGCAGCCGGAAATATTATTCTAGTAATAGATGAGATACATAATTATTTGGGTCAAGAAGACAAGCCAGGAGTAGTTGATATATCAGGCATTATATCTTCTTATTTACGTCTACCCCAGTTTCAAATTATAGGTATTGCTGATTATGCTGGTCTACATAAATATATTGAAAGAAATAGTGCTATCTTATCTTTATTTAGTAAGATAGAAGTATTAGGTATATCTCCTAAGGAAATGACTACTTTATTGCAGTACATGACTTTTGCTTTAGAAAGAAAACATGATGTTATTGTTTCTTATCAAGCAGTAAGAGAAATAATATCAATGACCGATAGATATCTTCCTAATGATTACTTTCCGGAAAAAGCAGTTAATATCTTAGATGAGGTAGTTGTTTTTGTAGCTACTACTTTAAAAGAAAAAATAGTAACACCTAAACACGTAGCCGAGATTATTACTCAGAAAACAGATATTCCAGTAGGCGAGGTTCAAGATAAAGAAAAAGAAGTTCTACTTAATTTAGAACATTTAATGCATAAAAGGATCATTAATCAAGTAGAAGCAGTTGAAGAAGTAGCTACTGCTTTAAGAAGAGCTAGATCAGAGATTACAACTAGAAAAGGTCCTATGGGAACATTCTTATTCTTAGGTCCTACTGGTGTGGGTAAAACAGAAACCTCCAAAGCTTTAGCTCAGTTTTATTTTGGTTCAGAGAAAAAGATTATTAGAATGGATATGTCAGAATTCCAAGATATTAAGGATATGGTTAGATTAATAGGTTCTTCAACAGAAACAGGTTTATTAAGTACTCCAGTTAGGGAAAGTCCTTTTTCCTTGGTTCTTTTAGATGAAATAGAAAAAGCTCATCCTAATATTCTTAATCTTTTCTTACAAGTATTAGATGAAGGTTATTTAACTGATGGTATGGGTAGGAAGATTGATTTTAAGAATGCTATAATTATTGCTACCAGTAATGCTGGGTATAAAATAATATTAGAGAATATTAATAAACAAGAAGAATGGTCTCAAGTAAAACAAAAGCTTATGGACTATATATTTGAACAGAGAATGTTTAGGCCAGAGTTTATTAACCGTTTTGACGCTGTAGTCTTATTTACTCCATTAAGCAAAGATAATCTTTTAGATATTGCTCAATTAATGTTATCTCATTTAAAAGATAATTTAATGGAAAAAGGAATAGATTTTCAGATTACCGAAGAATTAAAAGCTAAGATAGTAGAATTAGGCTATAATCCAATATTTGGAGCTAGAGAAATGAGGAGAGTAGTCCAAGATAAAGTGGAAGATGAATTAGCTGATGCCTTATTATCTAATAGAATAAATAGGGGAGATAAGGTTTCTTTAGACACTAATTTTAAATTAATAATTCATAAATAGGCTTATTTTGTATATAAAAAGCACCCCCTTTAATAGGGGGTGTTAATTTTTTGTGGATAAATAAGGTTGACCTACCCCTATAAAGTGGGTTATAAAGAATATGTAGTGGATAATTGTGGAAAACTATGGGATAAGTGTAAAAAGTGGGGGAAAACTAATATGCTTATAGGAGAATATAAACATACAATTGATTCTAAGAAAAGATTATCTTTACCAGTTAAGTTTAGAAAAGAGCTTGGTAAAAAGGTAATTGTTACTAGAGGCTTTGAAAGTTGTTTGGTTGTTTATCCAGAAAATGAATGGAAATTAGTATTAGACCAATTAAGAGCTTTACCTTCTGGTAGGGCAGAGAGCAGAAAATTTAGTAGAGCAGTATTGGGTGGAGCTATAGAAGTGAATCTTGATAAGCTGGGTAGAATCCTTATTCCTGATTATTTAAAAACATATGCTGGGTTAAAAAAGAATGTTGCTGTTTGTGGTCTTTCTAATAAACTAGAGATCTGGGATGAAAGTAAATGGGAGGCATATAGAAAGAATGCTGAACAAGCTATTGATAAAGTTGCCGAAGATTTAGGCATATAAAAATCAAAAATTTTAGGAAAAGAAAATGCATATACCTGTTCTTCAAAAACAAGTTTTACAATATTTAGATCCTAAGCCTAATGAAAGCTTTATTGACTGTACTTTAAATGGAGGAGGACATACTAAGCTTATTCTAGAAAAGACAAAACCTAAGGGAAAAGTATTAGGCATTGAATGGGATAAAGATATTAATATAAAGCTGGATCGTTTAATAGTAATCAATGATTCCTATGTTAATCTAGAAAAGATTGCTAAAGATTTTAAACCCGATGGAATATTGTTTGATCTAGGAATGTCTTCTTGGCACATAGAGGATTCAGGCAAGGGATTTAGTTTTTTGAAAGATGAGCCATTAGACATGAGATATAATTCAGATAATGATTTAACAGCTGAGAAAATACTTAATACTTATTCTCTTAAAGAAATAGAAACAATATTAAGAGAATATGGAGAAGAAAGATATGCTAGAAAGATTGCTAAAGCCATAGTAGAGAATAGACCGATTAAAACAACTTTTCAGCTAAGAGATATTATTAAGATTTCTAGAGGTAAAATTCATAGAACATTCCAAGCTTTAAGAATTGCAGTTAATGATGAATTAAATAATATTGAAAAGGCTTTGCCTCAAGCTGAGAAGATATTAAATAAAGGAGGCAGATTAGTAGTCATATCATTTCATTCTTTAGAAGACAGGATAGTTAAAAACTTTTTTAAAAACTCAAGCTTAGAAATATTAACAAAAAAACCAATAATAAGTTCTGAAGAAGAACTTAAAGATAATCCGAGGTCACGTCCTGCAAAACTGCGAGCAGGCATAAAAAGGTGAGAGCTTATGCAATAAACAACATTCAATTAAATACTTTAGTTGTAAACTGGAAATTAATCAGGATTTTTGTTATCTTATCTATAAGCTTATTATTTGTTTTATATTTATATCAAGTTAATATGGAGATCTCAGAAAGATATTTTTTACAAGAAGCCCAGAAAAGAACATCAGAATTAGCTAGGGAAAATAAATCTCTGGAGATTAATACTGCTAAAATAGGATCTTTGGATAGTGTGGTTAATTCTTTGGAGGGTCAAGGTTTTGTAAAAGCAGATAAAATACATTATATTAAATCTTCAGACAATTATGTTGTTGTAAAATGAAGAACTGGAGAATAAACCTATTATTTATATTAATCATTTCTTTTGGAGTGGTCGTCATCGGCCACTTGGTTTATTATCAGATTATTCAAAAAGACTTTTATAAAGCTTTAGCTCAAGGTCAGCAAAAGATTTTTAATATTGTAAAAGGGGAAAGAGGTAATATTTATTTCAATGGAGGAGAAATATTAGCTACTAATATTAAGGCTAAGTATGTTTTTGTTTGTCCCGAAGAGGTTAATGACAAACAATATATTACTGAGGAGCTTTCTAGAATATTGAATATAGAAAAAGAAGCTCTTTTATCTAAATTAGACAAGGATAGTTTATTTGAAAAGGTTAAATCTCAATTAACAGATCAAGAAGAAAGGGAAATAGAGTCATTAGATTTGGAAGGAGTATATTTAGGAGAAGCTTTATTTAGAAGTTATCCTCAAGATTCCATGGCTTCCCAGGTTATTGGTTTCTTTGGAGGAGGAGAAATGGGGCAATATGGTTTAGAAGGATATTATGATGATTTATTACAAGGTAAAGAATTAGTAGAACAAAAAGAAAAAGGCTCAATTACCTCTTTTCTTTCTAGTTCTTTTAATACTGGTAAAGGAGCAGATCTTTTTTTAACCATTGATTATAATATTCAGTTTATGGCTGAGGACTTGCTAAAAGGAGCTAAACAGGATTTAAATATTGAATCAGGACAGATTATTGTTATGGATCCCTTAACAGGTAAGATATTGGCCTTAGCTAGTTATCCTAATTTTGATCCTAATAATTATTCTGACATTGAGGATTTTGATATTTTTCAAAACAGCACTATTCAGAAATTATTTGAGCCAGGTTCAGGTTTCAAACCTATTACCATGGCTTCAGCCATAGATCAAAACAAGATAAGCCCTAGTACTACTTATGTTGATACGGGGAAAGTAACCATAGGAGAATATACTATTGAGAACTATAATAGCAGGGTTTTTGGAGAGCAGACAATGACTAATGTTTTAGAAAGATCAATAAACACAGGAGCAGTATTTGCTGAGAAGCAACTAGGTCATGATTTATTTTTAGAATACATAGATTCTTTTGGATTTTTCGAACCAACCGAAATTGATCTGCAAGGAGAAGTCTTTTCAGAGAATAAGACATTTAAAAGAGGTTATGAAATAAACTTTGCTACAGCTAGTTTTGGTCAGGGTATTGAAATAACTCCTATTCAATTATTAAGAGCTTATTCAGCTATTGCTAATAAGGGGAAAATGGTTAATCCTTATATCGTAGAAGAGATTATTGGTGAGAAGTATATCAAAGTAGAGCCAGAAATATCTTCTCGACAGGTTATTTCAGAGAAAACAGCTTCTCAGGTAACAGCTATGCTAGTTAGTGTTTTAGAGAATGGTTATTCTAAGTCAGCTAGGATTCCTGGTTATTATATTGCTGGGAAAACAGGTACAGCTCAGATTCCTTGGTCAGCTTTAGGAGTAGATCAAAAAGGATATTCTGATAAAACCTGGCAAAGTGCCATAGGCTTTGGTCCTGCCTTCGAACCTAGATTTATGATATTAGTAAAGCTTGATAATCCAGGAACTAGAACTGCTGAATATTCAGCTATTCCTTTATTTAAAGAATTATCTAAATATATTATAGATTATTATCATATACCACCTGATTATGATTTTTAGAAAACCCTTAATAGTAATTATTGGAGATGATTTTTCTATTTTTAGCTTAGTTATTAATAAAATCTTAGATAGATTTAAATTAATTAAATTAAGATTAGAGAAAATAGATAAAATAAAGAGTTTTTTAAGAAAAAACCCTGTTTTAGTTGTAGATTATGTAGAAACAATGAAAAGTGTTTCTGAGATGAAGGTTTTATTAAAAAGTATAAAACCTCAAACTTATTTAATACTTAATTATGATGACGAAAGAATAAGAGAATTAAAGAGTTTAGCTGTTTATTCCCTAACTTATGGTTTTCAGAAGAAAGCTGATTTATATATAAGCGACATTTCTACCGATGAACAAGGAATGAATTTTAAGATTAATTATCAAGGTAGCAGTATTCCTTTTTGGTTTAATCAAGTTTTAACTAGAAAACAGATATATAATTTATTAGCTGGTATTGCTGTTGGTTTAGTTAAAGATCTTAATTTAGTAGAAATGTCCCAGGTATTAAAAAAAGGTCCTGCTTAATGCAAGACCTTTACATCTAACCATTTTACGCCAAAGTCTAAGGCTTCTTGATGATTGTGGAATCTTACATCAATATGATAAATTCCTTTTTTCGCGCTTTGGCGCATTGCTCCTCCTGTGTCATCAACCTCTCTTACTCCGATGCCAGGTATATTCAGTTTTGTACCATAAGAAAGAAGTTTTGGATCAGCAGCAACTCCTAGAGTTGTTTTAGCATTTCTGCCAATAGCTGTTAAGCCATCTGCATATTTACCGCAGCAATTTTCGCAGGGGCAATAAGCAGTAACTTTCATTCTTTTAATTGGAGAATAATCTAAAGTTTTTAGATAGTATCCTACAGTTATACAAAACAATACTCCAGCAACAAAAGATAAGACAGTTTTCATTTCTATTCCTTTCAACAGAGGTTGTTAAAGATGCTTATAATAGTATCACATATTATTGTATATGTCAAGTATTGATTGAGCTATATTTTTATGGTATAAATTAATATGGCTCTCATCGTCTAGTGGTTAGGACACATGATTCTCAATCATGCAACCGGGGTTCGACTCCCCGTGAGAGCGCAGTGTGACTATGAGGATGGCTTAGTCTTAAAAAAGTATATGTAAAATAGCTCCAATACTCCGTGCTCAATTAGCAGGTGACCATCCCACCTGCTTTTTTATTATTCCTTTTCTTGATATAATAGAGGAATGGAAGTATGGCATAATCTTGCTTGGGGAGAAGTGGTAAAAGAGTTCGATTCTGATTATAAGAAAGGATTAAAATCTAAAGAAGTTAAGAATAGACAAAAGAAATTTGGTAATAATGTTTTACCAGAAGAGAAACGTCTCTCTAAGTTAAAAATATTACTAGAGCAATTCAAAAGTCCTTTAATGTATATCCTGCTCATTGCTGGGATTATTGTTTTAGTGTTTAAAGAATATGCTGATGCTATTGTTATATTTAGTGCTATATTTTTAAATACTATTGTTGGTTTTTTACAAGAGAATAAAGCTAATGATTCTTTAGCTAAATTAAAGAAAGTAGTTAAAGTAAAAGCTGAAGTTATTAGAGACGGTTATGAGAAATTAATAGATTCCTCTGAGATAGTTCCAGGGGATATTGTTGTTTTGGATCCTGGTTATAAGGTTCCTGCCGATGGCCGAATAATAGAAAATAATAATCTAAAGATTAATGAAATGGCCTTAACTGGAGAATGGCTTCCTGCTGAAAAGAAAACCAATACTCTAAAAGAAGAAACTCCCTTAGCAGATAGAGATAATATGGTTTATATGGGTACAGTAGTAGAAGATGGTAAGGCTAAGTTTATAGCTACAGCTATAGGTCTTAATACAGAGATAGGGAAAGTTGCTGAATTAGTTAGAGAGACCAAAGAGAAGAAAACTCCTTTACAGAAAAAGATATCTAGATTTGCTAAGTTAATAGGTGTTATTATTTTAGTTATTTCTGTTGGTATTGTCATAGAAGGAATTATTACTGGAGCTGATATGCTGGAAATATTTATTACAGCAGTAGCTGTAGCAGTAGCAGCTATTCCTGAAGGCATGCCTATTGCTATGACTGTTATTCTAGCTTTAGGAATGCAGAGAATATTAAAACAAAAAGGCTTAGTAAGAAAGCTTTCTTCAGCTGAAACATTAGGCAGTACTTCTATTATTGCTACTGATAAAACAGGCACTTTAACTGAGGGTAAGATGCAAGTAGCTGAAATATATACTAAAAATAATAAGAATCTAGCTCTACAAATATCTGTTTTATGTAACGAAGCTTTTATTGAGAACCCTAAAGATGTAATGAAGAAATGGATTGTTAGGGGTAGGCCTACTGATAGAGCTTTGTTATTAGCTGGAATGCATGCCGGAGTGAATAAACATAAATTAGAGAAAAGAATGAAGATTCTTACAGAGATTCCTTTTAATACTGTTAATAAGTATGTAGCTAAGGCTTTTGCTGATAAAGGAAGAGATGTTATTTATTTTTCAGGAGCTCCAGAAAAGCTTTTAGAGATGGCTAGATATTATAAAAAAGGCAAAGAAGAAATTATTTTAGATAAGAAAACTAGAGAAGAGTTTGAAAGAAGACTAGAAGGTTTAACTGGTCAGGGATTAAGAGTAATAGCTTTGGCTTACAAAAATATAAATAGTTTAAAAGATTTGTTTTCTGATATTGTTTTTGTTGGCATGATAGCTCTAAAAGACCCTATAAGAAAAGATGTTAAAAGAGCCATTAAAACAGTTAAAGAGGCAGGAATGCGACCGATTATTGTTACTGGAGACCATAAGCTTACAGCTAAGGCAGTGGCTTTAGAACTGGGTTTTGATGTTAAGGAAGTAAATATTATGGAGGGTAAAGACCTAGATACTCTTACAGATAAACAGTTTAATAGAAAAGTAGAAGACATTCAAATATATGCTAGGGTAGAGCCAAAACATAAATTAAGAATTATTCAGGCCTGGCAGAATAAAGGAGAAATAATTGCTATGACCGGAGATGGTATTAATGATGCTCCAGCTTTAAAGAAAGCAGATATTGGAGTAGCTATTGGTTCGGGCACAGAAGTGGCTAAAGAGGTTTCTGATTTAGTCCTTTTGTCTGATAAGTTTAATATTATTGTAGCTGCGGTGGAAGAGGGTAGAGGAATTATTGATAACATTCGTAAGGTTATTACTTATCTTCTTTCTTCTTCTTTTACCGAAACAATCTTAGTAGCTTTAGCGCTTTTATTTGGTTTTCCTTTGCCTATAACAGCAGTGCAGATATTATGGGTTAATATTATAGAAGATGGTTTGCCTGATATTGCTTTAGCTTTTGAGCCCAAAGAAAAAGGCTTGATGAAGCTAAAGCCTCAACCTAAGAATGCACCTCTCTTAACCTGGGAAATGAAAACATTAATATTCGTTATTGGTATTTTAAGCGACATATTCTTATTAGGTTTATTCTTTTATCTTTATAAATATTCTCCTTATGATTTAGCTCATATTAGGACAATGGTTTTCGCTGCCCTGGCTCTAGATTCTTTGTTCTTTGTATTTTCTTGTAAAAGCTTGAGAAAGAATCTTTGGGATATAAATCATCTCTCTAATAAGTTTTTAATTTATGCTTGGTTGTTTGGAGTGATAGCTTTATTAGCAGCTATTTATCTTCCTTTTCTTCAAGCTTTATTAAAAACAGTTCCTTTGACTAATATGCAATGGCTTATCATCTTAGTATTAAGTTTATTAGAATTAGTATTAATAGAGTTCACTAAGTGGTTATTTATTAAAAGAAAATTAACATGATTTGGATAGCAATATTTATTCTTTCATTTTTAGTATTATTCTGGTCTGGCTCACGATTAGTTAAATATTTAATGAGTATGGCTAAATATATGGGTTGGCGTGAATTTGTAGTAGCTTTTTTCGTTATGGCTTTTGCTGGGTCTTTGCCTAATCTTTTTGTTGGTATTAATTCTGCCTTACATGGTATATCAGAGCTTTCTTTTGGAGAAATAGTCGGAGGTAATGTTATTGATATGACTTTAGCTATTGCTTTAGCCATATTAATAGGGGGAAGAGCTTTGCCAGTAAGAAGTAAAATGGTTCAGACCAGTACTTTATTTACTGCTATTATTGCTGTTCTTCCTTTAATCTTAATAATAGATTCAGATTTAGGCAGGGGAGATGGTTTAATTCTTTTATTGGCTTTTGCTATTTATCTTTTCTGGTTGTTTTCTAAAGAAGAAAGATTTAGAAGAGTTTATGGATCTAAAGATAAGTACAAGACCTTTTTAGGTTTTATTAAGTTTAAACAGAGAAAAAAGGGGGTAAAAGATTTTACTAGTTTTATAAAAACTTTTTTTAAAACAATATTAGCTTTAGGTCTTCTTTTGTTAGCTTCTTTTGGTATAGTTCAGAGTGTTAAGGTTTTTTCTGATACTTTAAGCGTTGGTATCCCTATTATAGGAATATTAATGGTTGGTTTGGTTAATACTTTACCAGAAACCTATTTTGCTATTGTTTCTGCCAGAAAAGGTAGAACCTGGCTCATCCTAGGTAATTTGATGGGTTCAGTTATTGTTTGCGCTACTTTGGTTTTAGGTATAGTTGTTTTGATTAATCCTATTGATAATATAGATTTCTCTCCTTTTGCTATCGCTAGAATATTCTTAGTTATCTCAGCTGTTTTCTTCTTTATAGTTGTTAAAACAGATCAAAAGATAAC
>Ga0272442_10007786_pt1 | contig 13758 bp, 8 predicted proteins | sample SSMForm2O_FD_200262 | JGI IMG/M metagenome (GOLD analysis project Ga0272442, IMG submission 200262) | Marine sediment archaeal communities from Little Sippewissett salt marsh, Falmouth, MA, United States - SSM-Form-2O | ecosystem: Environmental > Aquatic > Marine > Wetlands > Sediment ...
CAGCACCATCATGACCGCGTAGAAGGTGAACGCGTGACCTCCCGACACCCGGGCGATCACCGGGAAGGTCCAGGACACCAGGGCGGCCATGAACCAATGGGTGAAACTGCCCAGGGCCTGACCCCGAGCACGGACCCGGTTGGGAAAAATCTCGCTGATAAACACCCAGATCACCGCCCCCTGGCCAAAGGCGTGGGACGCGATAAACACCAGGATACTGGCCAGCACCCACACGCTTCCCGCCGGAGTGAAACCGGAACTGTAAATGGTAAAGGCCAGGGCGGTGCTGCCCAGGCTGAGGATATACCCGACCGAACCCGCCAGCATGAGACGACGGCGGCCGAAGCGGTCGATGATGCGCATGGCCAGCAGGGTGAACACCAGGTTGATCCCCCCAACGGCCACCGCCTGCAGCAGGGCCGAGTCATCCCCGGCCCCGGCCATGCGGAAAATGTCGGGAGCATAGTACATTACCGCGTTGATACCGGACAATTGGTTGAACACCGCGATCAGTACGGCCAGCAGGATAGGCGCCCGGTAGCGGCGCTGGAAGAGGGGTTCGCGCCGTCCGCCGCTCTCCGCGGCGACTGCTTCACGGATAATCCCGATTTCCCCGTCCGCCGCGGAGGCATCCGAACCCAGAACCTTCAGGACCTGCGCGGCCTCGGCTTCCCGCTTGCGCATGATCAGCCAGCGGGGACTGGGGGGGATCAGGAACAGCAGGGCGAAAAACAACGCCGCCGGGAAAGCTTCCACGCCGAACATCCAGCGCCAGTCCTGATCGCCGGCTACCACCCGGGCGATGAGGAAGTTGGAGAAAAAGGCCATCAGGATGCCCAGCACGATGTTGAACTGCGTCAGGGCCACCATGCGGCCTCTCCGCTCCGCCGGAGATATCTCGGCTATGTACATGGGTGACACCACCGACGCGGCGCCCACGCCCAGGCCACCGACAAAACGGAAGATCAGGAAGGGGATCCAGGCTCCGGCCAGGGCGGTGCCCAGGGCGGACACGAAATACAGCCCGGCGATCAGGAAAAGGGACGCCCGCCGGCCCAGGCGGTCCGCGGGGAATCCCGCCGCCAGGGCGCCGATAATGGTGCCGATCAGGGCGCTGGCAATGGTAAAGCCCAATCCGAACTTGGATAGGGAGAAAACCCTTTCCAGGGCTCCGGTCGTCCCGGAGATCACCGCCGTGTCAAATCCAAAAAGCAGCCCCCCCAGGGCGGCCACCAGGGAACTCCGCCACAGAACCAGAGATGATTTCATGAAAGGATCCTCCTCACGTATTTTCCGGGCGCTTGCCCACGGCCCCGACGTAAAATTCCTTAAGTTTGGCGATATCGGCTTCCGGATCATCGGTGACATCATAAGCGGGGCCGAGGGCCCATGTCCGGGTACCGAAATCGAAGCGTACCGGAACAACCGGTACCCCCGCAGCCCGGGCGATGCGGTGAAATCCCGGTTTCCAGCGATCCACCTTGCTACGGGTCCCCTCCGGGGCGATGGCCAGGATGAACTTGTCCCGTTCCTTGAACAGGGCGACGGTATCCCGCAACATGGCCCGGGGATACCTGCGGTTGACCGGTACTCCGCCCAGGCTGCGCATCAGGCAACCCAGGGGCCAGACGAACACCGACTTCTTGCCCACCCAGTTGGCCTTGAATCCCAAAGCGTATTCAAAGGCCATGCAGTAGACCAGATCCCAATTGGAAGTATGGGGCGCGCCCAGCAGGATCATGTATTCCAGGTCCGGCAGGTTGCCCTGGATCTTCCAGCCGCGACGGCTGAGAAAACGTTTGCCCCAGCGATGCAGCAGGGGGCTGTTGTGGCGGGCCACCCGGGGCCCCAGTTCGGGAATATCCACTCGGCACCTCATCGATAAAGGTTCAAGAGAGAATTATGCCAGAAAAATCAAATCATGACACTCCACGGTCCGATTCCCCATTCTTTAAAACCAGATATACCCGAAACCGGGTCCGGAGAACGCCCCCGCTCCAGAGACAGATTGCGATTCCCAGTATATATGAGAATCGAAGATTCCCCCCGGACCGGGAAATCTGCTTCCCGGTCCGGGGGCGAAAAATCCGCGTATTTACAGTTTGGGCTTGAAGTTCATGTTGTGAAACATGAAGGACCAGCGGTCGGTCAGAGAATCGATGGCCTTGGTCAGGTTGCTGGAACCGTGACCCGAGCGGGTCTCGATGCTGATCAAAACCGGGTTGCTGCCGCCGTGCTTTTCCTGCAGCGTGGCGATGAACTTGAAGGAGTGGGCCGGAACGACCCGGTCGTCATGGTCCGCGGTGGTCACCAGGGTGGCGGGATAGCTTACCCCCGCCTTGATGTTGTGCAGCGGGGAATAGGCGTAGAGGTTGCGGAAGTGCTCTTCCTTGTCGCTGGAACCGTATTCCACGGCCCAGCCCCAGCCCACGGTGAACTTGTGGTATCGCAGCATGTCCATCACTCCCACCGCGGGGAAGGCGACCTTGAACAGCTCCGGACGCTGGGTCATGACGGCGCCCACCAGCAGGCCGCCGTTGGAACCGCCGGCCATGGCCAGGCGTTCGCTTGAGGTGTACTTCTCCGCCAACAGGTATTCACCGGCGGCGATGAAGTCGTCAAAACAGTTCTGCTTGTTCAAGAGCATGCCCGCCTTGTGCCACTCCTCGCCGTACTCGCCGCCGCCGCGGATGTTGGCCACCGCGTACACGCCGCCGTTTTCCAGCAGCACCAGGTTGGCGGCGCTGAAATAGGGCGTCATGCTGGCGTTGAAACCGCCGTAGGCGTAGAGCAGGGTCGGATTTTCGCCATTCCTGGGCAGGTCTTTTTTATGCACGATGAACATGGGCACTTTCGTGCCGTCCTTGCTGGAAAAGAACACCTGTTCCACCTGGAAGTCGTCGGGATTGAACTTGACCTCGGACTTGCGGAACACCTCGGATTTTCCCGCCTCCACGTCATAGCGGAAAATGGTGGGGGGATACATAAAGGAAGTAAATGTATAGAAAAGCGTGGTATCGCTCTTCCTGCCGTAGAATCCTCCGGCGGAACCCAGGGTGGGATAAGTGATTTCCAATTCTTTTTTCCCGTCCAGGTCATACTGGAAGGTGCGGGTGCTGGCGTCCTTGAGTACGGAAACGAAGACCCGGTTCCCCGCCAGGGAAACCGAATTGATGACGTTTTCGCCCTCGGCCAGGAATGTGGCCCATTTTTCGGGAGCGGGGCTGGCGGGATCCACCAATACCAGGCGCCCCCGGGGAGCATCCATGTCGGTTTGAACCAGCAGGCGGTCGCCGATATTTTCGACAACCTGATAATTGTGTTCAAAGCCCTTGACCAGCGGCCGGATCACACCGCGGGGATCCTCCAGGTCGCGGCAATACAACTCGTTGCCGTGGGTACCCTCGGACACGTAGATCAAAAGGAACTTCTCATCGTCGGTAACCTGGGCGTAGATGTAGCGCAGGGGGTTGTCCGGATCTTCGAAAACCACCTCGTCCTTTTCCTGGGGGTCCCCCAGTTTATGAAAGTAGACCTTGTTGAAACGATTGGCCGCGGTCAGTTCCTGGCCTTTTTCGGGCTCATCGTAGCCGGAGTAGAAAAAGCCGTCCTTGTAGAAAGACGCTCCGGAAAACTTGATCCAGTTGATCCGGTCCGGGAGTTCCCTTCGGGACTCGATCTCCATTACCCGGAATTCCTTCCAGTCGGAACCGCCGGAGGAACGGGAGATGCAGAGGTAGCGGTCATCGTTGGATATGCCCGCCAGGCCCACCCGCACGGTGCCGTCCTTGGACAGGGTGTTGGGATCGATAAGAACCTCCGCCTCCCCGTCCAGGCCTTTCTGGATGTAATACACCGACTGGTCCTGGAGGCCGTCGTTTTTCTGGAAGATGTAGTATTCGCCGACCTTGAAGGGCTGGGAGTACCGGGGATAGTTGAGGGTCTCGCGGATCCGTTCGCGGATCGCTTCCCGGAAGGGAATCTCGGCCAGGTAGGCATCGGTCACCTGGTTCTGGGCAATCACCCACTGCTTGACATCTTCCGCCTGGTCGTCCTCCAGCCAGCGGTAGGGATCCGCCACCCGGGTCCCGAAATAATCGTCCACCTGGTCCACCTTGGCGGTCTCGGGGTAATCAAGCGGCTCCGGACCGCTGCAGGCCAGGATCAGAAAGGCCGCCAGGGCGGCCGCCATTATCAACATCACGTGCTTCCCGTTCATTGTCACTCTCCTCGATGGTTTGCATATATATAAAAATTATAAACCCTATCCATCACGAATCAAAATGGTCCGCCATACACTCCGCGGAACATGGCAGGCATGAAAATGGATTCGGAAAGCGATAAAAATCCTCCGTCATCTCAAAATAATTGTACGTGGATTCCCGCCTCGCGTTCATCCCGTCTGTTAAACCTTTACCCGATACGAACTGGAAAACCCGCTATTGAAGATAAATACAGCCCGCTACAAAGCTCACCAACACCTCTTTTCGCAGGCTTTCAGAGACATGGCAATAATTGCGGAAATTCTGCAATTACTTAAAATTTGCAAAAATTTTACAATTAATCTAAAATTGCAGAAATTCCGCAATTTCTATGCAATAATAGGTTCAGAAGGTAATCCATGAACACTGATTATCACATCCTTATGGCGGATATCATCGGTAGCAGAAAGAAAAGCGGCGTCGACCTGATGTCACGTTTTAAGAAAATTGTGTCCTCGGTGAACAGCAAGGAAAAGGATAACTTGTTGTCTCCATTGACCATAACCATTGGTGACGAATACCAGGGGATAGCCCATTCGCTAAGCGCGGCAATCAGAATCCTTACCTCAATGGAGGAACAGATTGTATTGGACGGTAAACCTTTCCGACTCCGACACGTAATCTTGGTCGGCGGGGTAGATACACCGATCAACCCAAGTTCCGCTCACGGCATGCTTGGCCAAGGGCTGACAAAAGCCAGGGAAACATTGGCATCCTTAAAGAACCGGTCATGGCAAAAGCCAAACAACATCTTCAAACATGCACGTATTCGCATCAGTTGCCCGGATAAGGCCAAGGAAGCCGGCTTGAACCGGCTGTTCCTCGTGTATCAGGGATTGATCGACCGCTGGAAAAACAAGGATCTTGAAGAAGCATCCGCTTTTCTCAGGTTCAGGGACTATCGCAAAGTGGCCGATTACCTGGGGAAAGATGAGTCATCCACCCATCGCCGGGAAAAAAGCCTGATGATCAATGAGTATCTGGCCATTCGAGAATTGATCCTGTCCGCCGCGCAGGAGGCATCACCATGACTCCGCTTTTATCCTTCCTGGTAATTTTCGGAGTCGGTGAAACAGCGGCATACCTGGTGTTCCGATTGCTGATCTATTTTTTGCAGGGCGATCTCACCTGGGCTCCGGACCGGCAATGCGTCAAGGGTATACTGGAACGGCTGTTTCTGTTCCTTTGTCTCGTCATGGCGATACCCCAGGGTATCATCGCATTCGCCGCGCTGAAAGTGGGCTCCCGATTCACCAAGGATGCCCGGGAAATCACGGCGGATTACTTCTTCCTCGGCAACACTATTTCTCTCCTCCTGGCCGTGGGTTACTACCTGATCTGGAAACAATAGATAGATCCACACGCCCATCTCCGGACGCGAATCCAATTCATAGGCATGGATTTTTCGTATTGCCGGTGCAATAATTAAAACAATTAACAAGGGAGGAGCGGATGCGCAAACAAGTGACCTTGCTGATCCTGATCGCGGTTTTTCCCGGCACCATGTCCGCGGGCATCGAGCTGCCCGGGGTGTACAAACCCGCTCAATTGATGGTTGCTCCGGACAAAACCGTCCTGGTGTTCGACCGGGCCGCGGGATTGCTTGTCTATAAGCCCGGTACGCCGCAACCATTGAAAATCGGTGCTTTCGGGCAGGGGCCGGGAGAGTACGGCAAATCCGCGTTTATCAGCACGCGGGAGGGCAATATCTACCTGTCCACCCGGGGCAAGATGGTGGTGTACGACTATCAGGGCAACATGACTCGGGAGGTCCCTAACAACCTCGAACTCTTCCATCACCGCCTGATCCCGTTGCCGGATTCGGTCTGGCTGGCGGACCTGGCGGAAACCGACTACAGCCCAAATGGCGGCACCATTATCCGGGCCTGTCTTTTGAATAGTGACTTCTCGATAGGAAAGGAGTTGTATCGCCGGAAGGTCCCCCTGCCCATGCGGGAGGTGCGGCTGTTTCCCTTTGCCGCGGGCTCCGTACTTATTGGCAACCGCATCATCACCGCCGTGGCGGAGGACAACGGTTCCCTGCGCATTTTCGACCTGCAGGGGAAATCCATGGGCGCCGCGGTTATTGCCCGAAACCAATGGCGCGAGCCGACTCCGGATGAAATCTCCGCCCGCATGCAAGAGTACCGGAAGCGCGCCGGAGATCCGGCCTTCTGGAAGGAGTTGAAAAAACGTGTCACCGTTCCGGACCATATGCCCAACATCCTGGACTTCCGGGCCTCTGAACATGGCATCCTTGTCCGTACCCCGAACACTCGTGACAACAAACGGGTTTTCCTCTTTTTCAACCTGTCCGGCACATTCATCAAGGAGTACCTCCTCCCAGACGCCGGCCCCCTCTACGACTTCAGCAACGGCGCCTACCACTACCTGCAAACCCCCGACGAAGCCAACACCCGCCTCCACACCCTCCCCCTGATTCGCCGGCAGTCCCCATAACCCGCAACCGATGTGCTTTTGAATCCATTTCTCTTTTCTGAATCTTTATGATTGAAACCCTTATTACTGGATATTACAATATTAGTAATCCGAGTTATTCGGAGGTGGATGGTGAATGCCATTGGAAGGGCCGCAAGGCCCTTTTCCCACCTTTCCTCAAAATCTTTTTAAAACCCGGATCCGGAAACGTATCCCCCAACTCGTATTATGGCGGGTCCCTTCCCTTGTCACGAATATATCCGTATCAGGCATTTGTAACCAGGAGATCCGGTGGTTGAAGAATTTGGCTGAGGTCGGGTATAGTGGAGGGGTGAGGGTTGAGCGAAAACCTCGCGGACCAGGAGGCAGGATGTCAGTGAAACGATTGGTAGTGGTTTTGGTGGCGGTGTTGTTGATGGTGTCATTTTCATGGGGGCTGCAAGCGGAAGAAAAGGCGGCCAGGCAGCCCCTGACCGCGGAGACCTTGTGGAAGATCCAGCGCCTGGGCGCGCCGGCCATCTCCCCGGACGGCCGCTGGGCGGTGGTGCCGGTCACGAAATACGACGGGGAAAGCGGAGAGCCTGCCACCGATCTGTGGAAGGTGCCCACCACCCCGGGCAAAGCCGTCCCCCTGACCACCCACGAAGCCGGCGACACCTCCCCCGCCTGGAGCCCCGACGGCCAATGGATCATTTTTGAATCCAAACGGGGCGACGACAAAGCGTCCCAGATCTACGTGATTCCCACCGGCGGCGGCGAAGCCCGGCGCTTGACGAACCTGCCCACCGGCGCCTCCGGGGCCCGCTGGTTTCCCGATTCCCGGCGCATTGCCTTTATCAGCCGGGTGTGGCCGGACCTGAAAGATTGGGACGCCATGGCGGCGCGCATAGAGGAACGCGAGGCGTGCAAAGTGTCCGCCAAAACCTGGGATTCGGCGCCCATCTCCTATTGGGATCACTGGCTGGACGACCGCCAGGCCCACATCTATACCATCGGCCTGGATGGAGGCGAACCTACGCCGGTAACCCTGGAAACGGGATTTCAGCTCTCCCGCTCCGGCGCCGGCCGCGGCGCCTATTCCATCTCCCCCGACGGCAAAGAGATCGCCTTTGCCGCGGACATCGACAAAACCGGGGTGGATGAAAACTACGACATCTTCACGGTGGCCGCCTCCGGCGGCAAAGCCGTCAACATCACCACCGACAACCCGGCGGGCGATTATGGCCCCCAATACAGCCCGGACGGCAAGTGGATCGCCTTCCGCCGCCAGACCGTTCCCGGATTCTACGCGGACACACGGCGCCTGGTGTTGCATGATCGCAAAAGCGGCGCGAATAAAACGGTCACCGGCGGCTGGGACCGTTCGGTGGGCACCCTGGCATGGGCCCCGGACGGCAGGCGGGCCTACACCTCCATCGACGACGCGGGCAACCACCGGGTCTACCGCATCGACCTGCCTTCGGGAAAAGCCGCTCCCTTGACCGGAGAACACTCTTTCGACTCCCTGGCCCTGGGCGGCGGGGGCCGCGTATTGTTGGCCCTGCGCCAGGGATTCTCGGAACCCCCCACCCTGGTGCGCATCGATACCCGCCGGGGCATACCGGTCAAGCTATCCACTTTCAACGACACCCTGCTGGCGGGAGTGGAATGGGGACGCTACGAAAGCGTGACCTACAAGGGCTCCAACGGCAGGGACATCCAGATGTGGGTGATCTATCCCCCGGGATTCGACCCGGAGAAGAAGTGGCCCCTCTACCTGCTGCTTCACGGCGGCCCCCACAACGCCATCTACGACAGCTTCCACTGGCGCTGGAACGCGCAGATCTTTTCCGGTTGGGGGTATGTCACGGCCTGGCACAACTTCCACGGCTCATCGGGATTCGGCCAGGAATTCGCTGACGCCATCAATCCCGATCAATCGCAACTCCCCTACAAGGACACCATCAAGGCCGCCGGCTACTTCCAGGCAAAGGATTGGATCGACCCGGAACGCATGGCCGCTGGGGGCGGCTCCTTCGGCGGGTACCTGGCGTCCATCCTGCTGGGCAGGGAGCACCCCTTCAAGACCCTGATCGCCCATGCCGCGGTATACAACTGGTACACCCAGTACGCCGCGGATTACGGCGCGGAAAAGCGGCGTTTCGGCGCCTTCTGGGAAAAAGAGGCCAACCACTTCAAAACCTCTTCCCCCCACTTCGGGGCGGGCAACTTTACCACCCCCACCCTGGTCATCCACGGCCTGCTGGACCGCCGGGTGCCGGTGAACCACGGCATCGAGCTCTTTCACACCCTGCAGAACCGCGGCGTGCGCTCCCGCTTCATCTACTACCCCGATGAAAACCACTGGGTGCTCAAGCTGCACAACTCCCTGCACTGGTACAACGCCAAGAAGGAATGGCTGAAAGAGTTCATCGGCACCGGCCCGACCCGGTAGACGGATAAAATAAAGGGCCGGGTGGAAACACCCGGCCCTGCAAACCTATAAAAGCCTCGGGAGGCTACTTTTCTTTATTCAAGCCCTTGGCGGTACGGTCTTCCAGAGGCGGCGCCGGAGTCAGGCGAGGGGGATTGGTCTTCAGGAGTTTCATGACTTCCTCCACCACTTTTTCCATCTGGGGATCCCGCCCCTGCATGAGCAGGTTGGGATCGTCCCAGACCGGGAAGTCCGGCTTCACGCCTTCACCCTCCCAGAACCAGTGGCCGTCGTTGTCATAGAGCCGGCCGCCGGGGAGGGTGATGCCGCCGCCGTCGATCAGCATGTGGCCGGTGGCGGGCCCCACCAGGATACCCAGGGTGGCCTCACCCACGATGGGGCCGGCCTTCAACTCCTGGAAGGCCCAGGGCAGGCCGTCGCCCCCGGATCCGGCCCAGCCGTTGATGAGCATGCCCTTGGGTCCGGTGTTGACCTTGCGGGGCTGGGAGTGATCCCGGCCGTAGCGCCAGTACAGGTTATAGACCACCGGCCGCTGCAGCAGCTCCAGGAAGCGGTCGGCCAACTGACCGCCGCCGTTGAAGCGTTCATCAATGATAAAGCCCTGCTTGTCCAGCTGGCCGTAATACATGCGCACCAGCTCCCGCTGGCCCTGGCCGGCGGTATTGGTCATGTACACATAACCCAGTTTGCCGCCGGAGAGACGGTCCACCAGCTTACGGTTGTTTTCGATCCACTCCAGGTGGCGCAGGTTCGTTTCCTGCCGCAGGTTCAGGCATTCAACCACCAGCTCCCGGGTCTCGGCGTTTTCGCCGGGTGACACTACTTTCAAGACCACGGTCTTACCCGCCAGGCCTTCGAAAGCCGCGTAGGGATCCCGGGCGGGATCCAGCATGACGCCGTTCACCGCCAGGATGGCGTCGCCCTCGTTCACCTTCACACCGGGCCGGTCCAGGGGCGAACGTTCCTCGGTATCCCAGGCCGCGGGGCGCACGATCCGCTCTATCCGATACTTGCCCTTGTCCAGGCTCCAATCGATACCCAGGTATCCCGTGTCCACGAAATTACCCTGACGGCGGCCCCAAGTATAGGTATGACCGGCACTGAGCTCCGCCTGGAGCTGGGAGCAGATATTGGTGACATCCTCGCGGGTACGGGCATCCTTGATGAGGGCGCCGTACCGTTCCCGCATGGTCCGCCAATCCAATCCGTGCATGTGGCGGTCATAAAAGAAATCCCGGTAGCGCCGCCAGGTATCGGTAAAGATCTGGCGCCATTCCTGGCGGGGCACCAGGTCCATGACCAGTCCCGCGGTGGGAACCGGGTCCTCTATCTTCTGCTTGGGCGCGGGCTTGATAATTCCATAGCTGCGCCGGCTTTGGACCAGGATCGACTCACGATCAGGGGACACGACGAAAGTCTGGACCGGCGCCAGCACCGGCTTCTCTTCCCTGGCCTCCAAATCGTACATCATCAGGGCCGCGTCCCGCCCGCCGGAACCGGTGTTGGGGAAACGCAGGTAGAGGAGCTTGCCTTTGAAGCTGGCCAGGCCGTAGAGGTTCCCGGCTTTGGGAGGCAAAAGTTCCAACCGGGACTCGAAGCCCGCGGCGACAATGGAAACCGGCGCCGGCTTGTCGGCTTTCTCTTCCTCTTTCTTGCCATTGGCGGGCTTTGCCTTCTTTTCCGCTTTCATGGCATCGTTTTTTACGGGGAGCAGCGCGGGCGCTCCGGGAGACAGGGCCGCCACGGCGATACGCGTGGCGTTGGGGTAGATCCAGGTACCGTCTCCCAGGGCGGAATACGCGGCATTCATTTCCCGCTCGGTCAGGAAAAACAGGTATTTACCGTCCCGGCTGAATTCCGGATCGGAATCCTGGTAGAAACCGCTGGTAAGCTGGAGCTTCTTGCCGCTTTCCAGGTTGTATGCGAACAGAGCGGAATGGACATTGGCGAGATCCTCGGCAAAAGCGATCCAGCGGGAATCGGGAGACCAGGAAATTTTATAGTAGTAGCGGGCGGGATGGGTGATATGCCAGAGATTTTTTCCCGCAACGGTCACCTTTCCGCCGGCGACGTCCACGATGCAGATTTCGTTTTTCTCGTTCATGAACGCCAGGTATTTGCCGTCGGGAGACCAGTTCAGGGTGTAACCGAATCCCTTTCCCCGTTTGGTCAGTTGGCGGGCCTTCCCACCCATGGCGGGTACAAGATGAATCTCATACTCTCCGGAAACGTCACTCCAGAAGGCGATGGTCCCGCCGTCGGGAGACCAGGCGGGTTGCTGGTCGAAAGCGCCGCTGGAACGGGTTAGGTTGAGAGAATAGCCGTCCTTGGCGGGGACGTTGAACAACTCGCCCCGGGCCTCGAATACCACGCGTTTGGCGCCAGGAGCCAGGGCCATGTGGGAGATCTGTCGGCTCACATCCTGTTTGCCGGGCATCTCGGCGGCCAGGTCGGAAACCAGGCTGACTTTCACCTCGCTGGTTTTGCCCGTCACGGGGTCCAGGTTGTACAACCGGCCTCCGGCTTCCAACACCAGAATTCCCGGGCCGCCGGAGAGGTAAGTGACGTCGAAATCACTGAACCGGGTAATCTGTTCGATTTTCCCGCTCTTGACGTCATAGGCCCAGACGTTCAGGCGCATCTTGTCATCCCGGTCGGAAAGGAAATAGATCCGGTCTCCCACCCAGGCGGGTTTGCCGTCGGTGGCGGGATGATTGATGATCCTCTCCGCTTTTTTTTCTTTCAAGTCAAACAACAGGATGTCCGAAGTCAATCCGCCCCGGTACCGCTTGAACGGATAATTTTCGGTGATCCGGGTGATGTAGGCCAGGCGTTTGCCGTCGGGTGAAAAACTGGCCAGCACGCCATAGGGCACGTCGAGTTTTCGGGCGAAACCGCCTTGCCGGGAAACCAGGAAAAACTCCTGAACTCCCCGGACACCGGCGTGACGGGCCGAAGCGAAAAGGATTTGCTCGCCGTCGGGATGCCAGTCGATCACCCGGTCCGCGTGGGATTGCCATGTCAGGCGCGTAGGCACCCCGCCGGATACCGGCATGGCGTACACATCGGTGTTGCCGTTGTACGCGGCCGAAAAAGCAATCCATTTCCCGTCCGGAGAAAAACGGGGCCAGGATTCGTTGCCCGGAGAATGGGTCAACTGCACGGCGTCACCGCCGTTCCTGGGCATGATCCAGATATCTCCACCGTACACGAAAGCGATCTGCGTGGCGGACACATCGGGATACGCCATCAACCTGGCGTTGATTCCACCGAACGTCTGCCCCGCCAGACACAAAAGGGCACATAAAACAATCAAGGGTTTACCATTCATGATCTTGGCTCCTAGGATAAATTTCGGCAACCCGGGTTCCTCCGGGTATCCCGGCAATGAAAAAAGCGCAACCTCGGGACTGCATACCTTTCAATACGAAGTGAATGCCGTTTTGGATCACAAGCACCGGAATTTATGGATTGCCACCGCCGGACCTTCTCTGAACCAGCACATGCAACACATCACGAAAAGAGCAGCCCCTGGCCGCCAGCAGGACCAGCAAGTGGAAAACCAGATCCGCGCATTCCTCCAGGAAGCGATGCCGATTTTTTTCGCCCATGGCTTCGACCACTACCTCCACGGCTTCCTCACCCACCTTGCGGGCGATATGCCCCACTCCCGCCGCGAAAAGGGACGCGCAATACGACCCGGATCCGGTTTCTCCCCGTCGCCGACGGATCACCTGTTCCAGCTCCTCCAATATGGAGGGTTTACGGGTTATGCCGAAACACGAGGTTGTCCCGGTATGGCATGTGGGGCCGGTTGGACGCGCCCGCACCAGCAGCGCGTCCTGATCGCAATCGGGATATATTTCTTCCAACAAGAGAAAATTCCCCGAGGTTTCACCCTTTGTCCACAATCGTTGCCGCGACCGGGAGAAAAACGTCACCCTGCCGCTCTCCATGGTTTTCCGCAGCGCTTCTCGGTTCATATATCCCAACATCAGAACGGTTCCGCTGTCCACGTCCTGGACCACCGCGGGAACCAGGGGAACGCGCTCAAAATCCATGTTTTTCCATTCGTCATTCATTGATCCCTCCGCACGAAAATTCCCCGATCCGCCAGATCGTTTTTTACCTGCCGGATGGTAAGCTCCCGGGAGTGGAATACTCCCGCGGCCAGCACGGCATCGGCCCTTCCCTGTTCCAGGGCCGCGGCGAAATCCGCAAGCCTTCTCCCGCCGCCGGAAGCGATCAGGGGGCAGGGAACAATCCCGGATACCCGGCGCAGCAGGTCGATGTCGTATCCGCCACCGGTACCATCCCGGTCCATGGATGTCAACAGGATCTCTCCGGCTCCCAGCTCCGCGGCCCGCGCGACCCAATCCAGGACGTTCCGCCCGGTGGGAACTCGTCCGCCATGGCTGAATACCCGCCAGGCTCCAGTTTCCCTGGCGGCATCCACGGCCAGCACCACGCATTGCGAACCGAAAGCCTTTGCCAGGAGGGTGATCAATCCGGGATCTTTGAGGACCGCGGAGTTCACCGCAACTTTATCGGCGCCGGCCTCCAGTAAATCAGACACATCTTTTCGGCTGGACACACCGCCGCCGACGGTAAACGGAATATCCA
>Ga0272442_10007787_pt1 | contig 13758 bp, 12 predicted proteins | sample SSMForm2O_FD_200262 | JGI IMG/M metagenome (GOLD analysis project Ga0272442, IMG submission 200262) | Marine sediment archaeal communities from Little Sippewissett salt marsh, Falmouth, MA, United States - SSM-Form-2O | ecosystem: Environmental > Aquatic > Marine > Wetlands > Sediment ...
GTAATGCGAGCTAAATGAAAATTATTAAAATATTCCAATCAAGCATAAGAAATGACGCCCATCTTTTAAAAGGAGACGCGATGAAAACAATTAAAGAAAAAAGAATTTTGGTATTATCTTATCGTTTTCCTTATCCTTTGATAGATGGTTCAAGAATAAGAATTTATAATATGGCTAAAATGTTGGCATCAAAATACAAGGTTGATTTGCTTGCTGTCAATGAGGGTGATATTAAAGCTGATAAAATTAAGGAAATTGAGGAAATATTCAATAAGGTTATTGTATTTTCTTTTAATCCAATAAGGTTTAAGATTAATAGCATAAGAGGATTATTTTCAAAAAAATCCCTTCAAATATATTATTATTATTTTAATCAAGTACAAAAATGGATTAATCAACATCTTTCTGAATACGATTTATTGTTTTGTATTCATATCAGAATGACAAAATATTTGAGTAACATGAATAACATTCCTAAGGTAATTGATTTTGTCGATGCGACTTCCATCAATTACCAGGAAGCCCAGAAGAACTCTAAGGGAATGTGGAGATTCATTTACCCTATTGAAAACAGAAGGGCACTATCGTATGAAATTGAAATGTTAAAGGATTATGACCAGGCATTTATTACTTCTCCTTTTGATAAAAAACACTTGCTTAGTCATTCCGGAGTTTCCGATGATAAGCTAACAGTAATTCCTAATGGAGTCAAAGAGGAATTGTTGCTGGAAAGGAATAAATTGAAGGAAGAAAATTGGATCGTATTTTTAGGGAAAATGGATTATACACCTAATGTAGATGCGGTTATTTATTTTGCAAACGAAGTATTTTCTTTGATTACACAATGCAGAAAAGATATTAAATTTATTATCGTTGGTTTGAATCCAACTAAAAAAATTATGAGACTAAGAAAAAGGAAAAATATAGAAGTAACAGGTTTTGTGGATGATCCTTATGAATATTTAGAAAAAGCAAAAATAGTCATTGCCCCACTTAGATTCAGTGCAGGGATACAGAATAAAATATTAGAAGCGATGGCATTGGGGAAAACTGTAGTAACTACTTCTAAGGGTGCGAGGGGCATTGAGGGAAAAAACGGAAAACATTTTATAGTCGTAGATGATAAAAGAGAAATGTCCAGACAGATTTTAGATTTAATAAATAATGCACCAAAAAGAAAAAAAATTGGAGAAAATGGCCGGGAACTAATCAAAAAAAAGTACAGGTGGAATGGAATTAGCGATAGATTTTATCTGAAGATCGATGAAGTTCTTAAAAAAAATAATTTGTAATATTTACAGAAACAGCACGGAAAAATATTATTATACTGTTTTTTTACCAGAGGAAGTAAGGGAATGTCAATAAATAGATATCAAGAAGAAATTTCTTTTCATGATAAGCGTTTTGGTAAAAATGATGACTTAAGGAAGAGGACTAGAAAGTATTACTCAATTGCAATCAATGCAAGAAATAAATTTCAAGAGCTTATCTTTCAGGTTTGTAATGGGCGGAATCTTTTAGAATATGGATGTGGCACAGGAAACAGTTCTTTGGAATGGATAAATCATGGAGCAAAACTCACTGGAATTGATATTTCTCCTGAAGGGATTAAAAAAGCCAGGGCAAAGGTAAATAGTTATGGACAAAAGGCGAATTTTTATGTGATGAATGCTGAAAAAACGGATTTTGTGGATGAATATTTTGATATTATTATTGGTAGTGGAATCTTGCATCACTTAGATCTTAATAAATCTTATGCAGAATTAGCCAGAATTTTAAATTTGAATGGACGAGCCATATTTTTAGAACCACTTGGGAGGAATCCATTGATTAATTTATATCGAAAATTTACACCATCATTGAGAACAAAAAATGAGCATCCTTTAAACGAAAAAGATATAAAATTAGCAAAGCAATATTTTAAGCAAGTTGAAACCTATTATTATAATTTGTTTACATTATTTTCTGTTCCTTTCAAAAATACTTTTTTATTTAATCCTTTGTTTAATTTTTTTCAAGTAATAGATAACTTTTTATTTAGAATTCCACCTTTGAGAAAATATGCGTGGATGGTGATTCTTTGCTTGAATAAACCTATAAAGTGAAGTGCAGTATTTAAACCGGTATAATGCATTGATATATTTTTAGCGATGCATATGAGGTATCTATTGAATGATAATTACTATAAATTTTATCAATGCAAGTTATAAGGTAATTTAATTATAGAAAGGGAAGCCATGGTTTTTTTAGTATTTCTTTTTTCTTTTTCAGTTGCCTTTTTAAGCTTTAAAACAATAATCCCTCGCTTGAAAGAAGTTGGGATAGTTGGCAAGAATATGAATAGTAAAAATCAGGAAGAAATTCCTGAAATGGGTGGATTGATGATGGCCACTGGTTTTTGTGCAGGAATTATTTCCGCTATTGCTTTATGTAGCTTTTTTGATCTATTTCCTTCAATCGATCTTACTTCCATCTATGCAGTTTTATCTACTATTTTAATTGTGGTACTTATCGGTGTTTTTGATGATTTGATTTCGATAAGACAGGGAATAAAAGCGGTTATGCCAGTATTTGCAGCGCTGCCATTAATGGCAATAAAAGAAGGATATAGCATTATGTATATTCCGCTTATCGGAATTATTAATTTCGGTATTTTTTATCCACTAGTTTTAGTTCCTTTTGGTATTACCGGAGCTGCCAATGCGGTTAATATGTTAGCCGGCTTTAACGGTTTGGAGGTGGGTATGGGAATAATCGTAGTAATTTCTTTGTCGATTATTGCCTATTTAATGGAACAAGTGACAGCTCTCATTATTTTGATGGCAGTATTGGGAACTTTGTTGGCTACAATTTATTATAATTGGTATCCGGCAAAAATATTAATCGGGGATGTTGGTACATTAAGTTTGGGGGCTGTTATCGCTGCCGTTGTGATTATTGGTAATTTTGAAGCTGCCGGTATGATTATAATTATCCCCTATGTAGTAGATTTTTTAATTAAGGCAATTAATCACTTTCCCAGTAAAGATTGGTGGGGAATATACAAAAATGGTAAGCTGTATTGCCCTGATAGCAGACCGGTGAGTCTGTGCCAATGGATTATGAAGATAAATGGAGGAATTAGTGAGAGGAACTTGGTAATCGTTTTAATGGGGATAGAAGCTGTGTTTGGGTTGATGGCGATCTTGGTCTATGTTTATTAGTACTTTGTTTAAAGATGAATTATTAATGAAAAACGACTTAAAAATTATTCGGGGGTCATCGATTTTTCTTAGATAATTGGGCACTATGATCATTTTTCATAAAAAGGATTGAAAATGAAAATATATTATTTATGTAGTTCAATTATGCCTTTAATGAGTGCTAATAGTTTGCAAGTGATGAAAATGTGTGATGCTTTTGTTGAAGCAGGGCACAAGCTTACTTTGTATTGTAGAAAATCCCTTTTTGATTATTCGGATGATCATCAATTTTACGATGTAGAAAATATTTTTAAAATAAAGAAGAACAAGTTTCCTCAGATAAGAGGATTAGGAAATTTGTTTTTTTATTTGGCAAACTAAGCAGGATATTAAAAGGAGCCCATTGCCGGATATTTTTATGGGCGGAATCCCAGGTTGTTATTATCTATTTTAGGATTAAGGCGTCCTGTGTACTATGAAGCACATAAACCTCCTTCGAAAGGTTTTCAGCTTTACCTTGTAAAAAAATTACTAAAAAATAAATATTTTCATTCTTTGATTGTGGTCAGTTTCCTTTTAAAGAATGAGTATCTTCGCCTATTTCCCTGGTTCGATGAGGGAAAGATAAAATTAGCACCTAATACCACAAATATTTTACAAAAGAAGATTAAAAATAACATTTCTAAAAAACAATTTCAAAATAATCATTTTAAAGTAGGCTATATAGGTAGTATTTACAAAGGAAAAGCAATGGAAATTATTTTACCTCTTGCAACCCGATTTCCTGAAATTGACTTTTATATTTTAGGCGGTGTGCAAAGTGATATTGATAATTGGAGAGAAAAAGGTTATCACAAAAATGTTATCTATCTAGGATTCATTGCCCGCAGCGATAAAGCAAATTATTATCAATTTTTTGATGTATTAATTGCTCCCTATCAAAGAAAAATTGGGGTCTATGGAGGGAAAAGCATGAAGAGTGATTGGCTTTCCCCATTAAAAATTTTTGAATATATGAGCCAGGGGAAAGCAATTATTGCATCTGATTTGCCTTCTATTAGAGAGATATTAGATGACCAAAAAGACTGTTTATTATGCAACCCTGATGATTTAGCAAGCTGGGAAAATGCTCTGAAAAAATTAATGTATAATTCTAAATTAAGACACTCTTTAGGCAAAAAAACATACCAAAAATTTATTAATAATTATACATTGGAAAAAAGAGTAAAAAAAATACTTGATTAGTTAAACTGTTAGATTTAGGTTGCGTTTCTAATTAGCTTAAAATAAACTGGTCAAACATATAATCTTTCCTTTAGAATATTAATATCAAAATATTTAAAATATACAGAAAATAATATAATTTTTAAGAAATTGATTTTAAAAGAAAGGAACAGCCTGTACCTGTATAAACACAATGAAAGAGAAACATAAAATTAATAAAAAATTAGGAAAGACCTTGTCTCAAAAAATGGTGCAGGGAGGTGCTTACCTATCTTCTCTGAGAATCATTGGAAAAATATTAAGTTTAATCAGACTGGTCATTATTGGGCGAATTTTAGTGCCTTCTGATTTTGGTCTCATGGGAATTGCCTTATTGACCATGTCTGCTATAGAAACATTTTCCAAAACCGGTTATAGGGAGGCTTTGATTCATAAAAAAGAAGATATAAGAGGATATCTTGACACAGCGTGGACAATTTTGATTGTTAGAGGATTTATTGTCTTTCTAATTATTTATCTATTGGCACCTCAGGCATCTTTATTTTTCCATTCCCCGGAGGTAACCTCTATCATTCGGGTACTGGGATTTGCATTCTTTTTTGAGTCATTTAATAATATTGGAACCGTCTTTTTTCGCAAGGAGCTGGAGTTTTACAAGATCTTTATTTCTCGGTTTTTAGGGATAACTACCAATTTCATCGTTGCTGTTGTTACTGCTTTAATTTTAAGGAATGTGTGGGCTCTTGTTTTGGGACTGCTTGCGGAAAAAATGATGAATATTATTGTCAGTTATATTATTCATCCATATCGGCCTCATTTCAGTAAAGATATTGAAAAGGCAAAGGAACTCTTTGGTTTTGGGAAATGGATTCTCGGTTCAAGCATATTGGTTTTTATAGGGGAGCATATTGATGATATTTTTGTCGGTAGAGTTCTCAGTGCTACTGCTCTTGGATTTTATCAAATGGCATATAGGATTTCAAATATGCTGGAAACAGAAATCACTAAGGTCATTTCAAGCGTTGCCTTTCCTGCTTATGCCAAAATTCAAATTCAAAGAAAAAGGTTACAAAAAGCTTATTTTCGAATTTTAAGGCTGACTTTGGCTATAAATATTCCTATGGCCATTGGCATGGTGTTTTTAGCGCCTGAATTTACCTTGATATTTTTAGGAGAAAAATGGATGCCTATGGTTATTGCCATGCAGCTTTTAGCGGTAGCTGGAATGATCAAATCGATTCTTTCAACAGGAAATCCCTTATTTACCGGATGTGGATATCCAAATTACAAATTTTACATGCAGTTAGCCAGGGGATTGACAATCATTGCTTTTATTTACCCTTTGATTATTTTTAAAGGAATAGCAGGCGCTGCGTTAGCTGTTATTTTTAGCGTATTAAGCATGTTCGCAATCTGGTATCCTTTATCTAAAAAAATTACTCAGGCATCTAGGAAATTGTATATTGTCACCTTTTGGCCACCTGTATTTTGCTCAACATTTATGGCGGGAATACTGTATTTGTCTAAATTATTATGGAGCCCGGAAAGTCAGCCATTAAGTGTTGCGGTGTTAACATTTTTTTCTGTTGTGATGGTAAGCATTTTTATTTATCTGGTAGCTGTGTTTTTTCTGCAAAAATATTATCCAAAATATGATATATTGAGTGAAATCAATTTCTTCTATAAAAATTTAGTAAAAAAACGGGGAGATGATTATTAAAAATTTAGGTAAGTTGGCATATCGTATCAATTTCAAAGAAATTATTTTAAACGGGATGAATTCATTGAAGATTCCTGAAATGTATATGAATATTCGAAAAAAGCTGATAGGGCATCATGCAGTTATTTTTCTTTACCACAGAGTCTGTCCAAAAGAAGAGCGTGCATTGGTTGCGAATATATCTCCAGAAGAATTTGAAAAACAAATGAGATATCTAAAAAAATATTTTCATATCTATTCATTGGAGAATTTAGTAAATGTTTTAAATGACCATCATTCAAATTATAAAAAATTAGAAAATATTGCAGTAGTTACTTTTGATGACGGTTACAGAGATAATTATATTTATGCTTATCCGATTTTAAAAAAATACAAAATGCCTGCTACTATTTTTTTAACTTCTGATAATATCGGAAAGAACAATTTATTCTGGTGGGATAAGATTAGATATATTATTTATCATTCAAAGAAAGAGAGTGTGAATATAGCAAATTTAGGCTCATTTTCATTGGATAATAATAAAAAAAAATTAGAATGCCTTCATTATTTAATCAATAGATTTAAAAATATGCCCAACAAGTTAAGAAATAAATACATTCTTGATTTACAAAATAAATGCAATGTAAGCATTCCTTCGGGTATAGGAAAAAAATTGATTTTATCGTGGGATGAAATTCGTGAAATGAATGAGAATGGGATATCATTTGGAGCGCATACGCTCAGCCATGCCAATTTAATAAACTTGAACTTAGAAGAAGCTAAAAATGAAATTGTGCAGTCGAAAGCAATGATAGAAGATAAACTGAAAAGTGAAATTATTTCTTTTGCCTATCCTTATGGTTCAAGGTTTTATAATTGCGATATTATGAAATTGGTGCAAAATGCTGGATATCTATGTGCAGTAAAAACCAGTGGTGAGATCATTGATCAATCAAAATCTTATAATCCTTATGGTTTACCAAGATTTTCTGTAGGTGATAATTACTGCAGTTTTACAATTAGAGCATCAGGGATGTTTACAGATTTTTATAAAATATTCCATTCTCGAAGATAACTTGTGCTGGTAAAAACATTAATATTTTTAATTTTAGAAGAAAAGAGTAGTTGTTTATGAAAAAAGATATAAAAGTTAGTGTGGTTATTCCAACATACAATCGTGCAGATTTGATTGATAAAGCCATTAAAAGCGTTCTAAAACAAACTTATCAGCATTATGAAATTATTGTCATTGATGATGGTTCAACGGATAATACAGAAAAAGTGGTAAAGGATTTACATCATTCACAAATTCATTATGTTAAACATAATGATAATCGAGGTGTTGCTGCTGCTCGTAATACCGGAATTAAAAAAAGCTGCGGTGAATATATTGCCTTTCTTGATTCGGATGATGAATGGATGCCGGAAAAGCTCGATAAGCAGATGAAAATATTTGAGAGGGCACCTTTAGAGGTTGGAGCAGTCTATACTGGAAATTACTATATAGACAGAAAAAGTAAAAAGATAAAAAAAGTGTATATTCCACGAAAAAAAGGATATATCTATGAAGATATATTAAAAGGAGAAGGGAGGCTTTATGTCTCTACTTTAATAGTAAGAAGAGAGTGTTTCGCGAAAGCTGGATTATTCGATGAAGATTTTCCTGCCCGCGAAGACCTGGATATGTGGATTAGAATTTCAAAATATTATCAGTTTGCATATGTTAAAGATTTATTGGTTATTTGCCGGACTCATCTTATTCAAATGACGAAAAACTCAGAAATATTGATCGAAGGTGCAAAAAAAATACAAACGAAATATGTTGAAGTATTAAAGAAAAGACCTTATAGTTACAGCGTACGTTTTTTTTATTTGGGTAATAAATTGTGTCACATTGGGCAAATAAAAGAAGGACAAAAATATTTTTTAAAGGCAATTAAGATTTATCCATATTGTTTCAAGTATTATATTTATATGCTAAGTTCTCTATTTGGCGTAAAGTTTTTCTTATATTTTGCAAGTATAAAAAAATTTTTAACCAAGAGAGTAGACGGAATGTTTGAAAAAAATAACGGCTATTCTAAATAACCTTTCATGTTTTTTGGAAAAATGGAGGAATTTTGATGATAATCACTGATATAGATATTAAATCAAAATTACGAAGAAATCTATTATTTCCGATTTATTGGAGATATATCAGAAAGTTTAAAGTATTTGAATGTCACGATATGTTAAAAAAATACCAATGGTCTACTTTAAAGGAAAATCGTAATCTTCAACGTAAAAAGCTTTTTAAACTGATTGAATATGCATGTCAAAATATACCTTACTACAATAGAGTTATGAATGAATATAACTTAAACTTTTCAGAAGATAGCATCTTTGAAGATCTTAAAAAATTTCCTCTTCAAAGCAAAGAAATTATCAGAAATAACTTTGATGAACTATACAAATTTAGGGATAAATCCTATTATCTCAATACTTCAGGTGGCTCAACCGGGGAACCGGTGGTATTTTATCAAGATAGCAACTACTTTGCATGGAATAAGGCAACTAAATTATTATTTGATGAATGGGCTGGAAGAAAAATCGGAGAACCTATTGTAAAATTATGGGGATCAGTGCAAGATGTTCTAAGGGGAGGTCAGGGTTTTAAGAAATATCTTCGACAACAAATTTCCGGAGTAATTACTTTAAGTTCTTATAATATGTCAGAGAAAGAAATATTTAAATATGTGCAAATAATCAATGATACAAAACCTTCCTTAATACTTGCTTATACAAGCAGTATTGATGAATTGGTTCGTTGCATTCAAAAAAATCATCTTTCAATTTATTCTCCCAAAGCTATCATGACCTCTGCTGGTGTTTTGTATCCTGAAGTTCGAGCACGAATTGAAAGAGTATTTCAAGCACCGGTATTCAACCGGTATGGATCAAGAGAAGTAGGTGATATTGCTTGTAATTGTGTGAATAATCAAGAATTGCATATGATTCCCGCTATTCATTATATTGAAATATTAGATGAACAAGGCAAGGAAGTAAAGCAAGGAGAAGCTGGTGAAATCGTAATAACACTCCTAACAAATTATACTATGCCATTGATTAGATTTAAAATTGGGGATCGAGGCATTTTCTCGGAAGAGGAGTGTATTTGTGGACGGGGATTTCCTCTTTTAAAAGAAATAAAAGGCCGCATACGAAGTATGTTTAGAAATAAACAGGGAAAGGTAATTGATAGCGGATTTTTTATCCGTTTATTCTTTTTTCGTGATTATATTCAACAATATCAAGTCATTCAAGAGTCTCTTGAGCGCATTACTATTAATATTGTACTAAAGAATAATAGTCAAAAAAAGGAAGCCTTAAAAGATTGTATTGAAATAAATAGAGCAATCAATCAAATAATGGAAAGTGAGATAAAAATCAAATATAACTATCCTGAATTTATTCCTCTAAATCCATCCGGAAAATATGCCTATATTATATCAAAAGTGAATAGTTGAGAAAAAGGATTTCATAATTAGTATATTGGGTAAATGTATATAAAAGGAATTATATTAAAATGGAAAAAATAATCTTAATAATCCCATCATTGATTAGGGGTGGAGCAGAAAGGGTAATCAGTACATTAAGTAAAGAATTTAGCAGATATTATGATGTTTATGTAGTGATATATCATAACCCTATAGAATATAAAATGGGGGGAAAACTGATCAATTTGGAAACACCAACCGGATCTTTTTGGCGAAAGATAAAAAATAATTTTATCAGAATTATTAAATTAAAAAAACTGATAAAGAATATTTCCCCAGATTTTACTATTTCTTTTATGGGCAATTTACAACCAATTTTAACTTTAAAACCAGTGATAGTTAGTATACGTTGCAGCACAGATTGTTTTTATAGTTATCGTAAATTTTTGTTAAGAACTCTTTACAAGCTGCCTAATGTAAAAAATATAGTCTCTGTTTCAAAAGGCATAGAAAAAAAACTGCATAAAAATTATCATCTAAAAAAAACAAAAACAATCTATAATCCAATTGACTTTAAACTAATAAAACAAAAATTGCTTACGGAAAAACCAGTAGATTTTGAGTATATTTTGGCAGTGGGAAGATTAACCCGGCAAAAGGGTTTTGATATTTTAATAAAATCTTTTGCCCAATCAAGTTTGAAGAAAAAAGTTAAGTTGGTTATATTAGGTGAGGGAAAAGAAAGAAATAATCTATTGAGATCGATTGATGAATTGGATTTGAAAAAATATATTTTATTACCGGGGAAAGTCGATAATCCTTTTATCTATATGAAGCATGCCATATTTTTTGTGCTTTCTTCCAGGGTTGAAGGGTTTAGTAACGTTATTCTAGAAGCTTTGGCTTGTAATACCCCGGTCATTGCTGCAAATTGTGAAACTGGCCCTTCTGAGATTATTGAAAATGAAAAAAATGGATTGCTCGTTCCTGTCGGAGATAAAGATGCCTTAAAAGAAGCAATGGAAAAATTATTTTATAATAAGGAATTGTATAATAAATTAAAGAAAAATTCACGAAAAAGTGTTGAAAAATACCGTGTTGAAAATATTGTCGAAGATTGGATAAGTCTATTTGAGGAGATAAAAAACTCTAAATAAACTCTATATGAAGATTATTAATAGTATAATGATATTTTAAAGAGAGAGAAGCAATCTTAATCTAAACATTGCTAAAATGGAGTAATAGGAGATTGGTATAAAATTTGTATTTTGTTAATCTAAAAGATATTCATGAAATATTACTTACTGTATTAAAAAAACACAAAAAAATATTGTCTATAGGAAAAATATTTTATTTTATTTTTTTATCAATTAATTAACCATTGTTGAAAAATGGAGGTTTAAATAAGTTGTCATTTTTTCGTCATTCAATTGGGCCTTCTTTACGAAGAAATATTATCTTTCCATTATACTGGAAATATATCAGAAACTCGAATCTTTTGAAATGCTATTATGAGTTAAAAGCTCATCAATGGAATAGTTTGGAAGAGAATAAGAAAATCCAGCGGAAAAAACTCTTCAATCTCATTCACTATGCCAGTCGAAATATTGCTTATTATCAAAGAGTGATTAGCGAAGGTCATATTCGATTCTCAGAAGAGTCTATATTCGAAGATATAAAGAAATTTCCACTTTTGACTAAAGAAATTGTAAGAAATGAATTTAACGAGCTTTATAAATTTAGAGATAATACCTATTATCAAAATGTTACAGGAGGATCAACCGGAAAACCAGTTAAACTATATCAAGATATGGAATATTTTGGATGGGCAGCTGCGAATAAAATTTTATTGAATGAATGGGCAGGAAAAAAAGTCGGAGATCCTATGGTAAAGTTATGGGGGTCGACAAGAGATATTTTAAAAGGAGGTCGGGGTTTTAGAGGATATCTTAGGGAAAAGTTTTCCGGAATAATTATGTTGCAATCGGACAGGATGACAGAAGATGATCTTTATGAGTATGTCTGGAAAATCAATCATGTAAAACCTGTTTTAATTCTTGCTTTTACGAATAGTATTAATGAATTAGCCCGTTTTATCCAGGAACATCATCTGTCCGTTTATTCTCCTTCTGCGGTTATGACCACAGCAGGTGTTTTATATCCAGAAGTCCGGGAAAGAATTATCGATGTATTTCACACTCGGGTATTCAATCGCTATGGCTCACAGGAAGTCAGTGATATCGCCTGTAATTGTGAAAAAAATGAGGGTTTACATTTGAATGGAGATATTCACTATGTTGAAATTGTTGATGATGATGGAAGAGAGGTTGACAATGGAACGGCAGGGAATATTCTCGTTTCCCTGTTAACTAATTACACGATGCCTTTGGTTAGATATAAGATTGAAGACAGGGGTATCCTTTCAAAAAAACCATGCAGCTGTGGAAGAGGATTGCCTCTTTTGGAGAAAGTAGAGGGACGAGTCAGGGGAAATTTTAAAAATAAGTTTGGAGATTGTATTAACGGAGGGGTATTTATGGATTTATTTTATTCAAATAAAGACATAAAACAATTTCAATTTATTCAAGAAGCTTATGATCATATAATGATTAATTTGGTTATGACAGAGAAAAAAAATATCAAAAATCCGGGCCAGCATTTTAAAGAAATTAATCAAAAAATTTATAAAATCATGGAACATAAAATTAAAATTGAATACAATATTGTTAAGGAAATAATTCCTAGCCCTTCGGGAAAATATTTTTATTTTTACTCAAAAGTCAATGAATGATCTATCTGCCATATAATGATGCACGCGTTAACGATTGGATTTTTTAAAAAAATACAAGGATAAAGCAAAAAAGGAATTTTAGATGAAAATATTGCATATTATTACAGGGCTTTCAATCGGTGGTGCCGAAATGATGCTATATAAACTGCTTTCACTGTCAGATAGAGCCCGACTTAATCCGGTAGTCATTTCATTGTCGAACGAGGGACAGTTGGGGCAAAATATTAAAGATTTAGACATTCCGGTCTATCTGATAGGCATGAATCCGGGAATTCCAAATCCTTTCAAGGTATGGTACTTTATAAGATTGATTCGGAAAATAAATCCTGAATTAATTCAGGGTTGGATGTATCACGGTAACCTGGCAGCATTGATGGCAAAAAAATTTCTTTCAGAAAGAGTTTCACTGTTCTGGAATATACGACATACCCCTGATGACTTGAAAAAGGAAAAACGCTTGACTGAAATAGTGATTCGCATAGGAGCACGTTTATCAGGCATTCCCGATGGAATTATCTATAATGCAAGAACGAGTGTCCAAAAACATAAATCAATTGGATATTGTCCTAAACATGCCATGATTTTTCCCAATGGATTTGATTGTGAAAAATTTAAGCCTTCAGATACTGCAAGGGCAAAGCTTGTGCATTTGATAAATGTCAACGAAGATGCTTTCTTGATCGGACTAATTGCTCGTTATCATAAAATGAAAGATCACGAAACCTTTCTCTATTCAGCGAGAGAATTGATTGAAATATTTCCAAAAGTACATTTTGTTTTGGTAGGAAGCGGCATAGATAAAAAGAATATAAAACTAAGAAAGCAAATACATAATTTGAAGATAAATAAAAATGTTCATTTGTTAGGTGAAAGAAGAGATATAGCTGAAATTACAGCCGGATTGAACATTGCTTGCTCCTCGTCTATTTGGGGTGAGGGATTTTCGAATGCCATTGGTGAAGCCATGTCATGCGGTGTTCCTTGCGTAGTAACGGATACAGGAGACTCAGCATGGATAGTAGATGAAACAGGATTAGTAGTAAAGCCGGGAGATAAAGAGGCATTTACCGATTCATTAAAAAAAATGATAGAAATGAGCCCTGATAAGAGAAGGGAATTGGGAAGGTTGGCAAGGCGGCGTATCATTAAGCATTTTACGCTTGACGCAGTGGTAAAACAATATGAGCAAGTCTATAAGGAACAGATATCAGCGATAAAACATTGATGCAGGATAATGGAAAATATTGATTGATATATGCATAATTAAGGAGTGAATTTCAATTTGAACAGAAAAATAAAAGTAGCGCATATCATTGCCCGTATGATTACCGGAGGGGCTGATGAGAATACTTTATTCACGATAGAAGGATTGGATAAGGATAAATA
>Ga0272442_10007789_pt1 | contig 13755 bp, 6 predicted proteins | sample SSMForm2O_FD_200262 | JGI IMG/M metagenome (GOLD analysis project Ga0272442, IMG submission 200262) | Marine sediment archaeal communities from Little Sippewissett salt marsh, Falmouth, MA, United States - SSM-Form-2O | ecosystem: Environmental > Aquatic > Marine > Wetlands > Sediment ...
GCAATTGAACTATGCGCTCAAGCGGGAGCAGGACCGACGCAACTGGGATCACTTGTTCCAGCTATACGGACTCGAGGCGTACCTGAGATTAACCGGGGAACAGCCCGGCCCACACGTGCAGCAGAAGGTCCATGAATTGGCTATGGAAATGATCGCCAGGCAGGATTGGGCCATAATGGGCCCGGCCCGTCGGCGAGATATCAAAGATCGTCACGCGTTGTTCTATTACAACCTGCAGGGCTGTGCGACCTACAATCGCTGGCTGGCGGGCGCTCTCGGCCTGACGCGTCTGGCCCGGCGATTCGATTGGCGGGACGAGCAGAGAATCGGCCTGTATCTGCTCGCGAAACTCGCCATGGCGCGCATCGCGCAGGCCCGTTACGTATCCCTGATGCATCAACACGGTTTGGTTCGCGGCACCCCCAAAGACGACAACCGTACATTACTGCACATAGATACCGCCTGTACGGTCATCGGCCGCGGCCCCCTGGAAGTTGGGGTCTACCAGAACCAGGAAATCCCACCTTTCAATGATCTCACCGAAGAGGTAGGTTATTGGCTGGGTAAGTATGTCCGCGCCGAATGTAAGACTTACCTCGACCATCTCGATTATTCGCTGCCGCTATGGTACATCAGCGAGGCCCCCAAGCAACAAGCGACAGAGCACCGCACCAGCCCGCTTCAAAACTACAACGGCAACACTCTGGCCCAATACTGGATACTCGGCAAGCGACGCCAGGCTTTTACTCACTATATAGACACGACGCGGTTCATCGGTGATTTGTACTACATTCAGAATCTCGCCGCCGCCATCGACAGTTTCACCGCCCCAGTTCGAAAAGACGAATTATATCCATGACAGACCCCAAATGACCGGAGTGCGAAAGGGACCACCCGTAATTACGGTATTGGCCGTGCCATCGAAGTGACGAACCTGAACGATACCGACCGGGACGGCGAGACCAACATCGAAAAGTTCCTCAACAGCATAACGCCGAAGATCAGGGATGAGTGCCCCCCACTGCGGCGCTGTTCCCTGCAACAACTCGCCCTAACTCGTTGTCTGCATGGGCCGATAGATGGCTTCGACGGTCGAATATTTCCCCTCTGTCCCCCTTCCCATAGCTAAGAATCTTCGGGAATGTTCTTAAAGGCAGGGACGTTATGATTTACCCTATTCACTTTTGCTCTTTATTTCCTTGAATAATTGCCTATCGGGGACTATGATTCCCTTACGATACTTGAACCATGAGGCCATTGAACTTATACATGCTTGTTATTGTGTGCGTGGTGCACTCCGTTCTCACGCAGGGGGCGCCAACGAAAGGCGAAGTCCCGGGGGAAATCGGCAATCCTGTGTTGGCTGCTTTGGGTTTGGTGGACGTCACCGCAACGCCCTTCTCTGCGGATCCGCGAGGCCAACGTGACTCGACCGAAGCATTGCAGCGCGCGATCGTCTTCGCGCGAGACCGCCAAATGGCCTGCTTCTTTCCGCCCGGCCGGTACAAAGTGTCGGATACACTGAATTGCGAGCAGTATCGGCCGATGCGTCGAGACGGCAGGCGACAGGGAACGAGGGACTATCCGTGTGTTCTGCGCGGCTCTCAGCGGCTCGGAGAGCGGCCACGCATTGTCCTGGCGCCTCGCTCTGAAGGCTTCTCCGATCCCGAGAAACCCAGGTACGTCATTCACTTTTGGGCTCCGGGTATTGGAACCGAAGCGGGGATAGATGAGCCTCAGCCGAATATATCGATGAACCAGATGTTCATCGGCATCGACATAGAGATTGGGGAGGGTAATTCGGGAGCCGTGGCAATCCGCCATCGAGCGGCTCAGGGATCGGGAGTCCAGGACTGCACGATCGACGCGAGAGACGGCTACTGCGGCCTGGAAGGCGGCGCCGGATCGGGAGGCAGCCATGCGAACGTCACCGTGATCGGCGGCAGGATCGGCATGGACATGCGGCAGACCCAGCCGGCCCCGACGCTGACTGGTTGTACGCTCATCGGACAGGCCGAAACTGCTCTGATTTGCAGCAGCCGACAGACGCTCTGTGCCGTCGGGCTCCGCGTGGAGACGGAAATGCCCGGGCCGGCAATCGTAACCGAGAAGCTGTGGGGCGCACATCATGGGCAACTTTGCCTGGTCGATAGTCAAATCATCATGCGCAATTCCGGCGAGAACACTGCGATCGAAGCCGGATCGAGCCTTTATCTGAACAATGTCTACGTCCGAGGTGCCGAAACGCTGATCCGGCAGCCCGAAAAAGCCCCTTTGCGCACGGACGAGTTGGGCTGGGTACACATTGAAGAATACGCAGGCGGTGTGGCCGAAACGTTTCGGAACCGCAAATACGGCAACCAGACGTTTGTATATCCGGCTCCGATATTTGTTGACGGCAAGCGACTTAAGGCACCTTTTCTGGCCGACGCGGAGACGGGCCGAACACCTCCGATTGATCTGCAATCGCGACATCTCTGGGATAAGCAGTTCCCGGATTGGGAATCCCCCACAGCAGTGAATGTAAAAGACGATCCATACAACGCCGCCGGGGACGGCGTCACCGATGATTCGGCGGCGATTCAACGAGCGATTGACGAGCATGAGATTGTTTTCCTTCCCAAGGGTCACTACACAGTCGGCAAGACCATCCGATTACATCCGCGTACGAAGTTGATCGGTACGCATCGCTGTTACTCCTGGTTGGTTCCCGGGGATGGTGAGGGAGGCGACTTTACCGATCCGGCGCATCCACAGCCGGTGGTACGCACGGCAAACGATGCACTGGCGGAGACGATGATGGCCTTCCTCGGTATCCGTACGCTGCGGGAGTCATCCGCAGCCTACTGCCTCCACTGGCGGGCCGGCCGCAGGTCGATTTTCCGAGACACCAACATTGTCTATTCCTTTAGGGCACTTCCGCAAGGCCCTGCTCAATATCTGGACGCAAGCCGGGCGAAGCGGCTCTACAACCATCCTATCGTACGAATCGACGGCTATGGCGGAGGACGGTGGTACAACTTCCACCAGGAGAGCTATCGTGGACACGGTCGCGACTATCGCCATCTACTGATAGACGGCACAGCCGAACCGCTGCACATGTATCAATGCAATCCCGAACATGCTCGATCCGATGCCAACCTGGAAATACGCCGTTCAAAGTACGTGTCGCTCTATGGGATCAAAGGAGAATACAATCAACCGATTATCCGGGTGCGTGACAGCGATCATATACGCATCTTCGGCTACGGAGGCAATGCGGCGGCTCACGAAGACCATGCCTTGTTTGTGGTCGAACGCACGGACAATTTTCTAATGGCTAACCTGGTCGATAGCCCGCGCATGCCCCAGGGCATTCCCGATACGTTCTTCGCGGGCGACGGCACCGATCCCCGTCGTTGGCACATGGTCCGAGAAAAGACGACCTCCGGCAAGACCATCACGACACCGCCTTTGGATCGTCCCGTGCTCTATAAACGAGGTCACGCATTAGAAGTCCTCACAGGGGCCAATGGAGACGGCGATGCGAGTGCCGCGCCCATCAGGCCGTACTCAAGGAATCCCAGCTACTGGGAGTATCACGGTAAGCCCATTGTGTTGATTGGGGGCTCCGACCGCGACAACATCTTTCAATGGGCCGGCGACGGCACCAGACTGACCGACCATTTGGATTTGCTCGAGAGCTGTGGTGGAAATTATATTCGCTGTACCATGAGTTCGCGAGAGTATACACCGGAAGGATATCGGTGGGATCTCTTACCCTATCCGTTTGCGAAGACCGATGGCAAGTATGACCTGCACAAGTGGAACGAGCTTTACTGGAGCAAGCTGCGCACGTTTTTGGCCGAAACAAAAAAACGCGGCATCATCGTGCAGCTCGAGTTCTGGGACCGCTGGAACGAGTGCGGCAACTCCAGAGTACAGCACTTCGGCTGGTATTACTCGCCGTGGAATCCGAACAACAATCTAAGCTACGACTGGTCCGACAGCCCGCTCTTGAAAGAAGGTAGAACCGATTTCTACAACGCTTTGCATAGGGCGGCGGTCGAAAACGATCCTGTCCTGCTGCCTTTCCAGCAGGAGTTTATCCGGAAGATTCTCGATGAGGTCATCGATGGCGGCTTTGATCACGTTCTGTTCCAGGTTGACAATGAAAGCGGCATCGGCGACGAGACACTGGAGCCTGACCCCTACTGGGCACGGTTCGCCCGTGAGTACGCGGCGTCCAAGGGCATCGATTACGATATCTACGTGTGCTCCTCGCGACGTTTTCACACACCGACGCCCTACAAGACGACAAACTTTCGGGACTGGGACAATCCTGAGATACGCGTGCCCATCGTCAACCCGGCGTTCAACTTCTGCGACATCTCCCAGAACAACGGAACGAGCGGGCAGAGACAGTATGACAATATCCTCTGGTATCGGTCCCGAGTGCTCGCACACGGTGCTCGTCCCATCAACAACGTGAAGTGTTATCATTTCAATTGGCCAATCGGAGGCAGTTTTGGCAAGGACCGGACCTCGCCGACCGATGCAGAAGCGGGTGCGAAGTACTGGCGTGCCGTATTCGCCGGCGCGGCGAGTATTCGTTTTCACCGACACACACCCATCCAACAGAACGGTTTGCGTGAAGGTCTTGGGCTTACGCCTGAAGGACAACGGCATTTACGCAGTATGCGGGAATTTGTCGATGCAGCCCACATTTTCCGTATGAATCCACGCAACGACCTGCTATCGCATCGCGTAATCGACGAGGCCTACTGTCTGGCTGATCCAGGGCAGCAATATGCCGTCTTCTTCACTGGCGACGATGACCGCCGCGTGAGAATCCAGTTGACCGCATCGGGGCGCTTGTTCGAGTTGAGATGGCTGAACATCGCGACAAGTTGCTGGATCGAGAGAGCCACAATTCCGAGCCGCGGAGGGTATATGCTATGTGCGCCTGGCAGCGGGCATTGGATTGCCTTGCTGACGGTGTCGAAACCTTGAGTTGGACACTCAATCAAGATTGAAAGGCGAACTGATAAATGGAATACAAAGCATTATTCTGGGCAGCAGTTAAGAATCGGATTCAGAACTCCCTGATATTGCTGTTATCCGCCGGACTGCTACTGATGCTTTCCGGTACAGATGTTCAGGCCAGGTTGTACGTCTCGCCAGACGGCAATGACGACAATCCCGGCACCCGGGACCAACCATTGCAAACGCTACGGGGTGCGCGGGACCGGGTTCGCAACATGGACAAGGATGGGACCCGGGATATTCAGGTTCTGTTCAAGGCCGGCGATTACTTTGTCGACAGCACTGTTCGTTTTGGAAGGAAAGACTCCGGTTCCCGTGGTAGTCGAGTCATCTACAAGAATTGGGGTGAAAAGGGCAGCGCCTGTTTCATCGGCGGCCGGGCGCTGACGGAGTGGAAGGACGAGGGGGCTGGAACCTACAGCGCTCAGTCCGATCGGGATGTCTATGCGCTTTTTGAAAACGACCGGCCCGCCGTCATGGCCAGAGAACCCGATGAAGGTTATCACCAATTCGAATCCGTCATTGACTTTAGCCATCTGAAATTTCGAGAGGCGGACTACGGCCGTTTCAATGACCGGGGCGCCGCCGTGCGTTTATGGGCACATTGGATACCCGCAAAGATTGCGATTCAAGACATTGATTTCGACAGCCGTATCATTACACTTAACCAGCCGTATGCCGGGAATCTCAAAGGCACTGTCTGGAACGATGATTGGGCGGCTCGTACTCCCACCCGTTTCTACATCTATAATTCAAAATCGTTCCTGGATCAGCCTGGCGAGTTCTACATGGATACCGCCTCACAAAGGCTCTATTACAAACCGCGCCGCACGCCGATCGACAAGCAGACCATTATCGCGGCGACCATGGACTGGGTGATTGACCTCGACGGTGCACGTGATATTCAATTCGAGGGCCTTACGTTCCAAGTTGCAAACGGCCTGTTAGAGGTTCTCCCCTCTCTTGCGCTGCATTCCAACGTTAAGGGGGGATTGATTCGTCTGGGTGATGCACGGAACATTATCATCAAGTACTGCCGTCTTCTCAATTCCGGGCAAAATGGCATAATTGTCGAGGGTGACATCGAAAAGTGCGTGATCTACGGCAATCTCATCACCCAAACAATAAGCGGCGGCGTGCGCTTTGTGGGCGGCAATAACCGGGATAATCTCATTGAGAATAATTATGTACATCATGTGGGAGAAGGAATCTATGTGCGTAATAGTGTTGGAGATGTGATTCGACATAATCTCATTCATGATGTCGATTCGAACGGATTCAAATCTCTTTACGTGGAGCGACAGACCGTTAGTTACAATGACATTTCGCGGGTCGGGCTGGACGGTACAGACAGCGATGCGGCGGGAATCTATACCAACTGTACCGCCGGGGGACCGGACGGAGGACATGTTACGATTGACCACAACCGGCTTTACGACATGGCCTGCAATGGCTATCCAGGCTATCCCGCCGCCGCGATCTACCTCGATCTGGACGGCGTCTATAACTGCACTGTGGCCAATAATATCATTTACAACATCGATCGCAAGTACGGAGTGCATATCCGCGGGCCGAATCACGTCATCCGCAACAACGTCATCGATTTTGATGGGCCGGATCTACTGTCGCCGTTCACCATCGTCGCGGGCAGTCGACGCGCCAATGTCGCGGCGGACAAGCCGCCTATCTGGAATCACCGTTATACGTTCGAGAACAATATCGTCTGGTCGGCTTCCGGATCAATCTTTCGAGTCCGCGGTCAAACAGATGAGGATACATTCAAGCACGTGGACAACAATGTGTACTACACGCCGAAAGGACGCTACTCCTTCGCACGGATATCGTTGAACGACTGGCGCCGTATGGGGCTCGACGCCCACACGAAGTTCGCCGATCCCTTGTTCGTGAACCGAGAGAATCACGATTATCGCCTCAAGCCCGATTCGCCAGCTCTAACACTCGGATTTCAAAACATTGACACAAGCAGGATCGGCCTGAAGGAGGATTTCCCATACACAGATGGTAGGAGAATTTCTGCCGAACGCGGGCAAAATTGACTGGGACTTCGATCCGTCGGGTTGAATAGTGACGAGCAAAACTGCCGCAATCAGACGCTCCAGGAGAGCGACACCAAGCTCGCAAAACCGTCTTTTTGGGGACCTGAGAATACTGTCGGGACCGAAGTTAATCGAGAGAATCGTTTCGCTTGAGAAAAAAGACTTTGACAGGTAGAATGATGCGACACGAATTATGTTAAACAGGAAATCTTGGTTCGAATGAAATAGTCCACTGAACATATGAGCTTTTTGAAGAAGGGAGATCGATCGTGAAACACATCGTGAAGAATATCCATGTTTTAATGATTGGGTTGGCTATTGCAGGATTGCATTCAAACTCCATAGCAAACGTCAAATTCACGTATCATGAAATCGACTCAGAGATCGGTCATCCGCTCATCGGCGATATCAATGGAGACGGACGTGGGGATCTCGTCGTTCATGTGCATCGCGATGATACGCATATCAAAGTGGAATCCCGAGTCAAAAAACTGGCTTGGTATCGATGGCCGGACTGGAAAAAATATACGATTTTCAATGGCGATATGACAGGCAATCGATTCTGTCTGGGAGATATCAATGGAGATGGCCATCTTGATGCAATTTCGGGCATGAATGAATTGTCGGGCGGGCAAAAAGTGTATTGGTTCGAAAATCCTATGTCCAGCGCCAATCCTGCGCATGTTTCATTGTGGAAGGCCCACTCGATCGGCGACTGCGAAACGTACATCAAAGATATCGTAACGGGCGATGTGGATGGGGATGATCAGACCGACGTCGTTGTCCGCGGTCATGAAGAGTCTTTGATTTACTTTCAACAGGATGGAAAGTGGCGCGTGAAGAAGGTCAAGCATCCCCGCAAAGAGGGAATGGACATGGCCGACCTCGATTTGGACGGTGATCTTGACATTATCTTGAATGGTTTCTGGCTGGAAACACCGGTCAATCCACTGAAGGATGAGTACAGGAAGCGAGACATTGACGAAAAATGGTTCACGCAGAAAACCGGATCCTGGCAAGATAACTGCTGCTACGTCGGAACGGCTGATATCAATCAAGACGGACTCTTGGATGTTGTCCTGTCACAGTCGGAAAAAGTGGGATATCCTCTTTCATGGTACTCGGTCAAATCACTACAACAGGTTAAGACCGGCCCGTGGATTGAACATCAAATCGCAAACGAATTCCCTTGGTGTGAGACGGTGGATATCGGCGACATCGATAATGACGGCGATTTGGATGTGCTGGCCTCAAAATTCAAGCGGCACGACAGCGCGGGAGGGAAATATGCCAATTTTCCACCCTATCCCGTTAGCGTGTTTTACAACCAAGATGGCCGGGGTCTTTCCTGGTCGAGACAGAATATCAATCAGGATGGGATTTACGCGGGCGCCCTCGGTGACGTGGGAGGCGATGGCGATTTGGACATTGTGGGCCCGCTCAGTTACTACATTGGCCCGATCAAACTATGGGAGAGTCAGCAAAGCAACGAGCCGCTGAGCCTATTGAAATGGCAATACATACATGTGGACGACAATCGTGGAAAATGGGGCGATGAGGGAGAACCCGGATGGTTACGTTATTTCGGGTTAGCGATGGGAGATCTGACGAGCGACGGCTATCAGGATATCGTGTCCGGTCGGTATTTCTATCGTAATCCCGGCGGCGACATGACCCGGGAGTGGCAACGAATCGATTTAGGGAAAAACGTCGACGCCATCCTCGTTACCGATGTGGACGGAGATGAATTTGGCGACTTGATTGCACAGGCCCTGCCGACCGTGTATTGGGTCGAAGCGAAAAATAACGTATGCTCGGAATGGTCGTTTCATCCAATTGGAACCGTCCCTAAAACCGGTCATGTCAACAGCCAGGGTTTTGATTTGGGACAAGTCATTCCGGGCGGGAAACCCGAAATAATCATCGCCGCCGAGGATGGAATCTATTACTTCGAGATCCCCGGCAATCCTCAGAAAGACAAATGGAAACGAGTGCACGTTACGGATCAAGCATACGATGAAGGCCTGGATGTGAAAGACATCGACGGTGATGGATGGAATGATATCACTGCAGGTAACGGTGAGGAATATGTCGCCTGGTGGAAGAACCCGAGAACGGGCCTGGGCAACTGGCGTCGTTTTATCATTGGAACAACGAATCCTCATCCGGCGGACCGGCTGCGGCTTGAAGATATCAACGGCGATGGAAAGATCGATTTGGTGGTGACGGAAGAGCGATATCCCGGCAAAGAGCCGGATGCCAACCTATTTTGGTTCGAGCAGTTAGCCGATCCTACTACCAAATGGAAGCGCCACCACGTCATCACAGAGTATTCGCTCAACAATCTCGACGTTGCCGATTTTGATCAAGACGGCGACTTCGATATCGTAACATGCGAACACAAAGGGCCCAACCTTCAATTACAGATATTTGAAAACGACGGCGAGGGGAACTTTACGATGCACGTTATTGATAAGGGCAAGGAGAGCCATCTTGGTACGCTCACTGCCGATTTAGACGGTGACGGCGATCTCGATATCATCAGCATCGGTTGGGATCAATACAAACACTTGCACGTATGGCGAAACGATGCCATCAAAGAGTAGCAGCATATAGCCAAGGCATTTCCAGTTTCATTGGCTATAACATCAATATTACGCTGACGGATTTGAGACCCTCGAAGGAAGATTCTCATGTTGCCGAGGGAATCAGACACACTCAGCCTTCAATCTCTTATTTTGCCCGTCTTGTAGGAAACATGGTCCGAACACCGCCACCGGCGTTGCCGGCAAAACAGTAAGGCACCAGAACGATTTTTCGCTCTACCTTCAGGCGCCAAGACGGCCGGCGGTTCGGCATCTGCTCGCCAATCGACTCTACCCAGCGACTGGCGTCATCCGTCTCTTTGTCCACGATCAGAATGACTTGCGGTTGGTCTTTTTGCGTGAGTATATCCTGACTTAAAACGAGTGGGCCTCGACTGAAAGCTGCCCATCGCGTTTCATCCCAACCCGTGTGAAAATGCGCTTTTAATGGCATATCAAAATCTACTTTGACCACGTCGCCCGACCTCCAGGTTCGATGCAATCGCTGATAACCCAAAGGGGTTCTATGGAGCTGCTGTTGTTTGCCATCGAGGATTACCTTCAGGGAACTCACTCCGACAGGAACCCGAAAGTCAATCGTCAGTTCGATCGGTTCCTTCGACTCAAGTCTCAGTGCGACCTGGTTGTGGAAGGGGTAGTCGCCTTCGATCACAAGTCGAGCCTGTTTTCCGACTATCTCCTGGAGCGCCACTGACATGGGAAGGTAGCTGTTGAGAACCAGTGCGTCCTCGCTTTTGGCAACCAAGTGGCGTGCATAAAGCTCCAGTGCCCGGGGACCACTGGAGGCGCAGCAAGTGATCGCATCCCTATATCCTCGCTCCGGCTGGTTCAGCGCCGTGAAATATGCCCAGTCATTGCCGTTCGGCGATTGTGCTCCGATCAAATGATTGAGCACGGCCCGTTCAGCTTCATCAAAAAAACGGGCATCACCTGTGATCCTCCACAAGAGAAGTGAAAGTTGGATCCAGGTTGTCGTGGAGCATGTCTCGACGCAATTAGTAGGATGGAAGTAGCAGGGAGGGGCAAAACACTCGTGGTTCTTCACATTGTCAGACTTATAGCTCCAGGGCCCACCGGTTTCGTATAGATGATCCGAGCGAATGATCCTCCATGCGGTCAAGGCCGGCTTGAGATAACTCGCTTTGGCCGTGTGGCGGTGAAGCTCTGCGTAGCCGAGCAGAGTCGCCATGAGTTGATAGGCCTTGCCGTCCCCGGGAATAGAGACATCGATCCCATCCTGCATTGCGCCCATGAGGCGCAACTGTGGATTCTGCTCGATACACTGGACAATATGCTCAGCAAAACGAAGAAATCGTTCCTCGCCGGTCCGTTCGTAAAGCATCACGATCGATTCCAGCAGGACGACAGAGGACAGTCCATGCCGTGTACCAAGTTTGGTGATGTCCCTGCCGGAAGGCCCGAACGACTCAAGCAACAGGTCACCCATTCGCACACATGCTTTAACTGCCGCTGGGGAATCGAAGAATCGATCATAAGTCAAAAGACCGTAGAGAAGATACCGGTGCGTCCAGATGTCCCAGGACCATTTCGCCCGCACATCATTCGAGTTGTAGAACCGTCGTTGCGGTGCGTAGGTCCCGAGATAACCGTTGGGGTGCTGGGAGGCAATCAGCTCATCCACAGTATGCTTCATCAGCACGGCGATTTCCTTATCGTGTGTCGCATCATAGGCCAGTGTGGCAGCGTGGAGCCACTTTCCCACATGCTCTCCCTGCCACGGATGTTTGCCGGGGGGAGTTCGAAAGCCATCCAGAAGAAAGGGGTCTTTGCCGACACGCCTAAGCCGGTGCTGACGCCAGAGATCAAGCCGCCGCCCCAGGATTCCACCGATCCGAGAAGGTGGGACCGGCCGGACGACATCCTTAACACACGGCGCAACAACGGATCGTTCACCAGCCGTGCCAACACGACTTGTTGCGGCTACAATCACAAGACAAACCGCTACAGTGAAGTTTCTCATAGTACCATGCTCCACATAGGAATAAGTGAGCGACGCACGCTTAACATGACGCGTGCTATAAAGGATGCAATTTGTTCTACATTGTTGCATTATACCTCAAATACAGACTCGATAATAAGACAATATATACCATGAGAACTCATAACGTGCAGTATTTCGTATGAGCAATTATGGCATACATCCCGATCCTTTCCTTTGCCCAGAATAAGGACGGCCAGGAGGCACTGGAAGATGGTCTTCTCGATCCCTTCATCCGGTATGTCTCCGTCGTGCCCGTGTTTGAGCCGTTGGTGAGATGTGTTGAAATCGAGTCCCCTGTTGTGATATAATAGTTTCTGTACCGTGCAGAAGCACAAATTACGAAACTCAAATGGGAAATATCTGATGAGAAAACATCTTACGCAGGCCGGCTTAATGAAATATCCATTCTATCGCTTTGTTTTTGTGCTCACTGCCTCGGTACTGGTGAACGCCTGCCTTGAAGCGGCCGACTGGCCCATGTATCGGGCAGACGCGGCGCGGACGGGCTATTCATCCGATCCACTGCCGGGTACTCTTGAGTTGAGATGGATCTACCGCAATCAAACGGAACCCTCGCCGGCGTGGCCGAGTTCGTCCCGAATCACATTTGATTTCGCTTATCAACCCATCATCGTAGGCGGACGTGTGATATTCGGCACCTCGACCGATGACAAAATCGTCGCTATTGACGTCGATACGGACAGAATCCTCTGGACATTCTTCACGGGCGGCCCTGTGCGTTTTGCCCCGGCAGCCTGGCGAGACAGAATCTTTGCCGTGAGTGATGACGGCCACATCTATGCAATACAATGGGCGGATGGCGTGCTGCTCTGGAAACATCGCGGCGGCCCGAACAAGAGAATGTGCATGGGCAACGGGCGCATGATATCGCGCTGGCCGGCGCGCGGCGGACCCGTTGTAATGGATGGTATTGTTTATTACGCGGCAGGCATATGGCCGAGCGACGGTATCTTTCTTCATGCGCTGGATGCCCGGACGGGAGAAGTGATCTGGACGAACGATCGTAGCGGCCGCATGTATATGCCCCAGCCGCATGGCGGTGCAAACGCGTACAGTGGAGTCACTCCTCAAGGATATCTGCTCGCTACGAAGTCACGCCTGTTCGTTCCCACGGGGCGGGCGGTGCCCGCTGCCTTTCGGCGCTCCGACGGACAGTTCGAATATTACCGTTTGCAGCAGAATGGTTCTATCGGAGGCGCCCGGGCGCTGGTCGCCGACCGCTTTGTCATAAACGGCGGATGTTTTCTGGAAAGAGATACGGGGAACCTCGGGGCACGAGCTGGACGGGGCGTTTTTTCAGTGCTGCCCGACGGGATTCTGCAATCGACCGGGAAAAAAATGCTGGCATATCGCTGGACGGATATGGAGAGAGTTAACCGAAAGGGAAATCCCGTTCGGTATCGCGGACTGGAGAAACGTGGTGAAATCATCCTGGAAGCGGAATCCGGGCGACGCGATCGCGCCGAAATGGTTACAGAGAAGCTACCTTCCCTCGGAGCTCTCTACCGAACGGATGTGAGATTCGCGGAATTCGACGAGACGGTCCGCAAGCAGACCGGTTTGGAGCGCACTTTGGCACAGGCCCGACCGGATGTTGAAGCGCTGGGCTACGAGATCGGACCGTTTCTGGCCACGACGTATGAACGACAATATGAAGTCATCTGCGCGGGCGAGGACGCGGTCTGCGGTGGGCCGGGTATTGTACGGATTGCAAATTTTACCAGTGGTCGGGTCAGATGGTCGCATGAAGTTGAAGGCGATGCCCTCGGTCTGGCGGTAGCGAACGGTTGTCTTATCACCTCCACGTCCCGGGGCATCATCTATTGCTTCGGAGCGGCAAAGTCCAAAACTTCGGCCCCTCCTGGTGAATCCTTGGCGATCCCCCGTCCCGTTGAGATCGACTATGCCAAAACCGCCAAAGAGATTGTCGAAAAAAGCGGTATCACAAAAGGAATCTGTGTAGATCTCGGATGCGGTGCGGGCGAGTTGGCTCTGGAATTGGTCAAACACTCTCAATTATACGTCGTAGGACTCGACCCGGATA
>Ga0272442_10007790_pt1 | contig 13753 bp, 8 predicted proteins | sample SSMForm2O_FD_200262 | JGI IMG/M metagenome (GOLD analysis project Ga0272442, IMG submission 200262) | Marine sediment archaeal communities from Little Sippewissett salt marsh, Falmouth, MA, United States - SSM-Form-2O | ecosystem: Environmental > Aquatic > Marine > Wetlands > Sediment ...
TTGCCTTCATCAACCCGCGGCCACTCAGCCAAAGAAATGAAGTGTTCTTTTCCCGCGGCACTCCACGACTCCTCGCAAATGTGAGGTGCAAAGGGCGCAAGAAGCCTAAGCCACACTTCCAAAGCTTCCTGAACTGCCTCAGCTTCAATTTCGCCTTTCCTTCGAGTGTACCAGCGGAAATCGTTCCAAACTTCAAACAGTGCAATCTCCAAGGCTGTCCTCGTCTTCAACTCCTCAAGGTTCCTCGTGACCTCCCCGATGCGCTGCTGCATTTTGCTCAGCAACCACTTCTCCAGATGCCCCGTCTCGCCGCTCTTGTCTTTCTCAATTATGCCCAAAGCAAGGTTGCGCAGAGACTCAAATTTGCCTCGTATGTCCGCGGCGTTCTCGCCTCTCCAGTCAGGGTCATCCATGCCCTCGGCGCCCAGCAGAAGCGCGCATCTGGTGGCATCAGCACCGTACTTGTCAACAGCGTTCTTCATCGTCACGAAATTGCCCTTGGACTTGTGCATCTGCTTGCCCTCAATCATGAGCATGCCGTTCACGCCTATGGCACGGGGCCACTGCTCCCGCGGAAACAACGCTGCATGATGGAAAATGCAGAAGGTCAAGTGGTTCGGCACAAGCTCTTTGGCTGAAACCCTGAGGTCGAACGGGTACCAGTACAGGAACTCGTTACGCATTGATTCAAGAATATCTGCGGGTATGTCTGAAGCTTGGCAGATTGGTGTAGTTTCGCCTTTACCGTAGAAAACGTAGTCGAATACTTCTCGTGTGAGCGCTTCAGGCTCTATTCCGTATTCGCGGATGTGCTTGTTTATCGTGTAGAACGCCATGTAAATAGTCGAATCGCTAAGTGTCTCCACAATCCAGCCTTTGCCCCATGGCAGTGGGGTCCCGAATCCTGTTGTCCTTGCGCAAGCCCATTCTTTTAGCCAGTCAATGACCGTGAGAAAGTACTGCCGTGCAGCTTCGGGGTAAATCTGCATCTGAGCAACAGCTTCTTTGGCTTTGTCTTTCCATTCAGCGTCGCTGTAGTTCAGAAACCACTGGTCGCTGAGAACCTTCACGATGCACGGTGTCATGCAACGGCATACAACAGGCTCAGGCAAATCGTACATGCCGTCTACATAGCCTTGTTGCTTGAAATCCGCAATCAACACGTCTTTGACTTCCCGAACCGTTTTCCCAGAGTACACACCACAGTTCGCTTTGAGTACCCCGCCGTGAAACTCCTTCTTGTACAACGCTTTCGTGGCTTCGTCCGCCCGTGGGTCGTGTTGGTCACTTATGCTCATCTCCTTGACGATTTCCACCGCAGGAAACTCCCCGTAATCCTCTACCTCAATCAGCGAAATGGGCTTAATCGCCTTAACCACCTCCGCGTCTACGCCGAATTCGCGGAGAACTTCGGGTTTCTCCTGCAAATCCTTCAATGCCAACCAATCGTACGGCGCATGTGCGGGCACGCTGTAAACCACACCCGTCGCCGTTTTTGGGTCAACGAACCAGCCGGGGAGAATCGGAAACTGCTTTCCCGTGACTGGGTTCGTGAAGGTTTTGCCGATAAGCTCACGCCCTTTGAAAACACGTTTAACCTCAACCGTACGCTCCTGTTCCTTCAGTTTTTCTGCGGCTTCTTGGCTGACTATCCATTTTTCGCCGTTCACGGCAGCTTCTACGTAGTCTGCGTCGGGGTTAATCCACATATTCGTCACCCCGAAAATCGTTTCAGGACGAAACGTCGCTGCAGGCAGAAACGTCTCCTCGTCCAGCTTGTATTTTATCAGTATGTACTCTTCGGGCGTGACGCCCTCGCCGATTTGACGGTCATGGTCGCCTGTCGGACTCTTGTCTTTTGGACACCACACCACAGGATGTGTACCCTGCGTGACATAGCCCTTATCATGCAGATTCAAGTACTGCCATGTAATAAACCGCTGATAGGTTGGCATAACCGTGGTGAATTCGCGCCGCCAATCCACCGAAAAGCCAATTCGCTTGGCAATCTTGCGCCCCTCATTAGTGTAATACTGAGCCATGTACAGCGGGTCAACAAACTTTTCAAGTTCCTCTTCGGGCACACCGTCAACTTCTCGCAAGACTCGTATGTAAGCCTCGTCGCCCTTCGCCACGCGCTGGCTTGCGCCCAGTAACGGCTGGCCTGTCCAGTGCCAAGCCCATGGCCAAAGCACGTTGTAGCCCTGCATCCGCTTGAACCGCGCGTAAGCATCGACCCGCGTAGCCGTGAACGTGTGACCCACGTGCAACGGACCGTTCATGTAAGGATAAGGAAAAGTAACCAGCATCTTCTTTTTTTGCGGGTCGGGGTCAGCCTCGAATATCCGGGCGTTTTCCCACTTTTTCTGCCATTTTTCCTCAATTTGCTTCGTTTGGCTCATAAAACTGTTGAATTAAGCCGTAGGCTATTAAGAGTTTTGCTTTCGGAAAAGGTGAGCGCCTCCTGTTTGACGAACCGTTCAGTCATGTTTATGTGTGGTGAGAGAACCTAAAAACGTAAATAGGAACGTCCAGCAAAATAGATTTGATGCTCCATGACACCTGATGAGAAGATTGTGAAACAGGTTGTGGCTCTTTTAAGGCAGCGTGGACAAAAGGCACTTGAATTATCCAAAAAAACGATCCTCAACGAAAGAATAGAATATGCGCCTCTCCGAGAAGCCCTTCAATATTTCATAGATGAAGTCTGGCTCAAGGTTTTGCACCCAGGTCTATTGTCTGTTTACTGCGAAGCGGTTGGCGGAGACCCAGATGAAACCACACAGATAGGTGCATCAATGGTGTTGCTCGTTGGGGCCGCTGACATACACGATGACGTCATTGACCAATCAACTATGAAAGACCATTCGCCAACGATTTTCGGAAAATTTGGCAAGGATATTGCCGTTCTTGCAGGCGACGCACTTTTAATTGAAGGTGTATACCTGCTTTTTGCAGCTACTGCGAGATTTCCTGAAAGTAAAAGGACCAAAATTTTGGGACTCATAAAACAAGCTTTTTTTGACCTCAGCAGCGCTGAAGCATATGAAGCGAGTTATAGAGGAAGACTTGATATGTCAGGAAAAGTATACCTCGAAATTATAAAAAGAAAAGTGGCAGTTGCAGAAGCAACCGCAAAAATAGGTGCAATTCTTGGCGAAGGAACAGCCAACGAAATCGAGATACTAGGGGATTACGGACATACCTTAGGTTTGCTTTTGACCATACGGGATGAATTCATAGACGTGTTTGAGCCAAATGAACTAGCTAACAGAAATGAAAAAGAAATCCTGCCCCTTCCAATTTTGTATACCTTTGAAAATCCTGAGAGAAGAGAGAAAATCGTACAATTGCTTAAGGATAAACTGACACAAGAAAAAACAGAGAAAATACTGGACATAGTTATGGAAGCAAATGAAACGCACCAACTGAAAAAGGAAATGAAAAGGCTGGTTAGCCACGGGGTTCGCGAAGTAGCTTCACTTGAAGCTTGTAGGAATATACTTGACTTGCTTTTGCAATCTACAATTGAAGATTTAAAATGACTACTAACGAAAACAAGAAAAAAAATGAAAGTTATAAGAAACTAAGTCCAAAGTCCGGCTCTGATTGGTCGAGGACGTATTTTTTTGGTCATTTTCCTTCCCCTTTTGTGTAGTTATGTACAACAAATCAGCTTAAAAGCTTTGCCATCTAAAAATGGATCTTTAATCAATTTTTAGAATACTTAATCTTTATTTGCGATAAACTTGAAAAGTCCAATTGGTAATTGTTTAATGCCAATTCGGCCGCTCTCTGGAAAAATCCCAGGAATATTCACGAAACCTATACTGGTAAATATCATCTTGTTAACCAATGCACTAGTGTGGTATGGGTTCGCTATTGATTTTCTGGAGAAAAACGTGGCAACACTGAACCTTGCGTTTTTTCCTAATCTGCTAATCTGGAGCTCACATTTTCTTACACTAATCTTTTCTGCACTTCTTGGTGCTTCTCTGACAAAAAGAATAGGTGGAAGAACACGTTTTCTGATCGTTTGGATGATACTAGGGATAATCGCACCATTCGTTTCATTTATACCAAACGCTACTGACATGTCAGGTGTGATATTGTTATGCGTGGTTTTTGGGTTTAGTTTTGGCTTTGGTATGCCGAACTGTATGGGATATTACACTCGTTTAAGTTCAATCGAAAACCGTGGAAAAATTGGGGGTCTAATAATTCTGTTTACAGGTTTAAGCAGTGTGGGGTTAGGACTGATATTCAGCGTTGAAAACATTTTACTTCAGGTTTCTATCCTCGCAATTTGGAGAGTTATGGGTTTGCTATTTTTCCTCGGGTTTAAGCCTCGTGAAACAACCGCCGAGGCAAAAAAGGTTTATTCATATCGAAAACTCATCGGTCAACGCCCTTTTGTTCTCTATTTAATTCCGTGGATTATGTTTTCTCTTCTAAATTACTTGACCACCCCTGTGCAAACTGATGCCCTTGATGGAACAGTGCTTGCTAATTTACAAATTATAGGAAACATTTTCTTGGGAGGTTCCGCAATAGTTGGAGGTTTCTTAATGGATTCTATGGGGCGAAAGCGTATGGCTATCCTTGGATTTGTTATGTTAGGCTTAAGCTATTCTATTCTAGGCTTTTTCCAAGACATATCCATCTGGTATTTTCATACAATTATTAACGGCATATCCTGGGGAATATTATACGTTTTGTTCGTTTTGACTGTTTGGGGCGACTTAAGTAATGGAGTATCAAGTGACAAGTATTACGCTTTGGGTGTAGTGCCATTTTTCGGTTCAAAGTTCTTAGAGTTAATCATAAATACGCAGATAGTGGCCGCCATTCCGGCGACCGCCATTTTCTCTTTCACAGCGCTTTTCTTGTTTTTAGCTGTTTTGCCTCTAGTTTATGCACCTGAGACTTTACCCGAAAAAACTATGAAAGATCGGGAGCTGAAAAACTACATTGAGAAGGCCCAGAAAGAAGTTGAAAAAGTCCAGAAAAAGGAAGTTGAAAGCACACCACAAGAAAACCGGGACGCTGGGGTAGAATTCGAGGGCGAAGACTTCGATGAAATTTTGAAGCAAGCTGAAAAATACTATTAAGCAGTTTTTCGCTCTAGAAGCAAAGCATGTTCTTCTATGTGATGCTGACGAACGAGTGTAATTTGCAGTGGAGACACTGTTTCAGCGAGATGCGGTAGGAAAAGGTTGACTTAGATTTTTCCTTCATGTCTCGATGAAGGGTTCTATTGTAACTTTTATAGCTAACAAATGGGTATATTATAAACTTCGGCGTACAGCCGTGATTGAAGTAGCAATTGTGGGGGCTGGTCCAGCCGGCTCGTATTGCGCGTACAAACTTGCAGAGAAGGACATTTATCCAAGCATCTTTGATTACTCTCATCCAAGGGAGAAGCCTTGTGGCGGCTTGGTCCCTGCTGGTGCGCAAGAATTTTTTCCCTTCCTCAAAGCTCTTCCAATACCACACAGCGAAAGAAGTTCAATGACCCTGATAGCACCCAGTGGAAGAAGACTGACCCTCAGTTTCAGGAAAGACAAGATTCTTGGTCTTTCACGGCTGAAATTTGATCAGTACCTATTGGATATGGCTGTAAATGAAGGCGCTGATCTAATCGAGGAAAAAGTCATAGGTTTAGAACGCAAGTATGGCTGGTGGAAAGTCAGAACTCAAAAGCAATCGTACGCTGTTAAAACTGTAGTTGGCGCTGACGGCGTCAACAGCATGGTAAGAAGAAACATAATCGGCTCATTAAGCAAAAAGGACAAAGGCGTGTGTTTTGGATACTTCGTCAAGGGACTTGAAAACGAAGACATCACCCTAAAACTCTTACCCGACAAGAAAGGGTACATGTGGATTATCCCAAGGGGCGCCGACACCAGCCTAGGAATTGGCAGCTCGGAAATATGGCGACATCCTGAACTCAAAAACGAATTGAACACATTCATCAGCAATTTTTGTCCACAAGTAGAAAAAATCTCGGGGTGGACCGCGTTAATACCAAACGTTAAGGACCCCAAAACGTTTCGCAACCCAATTGCAGGATCAAACTGGATATTAATCGGTGACGCAGCTGCCCATGTAGACCCGATAAGTGGAAGTGGCATAATTTATGCACTGTTAGACGGGGAACTAGCAGCAGAAGTAATCGCTGAAGATAATCCTGAAGTGTTCAATAAATTGTGGATGGACACATATGGACAGCCCTTATTGCGAGCCACCAAGTTAAGAGGTTGGGTGTACAAAAGACCTTTACTTGAAGTCTATTGTATGTACCTGAAAGTTCAAAACGCCACGACATTTGCTTAAATGTTGGATAGAAAACTTAATTGCCTTCCAACGAGAAGTGGCTTAAGAAATACATGTTAAGAGCAGGAGTCAACTTTTCGGCGGGAAAACAATGTTTTTTCACGTGATATTAACAACTGAATGCAATCTTCAATGCAGATACTGTTTCGGCGAGACGTTTGAGGATTTTGATGAGGACTTCACCGATTTTGATGTGGACTACGCTTTGCCCAAAAAAATCAACTATGATCTCGCGTTGTTAGCCAAGTTTTGCAGTGAAGACCCCGACTGTGTCTTGACTTTTTACGGTGGCGAACCTCTAGTCTGCACCGACGAAATCAAGCAAATCATGGACTCTGCGAAGCCGCGGCATTTCATGATTCAAACAAACGGTTTGCTCTTGGATAAGCTGGAGCCGGAGTACGTTAACCGTTTCCACACAATTCTGGTTTCAATAGACGGCGACGAAGCCTTAACAGACTACTACAGAGGCGTAGACACGTTTCGCAAAGTAATGGACAACGTGAAACTTATCGTGCAGAACGGTTTCCGCGGCGAGTTAATCGCCCGCATGACAGCGATGGAGCACACAGACATCTACAAGCAAGTCACATGGCTCGTGGACAACGACGAGTTCCCGTTTTCTTCTGTGCACTGGCAGCTGAACGCGGGATTCTGGGCAAACGATTACGCACGTCGAAACTTCAAAAGCTGGAGCGAAGACAGCTACGTTCCCGGCGTGGAGCGGCTGGCGCGTTTCTGGGTTGACTACATGGAAAAGAAACGTGCTGTACTCAAGCTTTATCCCCTCTTAGGCATTGCCGACTCGCTTTTGTCAAACGAAAAAGAGAGCTTTCTTCGCTGCGGCAGCGGATGGATAAACTACTCCATCCAAACCGACGGGTACATAATCCCGTGCCCTGCCATGTGGGGCATGAAAAACTACTATCTAAGCCACATAAGCAACGCTCACCCGCTTAAACTTAAGAAAACCTTCGTGGAGGCACCCTGCACCGAATGCGACATACTCAACGTTTGCGGCGGTCGCTGCCTCTACGCGAACGTAACCAGACGCTGGAGCAAGGACGCTTACGCCACAGTTTGCAGCACAGTAAGAGGGCTCGTAAACGCGGTGAAGAAGGAACTTCCACGGATTAACGACCTAATTAATGATGGAAAAGTGAGCCTAAACGATTTCAAGTTCATGAAGTACAACGGATGCGAGATTATACCTTAATTTTACGGTATCCGTTAACTTCATTTGCGTTTCCTGAAGATTTTGTTTTCGAAGTTCGCCTGTTTTTTCAGAGTACTCCGTGGCTAAGTGTGCCTGAAACGCGATTAGTTTTTATGGGTTATCGTTGTAGCTTTTGGATTATAGCTTTGGTGTTTCGTGTGCCCTTTAAGAGAATCTTGCTGGTGAAGCCTTCTGGAAGGAAAGGCTTGAGTTTTGCTTTTGATTTGATACCTACAGGTTTGGAGTACATTGCAGCGTATATCGAGGACACTGTTGATACCGTTCACATTGTTGACATGGAAATGGACCCCAGAAAATTCCAAGATATCATCAACCTCTACTGCCCAGACTTGGTGGGTATTTCATTATCCGCAACCGAACATAACGAAAGTCTACGTCTCGCGAAGGTTGCTAAGAAAAACGGTGTCACCACGGTTATTGGCGGGTATCATCCGACAAGTGTTCCTGATTTGATGCTTTCCTACCCGCAAATCGACATAGTTATTCGCGGTGAAGGCGAGCTCACTATGAGGGAACTTGTGGAGAAGGGCACTCCTGAGAATGTTCTCGGCGTCTCTCACAAGAAGAACGGCATACTAGTCCACAATGAGGATAGACCAAAAATCGAAAACTTAGATATGCTTCCCTTTCCTGCACGGCACTTGAGACAATACGCGTACAAGAGCCAAAACCGCACAACAGACTGCGATGTGATAGTTGCTTCTAGGGGCTGCAATGGACTTTGCAGCTTTTGCTGCGAACCTAGTATGAACTCTGGCTGTTTGAGATGTCGATCACCAGAAAATGTTATGAAAGAGATTCTGGAGATGGCGAAATACCATCAAAGAAAACCTCTAAGCGTCATCTTCGCCGATCCCAACTTCATGGGCAACCCAAGTGGAGTCGAACGCCTTTGCGATTTGCTGATGGAACACGATTTGAGCATAGAATTCGGTGCCCTAGTTAGAGCGGACGCAATGGCAAAATATCCCGAGATCGTGAGGAAGATGTGTAGAGCAGGTATCGTCAAATTTGAGATGGGTATAGAAAGCCCAAACTCCAAGGATTTGAAATCAACCAAAAAGGGCATCACCAATAGGGTTCACGGGAAAGCCGTTCGGAATATACGTGAAAATGGGGGCAGAGCAGGCGGCACATTCGTGATAGGTCTTCCGGATCAAACGATCGAGGAAATCAAAGCTTTTCCAAGCTACGCGAAAGAGATTGGTTTAACGGGTGCTGCTTTTGGTATTGCAACGCCTTTTCCTGGGACAGACTTCTACAAGGAACTTGATGAGCAAGGATTGATTTTCGAGACAAACTGGGACAATTTTGACGAGATGCACTCCGTCTATAGAACTAAGCACCTATCCAAAGAGATGATTGAAGAGATGGCCACATATTGCATGGCAAAGTTCTGGAATCTGGACACGTTCATCGATCAGGAGCTGGTCTCCCAGAAAAGAACCCTGAGAAAAAAGACGATAGTAGATTTCACTCGTGAAAGAACACTGAATCTAGGTTTTATGACAAATAACGGAAATGAATTACAGAAGGACAACTTTGGCCAGCACATAAAGACGTTTCTCGAGGCTTACGTAGACCCTCGCGTGGAAACGTATACTAGAACGGTGGGAGCCCATGAAGTTTTAGAGATGACACGGTTCCTCCGAATACTTGGCTCTCAAAAGATTCAATGTACATTAAGCCTCGACGAATCTACTGTTAGTTTCGTGTTCAAGACAACTAGCGAGACTGTTGAGTACATACGAGCTATTCGCGGAAGACAGGATGGTTCGACAATAAACCTCGATGTGAACCTGAAGTGTTTAGCAGAACCAAGCTATTCAAACCTGCTAAAGATACCTGCGGGTCTGTTCTCGCATAATTTGAGCCTCAAAAAGCTATGGAACACTTTCAAGCTTTTTGTCGCAATAGGAGCAGAGGCCCTAGTATCAAATCTACAAACGCCGCGTCCTCAAAACTGAATGTAGAAATCTCATATTATTTTGGTTGTCCGTCTCTCTCCTAAGAAGATTGTAGATACCGCGCTGATTTTTTTGTCTGTTCAAATCCCGTTCCTCACATGCACTGAAATTTAGGTCGGTACTACAGAAAGAAAAAGAGGTAATTGTGCGGTGGACATCACCACACGAAGCATATGCGGGGTAATCCCTTGATTTTTGGAATAGTGTATTGCATATTTCATTTAAAGTTATAAACAAGGCGCAACATGCTTATTCAGGCGAAAAAGAATGGTTACAAGAGGTCAGCGTAGACTAGGGAGAACAATACGAACCCTCGAAAACAGCGTTGAATTAAGTGCCAAGGAAAACAAGGCAATGGAATCGGAGAAAAAATACAGAGAAACAATTCAAGCATCGTCAGAATGTTGTAAAGATTCACCGGTTCAGAATTTGCGCTACCTAAACCAAAAGGAGAAAGCCAGAAGCGATATATGAATTAGCAGGTTAGCTTGGCTGTTGGTATCATAGCTCGCGTTTCCGCATATAAAAACAGAACCCAAACATATTTTTAGCTCAGAAAAAAAGGCAAGCGTCTGCGCAGAGTTGGTGACATAACCACGGAAAACAGCTGCGAGATAATTCCATAACCCTGTTGAGTAATCCAGTGACATTTACTTATGTGTGGTTCCAACAAAAAAAGGGAAGGTTGTTTTGTGGAAAAGTGGTTTATTTGATTATGATTTTTCGGATGTTGGTTTTTGCGGGTCGGGCGTTTTCGTTTCCGCGGAAGTGTGCGTAGATTTCGCCTGTGTCGTCCCACCAGTCTAAGCCTCGGGCTTTCCAGTCAACGCTGAATGATCCGTCGTCCACTGTGTGCGCGTGGGCTAACAGTTCGTCGTTAAAGAACGACCTGTCGCGTTCGTTGATGTAAACTTGGGCGTCGGGTATACCTGCACCAGTGTCACGTCTAACGAGTTTTCCTTGAAAAGACACTATTTCACCCTTAGCTGCTCTCGCCGGCAGGTTATACAGCTCAAGCATGGTTTCAGCGGTTCCAACAGAAGCAGCCATCGGCATCGCAACTACAGGCGCGGCAACTGCAGGCGCGACAGCCTCCATCTCGGGTTCAACGGTTGCGGGCTTCTTAGTAACTGCCAAATCCTCAATGTCTGCGTTGCAGCTGGCTTGAACTGCACGGATGCCGTTCATACAGCCGTCTTTGGCTTCGTAGCTTTCACTTTTGGCGATAATTTCTCCGTTTGAAGCAATTAAGTGGAACCGGTACTTTGATGCTGTATCAGTGAAAACTTGGTATTTTGGATTCGGTATTCTTTTTCCTTCAACCGTTAAATCTTCAATGTTTACATTGCAGTTTTTCTGTACGCTCTTCACGCCGTTCAAGCAACCTGCATGTTGCTCATATGCCTCGCTTACGGCCACTATCTTATTGTTTTCAGCTCTCAGCCTGAACCTGAACTTGCCAGCGATATCTTTGTATACTTGATATTTTGCTGCCATAGAACATCAACTCTGACTAGGCGGGTGCCCCAAATAAGCTTTGGTTGTTGTTGCAACACAGTCAAAAAGATATATAAGTAAGTGAAAATTATGCGGGACATATCACCGCAAGAAGCATATACAACAGAACCCCCCTCCTGAGATCCTATGCAGCAGAAGCAGTTAGCAACTATTTTCGTGTTTGTTTCGCTTTTTGTCTTGCAGTAATGGTTTGCAACATGGATTCGTTGAAAATCCATTTTTCCTCGCCTTCGCCCAGTGGCTTTGGGTTAACTGGAATTGCTATGGTAATTGTGGTTCCTTTCCCGACTTTGCTTTCCACCGAGAGTTTTCCGCCATGCGCCTCTGCTATACGTTTGCAAATTGGCACACCGAAGCCCATGCCTTTAGCTTTAGTGGTGAACAACGGAACGCCGCCTTTAATCTTGCTTAAAGTTTCTTTTGACATCCCTGTTCCCGTATCCTTGAAGGATATTTCCAAATTGGATTTCACTTTCCTGCTTTTCACTGTTAAGGTTCCGCCTTCAGGCATAGCATCAAAAGCGTTTTTGATAATGTTAACGAAAACGCGCCGCATTTTTTCAATATCAGCTTTTACAGTAGGCTTGTCTTCAGTAGCGTCTAAAACTTGGATTGCTTCTGGAACTTCAATTAAAGACAACGCGTTTTCCAACAGTTCCTTTGGAGTAGTCTTTTCGAGCTCCAACTTTAGGTCTCGCGAATACTCTAGCAGGTCATTTACGATTTTGTTAGAGTAAGTGATGGCTTTCTCAATTGTTTCAAGCATTTCTTTGCCTTTAGCACCTAATTCGGGGGTATGCTTGGTTTTCAAGTAGTATGCCGCACCCATTATTCCTGTTAATGGATTACGCAGGTCATGCCCAACCATCGCAGCTAATTCGCCGATAGTGGCAAGCCGCTCAGACTTGACAAGTTTAGCCTGTGTCTGCTTCAACTGTTCAGTTCTTTTATCAACTAGTTTCTCCAATTTTTGAGAATACTCTGCTAGCTTGTTTTCCATAATTTTCCTTTCAGTTACGTTTACCGCCAGCTCCAACGCAGCAATAATCTGCCCATTTTCATCTTTAATTGGAGTAACAATAAGTTCAATCCAAAATCGGTTACCTTTATCATCTTGACTAGAGTATTCGTGAACATCAATGGGAACACCAGTCTCAAAAACTTTCTTGACCCCACAATTTGGACAAACGTCAGTAAGCCTGTTAAACGTTGAATAACACATTTTGCCTTCGCATTCACCATTAATCTGCTTCAAAAGCTTGTTCGCCCATAGTATGCGATAGTCTTTGCTGATTATTCCAACTCCAGCACCGATGTTCTCTGTGACGGCTTCAAGTTTGTCGCGTTCCAGTTTAAGTTCATTCTCTATTTTCTTTTGCTCGGTGACATCGCGAGAGATAACGTGTACTAGTTTTTTCCCAGATATCTCAATAACCTGCGCTACGTTTACGAGATCCCTGATTTCGCCGTTCTTGGCGAAATTTTTTGTTTCAAACTCTGCTTTTCCTTCGCGTATTATCTGTTTGGCGTGTGCTCTAATTTGTTCAGGGGTTTCAAGCGCCTCATTATCAAAAACGGTAAGTTTCGCATATTCTTCTCGTGTATAACCCAATTGCTGATGGGCTTTTTCGTTGAACTCAACAGGCATTGCTGTTTCAGGTTCAATAAGCACAATGCCTATGGGTGCCTTATCAAACATTGCACGGTAACGTTTTTCTGCTTCGCGAATCTGTCTTTCCATCTGCTTCCGTTCAGAAACGTCCCGTATAATTTCTAGCATACATGGGGTACCTTTCAGTTTCAAAGCAGAGACTGTGAGCTCAATTGGAAATTCTGCACCGTCTTTGCTAAGAGCAGGAACTTCAAGAATCTCAGAAATGTGCGCCTTATTGTCTAAAACTTTTTTGAGCACCTTCAGATGTTTTTTTCGATGTTGCTGAGGGATCACCAGCTTGTTCAGTTTTTTACCTATTACTTCGTCTTTTGTGTAACCGAAGATTTTTTCAGCTGCAAGGTTCCAGTAAACAACTTTGTCTGTTTTATCCAACAAAATGATGGCGTCAGGAGATGAGTCAAAGATTTTTTCTAGTTTCGCATTACTTTCTATTATTTCTTTGACTTTTTCATCCACAAGGGCGGCCATTTTCTCGGAATATTCCGTCAGTTGCTTTGCGTTTCTTTTTCTTCGAGTGATGTCACGGAACACTACAAGATCAGCAGGCTGCCCAGAATAATCAATTCTTTTTGCCTTTACTTCCGCATATCGTGTTTCACCCGATCGATTTTTGAAGCCGATTTCATACGGTTCAACATTCACCCCTTTCAGCCTTTTTGCAAGGTTTTTCAGGAGTATTGCCTTGTTTTCTGCGCTTAAGACGCTTAAGTCCAAGAATGCTGTGCCAATCAGTTCTTTCTGTTTTAACCCCGTTAAATCCATAAACGCGTCGTTTACTACGAGAAAACGCCCTTTTTCGTCAACAATAACGGCAGGGTCAGCGATGAAATTTAGAAGTGTAATGAAGTTGTTTTCAGCGCTTTTTCGGGGTTTGCTTTGCATTTTTTCTCCTAACCGTTACTGTGAAGCTAATTTCCGTTTTCAGCTGAGATAGTTCATAAAGTAACTCAAATAGTAAGTAAAGGGTTATGAATTATTGATACATATTACCGCCTTGAGAATGGTAGCAGTCAGTACACA
>Ga0272442_10007791_pt1 | contig 13753 bp, 19 predicted proteins | sample SSMForm2O_FD_200262 | JGI IMG/M metagenome (GOLD analysis project Ga0272442, IMG submission 200262) | Marine sediment archaeal communities from Little Sippewissett salt marsh, Falmouth, MA, United States - SSM-Form-2O | ecosystem: Environmental > Aquatic > Marine > Wetlands > Sediment ...
CTAAATAATCCTAGTAATAGTAATCCAAAACCAGCAGCCCACCCATAAACTAAACCATACCATCCATATTTATATCCCAGCTCCGCTCCTCCTAATATAAATCCTGCCCCAAAAAGAGTCATGACCAATCCAGCAACAACAGATATAATCCCAAGTGTCTGATTAGCAGTAGAATATTCTTCTTCATTCTTAGCTTTTTTTATTAGAAATCCAAATAAGAACATTATAATTAGGTATATTATTATAATAAATATAGTTAAGTTCATAATAATAAGTAATAAAAAATCAATATATTCTTATTGTTGAAATGTTTTCAACTTTTTAGTTAAATTCATTAAGAACTCTTTTCTTTAGTTGATCTGCGATTTCTTTATTCTTCGTTAAAATAAGATTAATCTGCACTTTCTTTTTAAGAACATTATCTATAAATTCAGGTATATTTATTTCAGAAGCAGATTTATAGTCCTCATATATTCTTTCTATTTTATGTTTTATTTCTTTTGGAAGATAAACCTGCATTATTGTATCTCCAAAAACACCTATATCACACTCAACTGGACCCTTATCGATTTTAAATTCAATATTTGCATGCTCATAAAATTTTTTAGCATGCTTATCGAGATTTTTATCTCCATGATTTATAAAAAAATGCCTAACTCCTTTCTCTTTTAATCTATTTAATTCTTCATGTTCTGATTCAGGATAAATTAAGAGCCACCAACAATGAGCCCCTTCCCAAAATGTAACATCTTTTTCCTTATCAAGATTTTTATAATACTCTTTTTTTATTCTCATCCACATCTTATCCATCTCAAGAGTAGAATTAAAAGTCAATACTGTAACATTATTATCTGTTTTTGCTTTTAACACTCCTTCTATGAGGGGAAGTTTTTCTTCTTCACTATGATTTTTTTGAATATGCAAACAGAATTCTTTTAACTTGTCTATCCAATCTGCATTTATAGAGTATAATTTATTTTCTTTTATCAGGACTCCTGCATCAAGCAGTTCTGTAATAGCCTTATAGGTTGCCTGACAAGTAACAGAATGGCTATAATTTTTCTTTATCCTATTATATATCTGAGATAAAGAAAGGGGCCACTCAAAAGCAAGGATATCTATAATCATATCCTTAACCCTCTTCTTTTTGCCTGGTTCTGGAAGAGTAAAAGAAATTACCATTACTAAAATAAGCTAAGAATTCTTTTAAACTTTTTGGTTGAAGAATTTATAATCTATTTGGTTGAAGAAATATAATTAATTTTATATATTTCTAATTCCTAGTAATCTTAAGTGGTACAAAACATTTAAAAACTTGTTTTTTTTACTACTTTCATGTTAAGACAGAATGATGATCTTGAGAATATGGTAGATGAAAATTGGAAAATAAACGGAAATTTTAATGAGGTCGTAAATAGGTATTCTGAATTAGATTCTTCTGTAACAGAAGATGTTCTTGAAAGAAGAAAAAAATTATTGCAATCTTTAAAGGGAAACCTTCTTGATCCTTCTCAAGAGTCAGTTTTAGATTACGCATTGGATAATGTAGATGATCTAATGATATTTGAAAGTGGCGGGACATTTGGTTTTTTTGCAAATAATTTCTTAGATATAATCTATGCAGATGCTATATCAAGAGGAGTCAGGGAAAAAGGAAAAAAAGCAGTTAATTTTTTTATAATTGATCCTACAGATATTTCAAGATTTGAGAGAACTCTGAATTTTGCTGGAAGAAAGATAAAGATGCCTATTCCAGCTAGAAAAATTGAGAATAATAAATCAACAGAATGTTTAGATCCTCCTTCAAAATTAGATCTTAAAACTTTTGCTGATGCTTTAGAAAAAGAACTTGAATTATACTTTGCAGATATAATAAGAGTTAATCATAGTTTTAAGAGAGAAACAGAACAAGGTGAAGAGTTCAAACAAGAAAGAGATAGATTAAGGCAAAGGTGGAATCAGGTAAGAGAGAGAATGTATGCTTTAGCAGGAGAATCTAAGACATATAGGGATTTTACTGATAAATTATTAGTAGAATTTATATCTCCTCTAGCAAGCAATAGTGTGATTGTGACACTACCACAATGGCAATCAGCCTGGGATGTTGCAGATAGGTTTACAAAATCTGATACATATGAGGGTATAGATTCAGTATCAGGAGAAATAGAAAGAAAAGGAGGATTAAAAGAAAGAAGTTTAGGGAGATTAAAAAGAGAAGATGGAATGTATAACTTTCCATTTAGGATAGACAATCATGAATGGATGTTCTCAAGAGCTATCTTTGATCCAGAAAAAGGAAAGGTGTATATTAATGAGAATGAAGTAGGTTCTGAGGATCCTTCTGTATCTATGACTATTCCTGATTTATTCTCAGATAGATTTAATTTGCTTCCAAAAGGAGGATTATTATATGCTATAGATTCATTAGCTTATGACGCCATCCCTCTTATTCCTCCTGAACCAAGAGTAGCTGTTGGATATGAACTTGCAAGCAAGGAAACAAATCCAAAACCATTCTTAGAACAACAAGAAATACCTTTTTATTCCATTGGAAGAAGACTCAAAACAGCCCCAGATACAAAGAAAAGTGGAGTAGTGGCAGCTGGAATAGAAGGATTAGATAGCGAATTTATATATGATGCATTTAAGAGTAAAGCTGAGGGAGAATTTTCAATATCATCTCCTCTTTTTACTAAACATAATCAACCCTCATCCTAATTTTTACATAAAATGGATTCTAGAAAATTTTTAAGGATTTATGAAGAATTACCTTATCTTGACAATGATTCTGAAAATATGCGAGAATATCTGGATTCTATGTCTCAAGAGGAAGATTTTAGTAAAACACTTACTGAATTTGTAAGAGGCAAATCCAAAATATTAGATTTATGTTGCGGAAAACCAACAAAGATATTTCCAGTATCAGAACAATTTCCAGAAACTCAATTTTTGGGTGTTGATATAAATCCAAAAATGGCTAGAGCTTATAATGGAGATAATTTAAATTTTACACAAGGAGATATATCTCAATCAAGAGACTATGATGTAGAAGGGATAATAGCACTTCATGCTTGTGGAGATTTATCAGATCATGCAGTAGAGATAGCTATAAATTCAGATTGTCCTATTTTCGTTGTTCCTTGTTGTTATGCAAGTATGAATGGCCAAATCTTAAGACCCTTGAGCAGGAGATTTTCTAATGGTAAGATGGCAGAGGCATACGAATCCTTATTAAGAGCAGTAAAGAGATTAGAATCAGAAAGTTCTTCTTCAAGTTTATTTAGGATATTATTCAATCAAGATAGAGTATCAAGACTAGAAGAAGAAGGAAGAAAAACAAGATTAATTAGATTTAAAAGATTAAATACTCCTCATAATATTGGGATAATTGCTGAATAAAAATGACAGAATATAGGCTACCAAGACTTGGAAAATTCAGAATACTTCTTACTCAAAGGTGTAACCTAGATTGTCTTTATTGCCATAAGGAGGGGCAATTTTCAAAAAGAAATGAAAATATGACAACAGAAGAATTTCAGAAACTTACAAAGATAGCATATAGTTTTGGATTAGATGAGGTTAAGTATTCAGGAGGAGAACCATTGCTTTATGATTCTCTACCAGAATTAATAGGATCCAGTAAGGGATTAGGAGTTCCAAGAGTAAGTGTTACTACAAATGGAATATTGTTAGAAGAGAGATTAGATCAATTAGAACAAGCAGGTTTAGATGAGTTAAGTATAAGTCTTGATACCTTGGATAAAGAAACCTTTGAAAAACTGAATAGGGGGTCTAGAGAAGATTTTGAAAGAACATTTAGAGGAATAGAAAAAGCTAAAGATTATCCATTTAACATGAATCTAAATATGTCATTAACAAAATATAATTATCATGAAGTGGGCAATATGATAGAATATGCTAAAGGATTGGGAGTTCCTTTAAGATTAATTTCATTTATACCCTTAGGGGCAAAACACAAGAGAGAGATATCAACAGATGCTTCTACTATCTTTGGTGATCTTTTTAGTTCAGCTGAAAGTGTGCATAGAGATGAAAGTGCTCCTGCCTACACGCAATTGAAACTAAAAGATGGAGCAGAAATATGCTTAGTAGATAGTTCATGTTTTGATTGTAAGTTATGTGGTAAGAGTTATGCATTAAGGCTTACAACAGATGGGAAGTTAAAACCGTGTTTAATATCTGAAAAAGGAGAAATAGATGTATTGACTCCTCTTAGAGAAGGGGATATCTATGAAGTAAAAAATAGGTTTGCAGAAGCAGTAATAATTAAGAGAAGAGGTTTAATGAAGAATTTTGATATCCCTATAAGAGACTTATCAGGGGAATTCTTAATAGAAGAACCTTAATCACTTAACTATGCTTATCTTTGGCAAAGAATGGTGAAACTCTTTTTTGCCTATAGCGACCATATCACACTCAAATATCTTTCTATAACATCTTAACCCACATTCATCTGCAGACTTTCCACTATATACTATATCTATAATAACATCTGCAATGCCATGTGGAAATGCCTCTTCAACAGATCCAGATAAATAAAATTTCTTAAAACTATAGCCATGATCCTCTAAAAAATTAAGATAATGCTTAGATATTCTCTTATATTTATCACTAATAGCAACTCTTAATTTTTTTGGTAAATCTTCTAGTTCTTTTTTCTTAGGTCCTAGCAAACATAAGACAGGTTTGTTAAACATAGCTTCTTCATCTTTCCACTCATATCTTCTTATGATATCAAGGTGTTCAGAAGGATTATTTAATTTCCATTCTTTAAATAAATCTTCTCCTGTTATTCCTATAGCCTTTCCACCTTCTTTTATAATACTATGAACAAAAAAAGCAATATCTTCTCCCCTAGCTTCTAAAACCTTATATTTTTTTATACCCTCATCTTCTACAAGTCTTTCTACTTTCTCTCTACATGCTTTTAAACTTCTATTTTTTGGAACAACAATTGTCCATTTACCATTTCCATTAGCCATTTTTAAGAATAATCAAGGGCGGCTGCCGAGAATCGAACTCGAGCCTGAAGGACCACAACCTCCGGTTCTGCCACTAAACTACAGCCGCCATATTTAATTTTACTTAGAAAGATTGATTTAAAAATGTTATTAGAGTAAGAACTAGGGTTGTTATTTCCAAAGATGCCGACAACCTCTAGTTTTAATTGCCATATTATTATCAGAAAATCATTATTTATAAAATTAACTAAACAGTAATTATCAAATCAAATTTAGAAGGTATTGGTTTTCCAACCTCTACTCTCTTATAATTATCCCTATTTAGAATATCAAAACACTTAGCACAAACTTGCCTTCCTCTTATAAGGCCTGTAGCTTTAACTTTGTGACACATTTCACATTTACCCTTAAGCTCTTTAATTTTTACCATATTGTGATGCTCACCACTTAGAAGCCTCATATTTTAAAACCCTAGGAGAGGCTCCGGGAATAAAAAACAGTACTCCTTTTGCCTCTCTTGGGGAAAAAGAGGTGATAATATATATAGGAATCACTAGTATATAAAGCTTTCGGTGTTGTTACTACTTGCTAAGAACAAACATATACAACTGGAGAATAACAAAAATTTACTTTCTAGCTTTCCTCCATTTCTTCAGTATTATAGTATATCCAATTAGCTTATATGTATATTTATCTCCTAATTTCTCTATAATCTCTTCAGCTATTTTCTTAGCTTCTTGCTTATCTCTTGTAGAGCTCTTTAATAAACTAACTCTAATATTTTCTACATTCTTGAATCTCATCTTAAGATCTTCAATAAACTCTGGAGTAAACCCTTTCTTACCTATCTGCATATGTATTATGTTTGTCATGTTATTTTCTTATTTAATGGGTTTTAAAGTTTGGACTTGATATCTTTATCCAGTTTATCAAAATGCTCCCTAACTTCTTTTGAAAATTCAGTCTTTCCTTGAATTGGATTAAGAATAAAACCACATTGTTTACAGATTAATTCTCCTTCGTCATTAAAAAATTCAGTAACACCGCATTCTGGGCATTTATTTTCTTCCATATAAAATAATAATCTTAGATAGTTTATTAATCTTTTCTCTGATGACTCTCTCAGGAATTCGGATGAGAGTAAATAAGATCGTTGTGTCTCCAATTTACTATCAAACTAAATTTATAATTGTCTCCCATCATTATTCTCGAGTATACTTCCCAACTATCTCTCCCTCAGCCAAAATATGCCCATTCATAGCATTCTTGACATTATCTAACAAAGCTCCTTCTCCTATATCTAACTTAATATCCAAAGCATATACTTTAAAAAAATATCTATGAATACCAGATGGAGGACTAGGTCCACCATAATTATTTTGTTTAAAATCATTCATCCCCTGCATTCCAGGAATATTATTCTCTGCTATCAATGTATTTTTAGGGTCTATATTAAATACTACCCAATGTGTCCATGTTCCTGCTGGAGCATCTGGATCATCTACAATAATGACAAGAGATTGAGTTTGCTCAGGAACTCCTTCTATATTTAATGGAGGACTTATATTTTCTCCATCTGCTGTATACTTTGTAGGAATCGTCTCATTATTGCTAAATACTGGGCTTGTTATTTTTAAATCTGCCATCTTTTCTTTTATAAAAAGAAAAAAGAGTTTTTATAACTTTATATTCTTAATAAAATATCTAATAATAAGCAATTAAATTTATAATCTAATCTTTACTTAATCTCCCATGCTAATTTCATACAAAAATAAATTTATTTTTATACATAATTTTAAAGTTGCAGGAACAAGCATAAAAACTGCTCTAAATAAATCTGCCCTCAAAAACCCAACAAATTACACAATATTAAATAAACTTCTAGAACATAAAAAATTAAAATTTTTAGATAAATTATTCCAAAAAATACCTCAGATTTCTTATTTTAATGACCATTATAGTGCTCTTGAAGTAAAAAAGAAAATTCCAGATCATATTTGGAAAAATAGTTTTAAATTTGGTTTTGTCAGAAATCCTTGGGATCGGCAAGTATCTTTTTATCATTATATGTTAAAAAATAAAGACCATTATCAACATAAACTAATTAAAAAGATGAGTTTTGATGAATATATAAAATGGAGAGTATCTAAAGGCAAGCATTCTCAAAAAGAATTTTTCTGTGATGAAAATGGAAATATAATTGTTGATTTTATAGGAAAGTTTGAAAATTTAGAACAAGATTTTAATTTTATTTGTAAAAAAATTGGCATTCCTGCAAAACTTTCACACCTTAATAAGAGCGATCATAAGGACTATAGGAAATATTATAATAAATATACTAAAAACCTTCTTGCCAAGTTTTATAAAGAAGATATAGGGTTCTTTAATTATAAATTTTAATTTCACTTAACCCCAATATTCCCACTAGGAATAGCACTCATTATCTCTTCTTTACTTGCTGGATAATGATACTTATCCCTCAGTATTTTCATTATTTTATTTGTAGCTTCTATTTTTGTCATCTTTCCAGGAGTTATAACAGCAAGTTTTTTCTTAGCAGCTGAAACAGGAACAGCTCTTAACTTACCTCTTTGAATATCTAATGCAAGTTTCATCTCTGCTTTCTTAGTATCAACACTTCCCATAATCCCAAATGTTCCTGTCTTCATTGCTCTTTTCTTTATTACTTGTTCTCCTTTGAACATATGAACATAAGAATTCTTTTTTCCTTTTTTCCATTCATGACTAAAACAAGCTGTAAATATAGCAACTTCTTCTAAATCTTTTTTATTAGGTTTTTTGATTATACAAAAAGGGCTTCCAGGAGTAGAAGTATGCATTATGACATCTTCTTTTTTAATATTCCTCATTACCTGTTCATTCTGCTCTGCATTCTTTCCACCTATAACAATCTTCCCAGAAGATGTAACAAACCATCTATAGCTCTCATATTCCTCTTTTTCTTTACTATTGCCATTTGTTCTCGCAAAAAAGTTAAACATGAATTTTCAAAGAATAACGGGTTTTTAAGCTTTAGCTTAACCTTTTCTTGATTTTTAAGCTTTAGTAAAATATTTATAATCTCAATCTATCTAAAATCATGGAAAAAAAGCAAGGAATTCTTATTGTTAATGATAGGGGTATTAAGGATGATTTCTTATTAAGATTTGATCTTCCAGAGGATATTACAAAAGTATTTTTAGCTACGGATTATCAGGCAGCTAGAGAGGTATTTAATAGGAATATAGACACTATAGGACTTATTTTAGTTGATGCTTCTGAGAATAGGCAAGAAGTAAAGGATTTTGCCTTATATGTAAGACAGCAAAAATACTCAAATGGAGTTAGAATGGTTGGAGCTAGTGGACAAGAAAGAGTTCCTGCTGATTATTTATTAGAAGATGTAGTCCAAAGACCTTTTAGCCAGGAAAAAGTAAATAGCTTATTTAGCAACCCCACAGACTAATAGCCTCTCTTAATTCTATATGTTTTTTTGAATATTTTTCTAATGTTATGCCTTTCATAGCAGCATCTACTGCTTGTCTAGCTGCTATAGCTCCTCTTAAAGTACCTTTTGGATGTCCATGTATTCCTCCCCCCATCTGTATAACTAGGTCTTTTCCTAGATGTTTTATTAAAAAAGGAACATGTCCAGGATGTAGACCTCCTGATGATACAGACATAGTTGGCTTAATATTATACCAATTTTGTCTTAATCTATCTTTTAACTCTTTAACATTTGTCATCTCTATTTCTTCACTTAATTCTTCTATCTCTTTAATATCTCCTTCTAATTTTCCTATTCCTGTTCCAATATGTAATGTATCTATGCCTGTTATTCTTGCAAAATCAGCAAGTGCCATCATACTCATTCCATGTTTTTCATCTCTTGTAAAAGCAGCATGCATTGCCCTATGTCCATGAATAGCCAGTTTGAAATTAGCATTCCTTAATGTTTGAACAGCACTAAATCCAGCTGTAACAATATCAATCATAGCATATTTGCCTCCAAGTTCTTCTATCAACTCTGCTCTCTTTAACATTTCTTTAGATTCTGCTGTTACATTAGCAAGATAAGCTTTCTTTTCTCCAGTAATGCTCTCTGCTTTATCAGCCATCTCTAATGTCTTGACTATTCTCTTCTCAAACTTATTAAACTTCTGAGAACTAAGATTCTCATCATCCTTAACAAAATCACATCCACCAACCCAGGCTTGATAAGCGACCATAGCATGATCTTTTGTATTTAAACCAAGTTTAGGCTTAACAATAGTTCCTACAAAAGGCCTATCTTTAATCCTCATCATTTTTCTTAATCCCCCTATACTATATTTAGGACCTTTAAATGTTCTAAGAATCTTCTTAGGGAATTTAATATCAACTAACCTAAGATTTTTAACAATCTTCATTCCAAATATATTTCCAGCTATACTGCTTAGAATATTTGGAGCATTACCTCCCTCAAATAATTCAGAAGGATAAGCAACTTTGATCATATTTCCTTTAATAAAATAAACTTTAGCAGCCAGCTTCTTCATATAGTCTTTTTCTGTCTGCAGCTTTGTCCATGTACCTATACTGCTCTCAAGAGCAACATTTGCACATGCTTTTTTCATATCTATTCCTTTTGCAGGCTCAACTCTAAATAAACAAATAAGATCATTAGATGTAGGTTTGTACTTCAATTGTAAAAAATCTTCTGGTTTCATTTTTTCTTTTTAATTTTATTTATAATCAAAATAATAACTGATATAGCCAATATTACAAGTCCTATCCAAAAAAATGGTTTAGAAATAACACTAGGAATTACTGTTTCTTGACAGACTTTCAAAGCACTTTTTATATACAATGGCCAGGTTTCTCCTGAACCACATACCTCTACTCCTGAATTAAAGACATAGTGTCCTAATGCAGATATAACTATCAGGATTAATCCAGTAATTATTCCAATATTTTCTTTTTTCATATTTTAGCCTCTTTTTTACTTGCCACAACTTGTCCTCTCTCCATGGCTATGGTGATACTCTTGGCATTGTGAACATTTACCATGCCTTTCACAATCCCAAGTGCATGGACAATCCTCATTCTCTATCTCATCTTTTTTCGATGATGCTTCCATCTTCTGTATCATCAATAACAAAACCTAGTTTATTAATCTTATCTCTCAGCTCATCAGCTTTTTTCCAGTCCTTGCTTTTTCTAGCTTCTTCCCTCTCATCAACAAGCTTTTTTACATCTTCAGGAACATCTATTTTTTCTGCTTTCAGGAGATCTAAGCCAAGAACAGAATCAATCTTCTTAATAATCTCTAGCTTTGCCTTTCCAGACACTTTCTTATCTTTTAATAATCCTTGAAGAGCCTGAATAGCCTGAGGAGTATTCAAATCATCATCCATAGCTTTTTCAAACTCATCTAAATATTTTTTACCATTTTCTCCTTTACTGTCTTTATCTATTTCCTTTATCTTATTCTTTATTCCTTGATAAGCAGCTTTAGCTGCATCTAAACTATCAAGAGAGAAATCAAGATTTTTCCTATAATGTGTTAGTAAGCATAAGTATCTAAAATCCATAGGAGGATAACCTTTTTCTTCTAACTCGCTTATTGTATATAATTCTCCTTTACTCTTGCTCATCTTCTTTCCTTTAACTAAAAGCCATCTTAAATGAACCCAGTATTTAACCCAAGGATGTTTTCCAAAAGCAGCTTCACTCTGAGCAATCTCATTAGTATGGTGAACAGCAATATGCTCTTCTCCTCCTGTATGTATATCAAATTGCTCTCCCAAATATTTTGAAGACATAGCACTACATTCTATATGCCAACCTGGAAATCCCCTTCCCCAAGGACTGTCCCATTGCATAATATGATTAGGCTGATTAGTTATCCATAATGCAAAATCTGATGGATTTTTCCTTTGAGGATCTTTTTCTGTTCTAGCCCCTTGTTTTAATTGCTCTTGATTTAATCTACCTAGTTTTGCATAATCTTTAAATTTAGAAGTATCAAAAATCAATCCAACATCTGTTTTATATGTAAAACCATTTTTCTCTATTTTTTTAATAACATCAATCATTTCCTTAATATGCTCTGTAGCTTTTGGAAACTTATAAGGAAAAATAATATTTAATTTTTTTAAATCATCTTGCCATATCTTTGTATATTTATCAGCTATAATAAGCATAGAATCCTTGTTCAAAGGAAGTTTTTCTCTTTTTATGGCTTTAACCATCTTATCCTCTCCCTCCTCTGCATCACTTGTCAGATGACCAACATCTGTGATATTAATTATATGTTTAACATTATAACCATTATAAACCAATGCTCTCTTCAGAACATCTACAAAAGTATACATATACATATTTCCAATATGCTGATTCCAATAAACAGTAGGACCACATGAGTACATACTCACTTCCTTTTCCTTTAAAGGTTTAAAGACTTCTTTTTTCCTTGATAAAGTACTATATAGCTTTAACATAATATGTTAAGAAAAATAGTGTATATAAAAGTTATTAATAGAGACAATAAATTCTTTTAAACTTGTTTTAAGAAATTCTTACATGGAACTAGATCTATTTATGCCAAGTAGCAGAGTATTAGAAGCAATAGCATGGGACAAAAAAGCGCATAGGCAATATACAACTTTTCCTGCAGATACTCCTGAAGTCGGATTAGCTAGCTACACTGGCCTATCTGATCAAGAAATAAGAAACTTCTATAATCATCAGTTTAAAATAGAGTTATATCCTGAAGAAAATGCAATAATACCCTATAGACATGTTATAGCTGTATTTTGGGAGGCTCTTGTAAATTCTCAAAAGCATGGATCAAAAAAAGGAACACCCTTCACACACGCTCTTTTTCTTGCAAGAAAAGGGATATGTCAGGGATTTAGAGACGGAGGAGAGTATTTTCAAGATGCAAGAATAAAAAAACAATTTGAATCAAAAACTCCAATAACAGAATTTGATCAAGAGACAGAAAATTGCTTTAGAATAGGTGTAAATGATCATATATATCCTTTCAGTGATATTATAGAAGTAGATGATAATAAAGGAATACTTTATTGCGCAAGGTTATTCTAATTAAAAATATCTTCTTAAAACTTCAACATTGAAGTAACTACCAACACTATTCCCAGTATTAGTATCTGTAACATCAACTAAAACCCTCTGTGAACACTGGGCTGTTCCTTTTGGAATACTTATCTCTACATCTGTGAATACTTGATCTCCAGAAATCATAAGAAAATTATCCTCTGCATCTATTTGAGGATTTTTAAACAACGACTTTGTTTGTTGTTCACCAAGAACAGACATACAATTTTCTCCTGTTGCAGGCTGTAATGTTAATTTTATCTTCATTCTTTCTCTGTCTGCATTATCTCCATCAAAGGTTCTTGCTCCTATTGCAATTCTAAATGTCTCTCCAGTAGGTCTAATTCTAGCAGTATTATCAGCTCCTAATTTAATCATAATATCTTCTGTTTCATCTGTAAATAATGAAGAAATAGCTGTTCTTGTATTTTCATCCAATACACTAATGCTCTCTGTAGCTCCTCTAAATATATTTCTTACTAAGACTAATCCTAAAATAAGCATAGTGATAGCTATAACAATTATAACCATTGTACCTATAGACATCTCAAATGCAGCTTTTTTTGATTTCATTTTTACACTCTTTTTATATTTCTAATAAGATAACTCTCTTTTTAAATCTTACTTCTTTGTCCTAGCATAGAATAATAATCTTTCTGTAATTCCTAACCAGTCCCTATTAGCTCTCTCATAATCATGATTTTCTATTCCTAATCTTGAAAAAGGTGTAAGCCTACCAACTCTTCTCAATGCATATTCATCATTCTGCCCCTCAACAAGACCTGCTTTTTTATTAACTAAATTATCTATTATCCATACTGATTTTCCTCTTTCTAGAGAACTAGGGCCATTGAAATTATAAGTCTCAACATCATTTAATAAAGGATCTAAAAAGATCCTAAAATCATATGTTTGTCCTGCTCGAGCTCTGGCTTTTAATCTATACATCTTAACATCTCTACTATTTCTCTTAACATTTTTAACTTGCCATTTATCTGTCTTATCACTTAAGGCAAATTGGAATAAAGTCTGTAGATTTAGATTTAACCTTTCAGGATCAGGCTGAGCTAATGCACTTCCTGCAAGTACTGATGCTAAAAATGCAAGCCCTTTCTTACAAAATTCTCTTCTTGATATATTTTCCATTTTCATTATCTCAGAACTAACTGAGGTATTCACCTCAATATATATAATATAGACCTATTATTTAAATATTTGGTTTTTAGGAATATGGGGCGGGAGAGCCCACAACAATTTCTCTGAAATTCTTGGGTCTGTCAAGTGCATAGCTACTTGACATAATCAAACTCTTTCATTCGATTCTCAAAAATGGGGCGGGAGAGAATCGAACTCTCGACACCTACGTCTTCAGCGTAGCGCTCTCCCACTGAGCTACCGCCCCATTATATAGTCAAGAATAGGATTATTTTTAAATGCTATGTTTTTAATAATTCTATGGCAAAACTAGATAGAGATTATCATGATCAGGTAGTGTTAGAAGCTTTAGCAGATTTAGAGCCAGAATGTCGAAGATTTGATATTCATAGTATAGAACCAATAAGGTCAGGAGAAGAGGTACCAACAGAAGAGGATGAATTAGGATTTGAAGTAGAGTTTGATATATATAGGAGATGGAAATTTGGAGGAGAAAGAAGGAGAATTGTTGCATT
>Ga0272442_10007792_pt1 | contig 13752 bp, 13 predicted proteins | sample SSMForm2O_FD_200262 | JGI IMG/M metagenome (GOLD analysis project Ga0272442, IMG submission 200262) | Marine sediment archaeal communities from Little Sippewissett salt marsh, Falmouth, MA, United States - SSM-Form-2O | ecosystem: Environmental > Aquatic > Marine > Wetlands > Sediment ...
TGGAACTTCGGCGACGAGTCTCCCAACTCCACCGACCAGAACCCATCACATACTTATGAAACCGAGGGAAATTACACTGTCTCCCTCACCGTCACGAACGGTTACGGCTCGGACTCCATCACAAAAAATGTACTAATTGAAGAAAATGACCTTTCAATACCTTTAACCGCCGGTTTTCGGGCATCTCCCTATGCAATAGAGCCGTTTCCCCCGGAATCCTATTGGTATGATGTCGGGTCACAATTATCCGGTAAAATTGAAAATGCCGATATTGGTTGTATCTGGGTTGTAGGTGTGGCGGGAGACGATGGAAAATGCTATCTGAATTTCCCGTCGGACAGCATACAATATCCTGAAATATCTTTTTCCGATGAAGATGCAAATGAAGCCTATCTTGATTATTTTGATGAAAGAGATGTTTCAGTCTGGATCTCGGTCGAGCCGGGTAATGCAGATGTATCCTCTCTAATTTCACTTATTCTGGACAGATATTCCGGACATCCATGTATCGCAGGCATCTGCATAGATGTGGAATGGTACAAATGGCAATCTTATGAAAACGGCAAGCAAATCTCCGATGAAGAGGCAGAATCCTGGTATGCTCTAATCGAATCGTATAATGAGACATATACACTCCAATTGAAACACTGGCTAACGGAAAAAATGCCCCCGATATATAGAAGGGGATTATATTTCATAGATGACGGACAACAGTTTGAATCGCTGGACCATATGCTGGACTATTTCACCGACTGGGGAGAACATTTTCCCGATAATCCCGTCGGTTTCCAAATTGGTTATCCGGCAGATAAAACATGGTGGGAGCAGTATGATGACCCATATGGAGTTATTGCCAATGCAATAGTGACAGATATCCCAAACACAAGAAGTGTATGCTGGGTTGATTTCAGTATTACAGATTTGTTCCCTGTTGAAGGATAATGGATATTACATAGCTTCGGAATGACAGTATTTAAAAATCTGGCACCTCCGGACTTCCGTTGAAAGAGACGATTTAAGAGCATTTCTCAACAGAAGGGGACATATCGGGCAATATACCAAATCAACCTTCCCTGGTGAGTACTTCTTTAGTCGCACCGGACGCTACAATCGCATGCTCTGCCCTCAACATTGGAATTCCCCGAATCACAGGATATATTAACCCCGTATTTTCCGAAATAAAAATATCTCCATCATCAATTAAACGATTTCCTGTTATCGGACAAGCCCATTGAGTTGAATTCGCAGCATTTTTAATTTGTTTTTCGAGGAGTAACAATCCACTTGGATTAAGTGAATTCGATATGTGCTCAAGTAAGTATTGATCAATTACTTTTGCTCCGCAGATTTCAGCTGCTCTACGTAAATCCTTTACATAACCATGACTATCCATACGTTTACGTGCTTCTTCAGATGCAAGTTCGTATATGGGTTCCACGAGTACTACCCATTTGCGTGAAATTCTAAGTAATTCTGCGATGGCTTCTCTTTCTTTTCCGCCATTAGGTTCTAAAGAATGTGATGAATAAACGATGTCAATGCTATTTGACATAAATGGGATAGAAAACATATCTGCAACGAATAATTTTGCTTTTTGCTCATTATCGCGAAGATATTCGTTCCCGCAATTAATACGGGACCAGCTAAGATCAAAGCCAAATACAATATCAGGTCTATTCTTTAAATGTGACAATATACCTGACATTGTTGTTGCTTCGCCACAACCAACTTCACAAATTGAAGAATATGGTTCTATAAGTGGATCAAGAATATTCGCTAATTGTCTTGACCAATTTTCATAAAAATGATGATTCTTTTTTACATTGGCAATGTACGAACCGGATTGCAAATCATATGCAATCAAGGTTGCAATAATATCATTTGAATAATTTCCATTAAGAGCTCCGAGTTGAGAACGGGCATACTCCATTGCATTCTCGCCCCTGAAATAAGCATTTCGCATTCCCTTGATTAACAATTTAAGATTATCTGCATCACTTCTCATTCGTTATCACCTCATTCGTTACCATCTATTCTAATATCTTCCAATTAGCCGGCGTCCCTTTCTTGATATCCCTATTTACCTTCTTCCCAAGAAATACCTCATAAAACTTTGGGGCCAATCCTAGCCCTGGTCTGACACACCGTAAATTCTCCTTTGTAAATATATCTCCTGCCTTCATATCCTCTGCAATATATACTGATCTTCGAAACATCAAGGATCCTTTCTCTTCCTCACTTGGCCCATACGTCACCCCACCAAGCGACTGCCAGGCCCGCTCTGTCTCCACCACAAGACTCTGCATCTCCTCCGGCTCCATCGAAAAAGCACTATCCACACCACCATCAGCCCGTCTAATTGTAAAATGTTTTTCGATAAGCGTTGCTCCATGAGCAACAGCCGCCACTGCCGCCCCGATACCCATCGTATGGTCTGATAGCCCTACCTCGCAATCAAAGAGTTCTCGCATATGCGGGATAGTGTGGATGTTACTGTTTTCGGGGGTTGCGGGGTAGGTGCTTGTGCATTTAAGAAGAGCGAGATCCCGGCATCCGGCATCACGGGCGGTACGCACCGCCTCATCAATCTCGGCGACCGTCGCCAATCCAGTTGAAATAATCAATGGTTTTCCGGTTGACGCTGCTTTTCGGATAAGCGGAAGGTGATTGTTCTCGAATGAGGCTATCTTGTAAGCCGGCACATACAAGGTTTCAAGGAAGTCCACCGCAGTTTCATCGAACGGTGTTGAGAAACAGATCAATCCAAGTTCGCAGGCTCTTTCTATGATCGGTTGATGCCATTCCCAGGGAGTATATGCCTGGTTATAAAGATCATAGAGGCTTTGTCCATTCCAGAGGCTCTGTTCATCGCTGATAAAGAATTCACCCTTATCGATGTCGAGAGTCATTGTGTCGGCGGTATATGTCTGAAGCTTAATGGCATCTACTCCTGCCGCTGCGGCTGCCTCGACAATGGCGAGCGCCCGCTCCAATGATTGATTGTGGTTTCCAGACATTTCGGCTATGATGAAAGGGGGGCTTTCCCGACCAATTTTTTGCTGTGCAATCTGCATTTCAATCCCTAAATTCAAATTATTTGCCGACCCAGTATAAATGCTTCAGCAGCCTCAACACACACTGTTGCGCCCCGCCATTCTGCCAAGGCTTCAATGGCTTTGAGAGACCGTGGATGTGGAAACGCCCTGAGTTCGTTTTTATAGGCCAGAAGGGCCTCACGTTTTATTGGCAGGGTTGTAGTAATGTTGATGAAAACATTTGGATTGAAACCTCTATTAGATCCCGAGGGTCTCCATTCCGTTGACGAGGGGATCTCAAAGAAAAGCAATTCCTTCACGGGATTATCCGGCTGGGGCCTGCAAGTCGTAACTACGGCATCGTGCACTATACGATGGTCGATATTCACATCACCTGAATGGTGGGTGAAAACCATTGCTGGTTGATGGCACTCAATAAATTCCTCAATTGGTTGGATAATATCGAGTCGATTCAGGGAATCAAGGCGGTTATCTGGAAGGTTCAAAGCTTCTATCGAATTGCATCCTAATATTGAGCAAGCAGTTTCAGCCGCAGCGATGCGTGTGGATATCTGGTCCTTATTAAATGATTTACTTTTAAAACCCCTTGAACTCTCCCCATCAGCAATAAGGAGAATGGAAATAATATTACCTTCTTCGGCCAATCGAGCAAGAGTGCCGCCACAACCCAGGACTTCGTCATCGGGATGAGCTGCGATGACTGCTATTCGATTACTCATGAATATTTCCTCTTTATCCGGACTCGTGCATCAACAAATGAGTTCCTATACTCTGCTTCACGGAACTCGTATAGAAAATGTTCGGTCTCTATGAAAGCAGGTGGATAACCATCTGCATCAAGCATACGGATATAGTCGAATATCTGGTCCAGTTCCATCAATGGCGATAAATCACCATCTGCGGGTGTGCGTCTCTTGAATATTGTTGGCTCACCTTCTTGCTGAACTGGAACAGGATGCTTTTCAACAATTTCAATTATCATTTCCTCCATTAATAGAGCTGCCTGCCGCAAGATTTGTTCTGCAGTGCCTGATAATGATAAAAGACGTTTCAAATATATCGGTCCCGCATCTAAACCCTTCTCACAACGAAGTGCCGTCAGTTGGGTCTCTGTATGTCCTCGAATAATCAGGTTCTGAAGTGGACTGCCCCCGCGGCCATATGGTAAATCCGTCATGTGAAATACTATGCATTCAAACTGAGTGAAAATGTCTTCAGGAATGGTCCATGACCAGTGGGGAAAAAAGATCATTTCTGGCTGGATTTTTTCGAGATTTTCAATTGTTAATTCATCTCGATTATGTATACGTATAATATCGTAATTTTTCAGATATCGACGAATATGGTTCTCCAGTTCATCGTATCGGGAATGTGGTGTGGCAATTATTAATGTTCTTTTCATACTGTTTATTTATTATTTCTATCATGAACATCCTTTTTTCGGATAGTTAGTGTGTATGATGTCTGGAAAATGTTGAACCAAGCTGGGTATCTATGGTTGTCCACCACTCGAAGCAAATTAAATTGAGATCTAATGGACCGATCAGGATCAAGCTGGCTATCTTTTTGAGTGCGGCGAGGATAATAAGTAGAGTCTCCTTTCTGCGTTCGTGCGTTTTCCAATATAGATGGGAAATTATTAACAAATTCTCTGCAAAGATTAAATGTCATTTGAGCCTGTAAATATCTCAATTCATCCACCAGCTCATCGCCATGTAATTGTATCTGTCCCTGCAAATAAATTGGGCCACTATCAACTCTTTCTGAAGCCTCAAAAAGGGTTACCGGTATGGAATCACATCCTTCCAGAACCTGCCATGTCAACGGAGACCATCCCCTCCCCCTTTGGAAGGGCACTTTCATGCACCACAAGATTGTGTTCGTGTTTTGATAGAGTCTCTTTATTTACAATTTTTCCGTAGCTAAGATAAAAACACATATCCCCTTTTGGTAAATCCCCAGCATCATGTGCCCATCGCACAACATGCCCCTCATTCAGCCACTTTAGAATAAGTGATGGGATATACTGATTGATCCAGCTGTCCGAATCAGAGCAGATGCTGATAAATAACTCCCCCCCCCCCTTTGGATTGGGCGTTGAAACCAAGAGATTCAAAAACTCTTTGAGAACGCACATTTTCTCCCTTGACTTCTCCCACAACAAGTACACCTTTGTGCAGGGATCTCAATTGTTGCATTGCTGATTCCAGTAGAGGCCGGGCCAGTCCTCTGCCGCGGAATTGGGGTGCAAGTGAATAATCAATCTCCCATGCCTCCCCATTTCTCTCGAATCGAACTTGGCCAAGCGGGATACTATCCTCTGTCTCCACGATGTACAGCTTGCATCCTTCAATATCCCGAAGCCTTTCATGGAACCATTTTCGGTGCGTTTCTTCTGGGATTGGCTCGGGGGAGAAGGAATATTGCCGGGTGATCGGATCGTTTGCCCAAGTAAGAAGCAACTCTTCGTCAGAGAGACGGGCATGACGCACAAGAAGTGGCATATCTGGCGTTGCAGTCAATACGGCACAGACACGATCCACGCCTCTCCCGTCGACGATTTGGCGACACTTAATGGACCAGTTTTCATCCAATTCGTCTTTGATTTGTTTAGACACTGCCTGTTGGATATCCTGGACAGATACTTCATCCTTGTGTCCGAGATACCGTATCAAACCTTTCTGGCTCAATCCATCGGCAATTTGTATTTGGTTCTCCGCAATCACCACCACAATTGCGGGGAGGCCGAGGCATAGCCGCTCCCACGTGGTCGTCCCAGCAGCACCAATGGAGAGATCTGCCTTTGCCATCAGGGGTGCCAAGGTAGGGAGAGCATCATAGACGTGAATGTTGTGATGTTCAGCAATCTGTCGCTGAATGTCAGTATAAAAGGGGCTTGTGTCTGATAGAACGACATCAACCTCAATATCAAGTCGCTTCAGGTTCAAAAAAGCGGCAAGCGTCCGTCCCGTTAGATTATCACTGTCAGCACCGCCGAATGATATGAGCATGCGGCGAACTGGACCATCTCTTGGGGGGATGCGATTATGTAAATCAGCGTAAATCACTTGAAGAAGGGCATAATCCGGGCCTAACAACAATGTGCAGTGGTTAGGCACCCTGTTTGTATACCTGGTTCGCATATTCGCGAAAAGGTTCTGATCCAATAACAAATCACACTCGTGGTCACGGTCAGCAAGATCGTCAATAACGAAGATTCGGCTCACAAAAGAGCGAATGGTTCGTTCCCACAGATAATCAATACCATAATGATCTATAATCAGCCAGTCCGGTTCAATTTCCAGAGACTGAATGCAGGCTGAAGTCTCATCAGCATCCTGTTGCCAATGTGCACCGAGCCATGCAGCGTGGGAGAGGCCTGAGTCAGTATTCGCTGTATCTTTGGGTTTCGGGAGGCGATGCACCGCGTATCCCCGCCTTTCGATCAAGTCGCAGAGATGTCCATCATGTTCTCTGCAAATAAACGAAACCTGATCACCCTTTCTGGCCAGCGCATCTGCCAGGGTTAGACAGCGGATGACATGGCCGGTGCCGATTGAGTAGGACGCATCGGTTCGAAAAATGATGTTTCTCTTGTTCACCACGCAGTCCAGCCACCATCTACAGGTAAATTTGCTCCATTTATGTATGAAGATGCATCTGATAACAGAAAAACAACGGGACCTGCAACTTCGTAGGGTTTCCCCACTCTTTTCATCGGAACTTTCTTCGCTAAATTTTCATAGAAACCAGGAATATTAGGATCGATATCGGTGTTGGGAAATGGCCCCGGCGAGATGGCATTGAATCGAATTCCATGTGTGCACAGGTTGCACGCAAAATATCGGGTCATTTGAATTAAACCCGCTTTCGTTGCACCATAATGAATGGGATTATTCCTGCCAGAGTCACCATAGACTAATGGATCAGGACTGACAATGCCGTACATGGATGCAATATTGACAACTGAAGAAGACTTCCCCGATTGTTTCGCCCCCATCTCCAATAAGTAAAGCATGTCTTTGATTAGCATAAAGGGAGTTATCATGTTATACTGACAAGCCTCCAGAAAATCATTTGAATCAATAACATCCAATGGCCCAACGACCCCTGCATATGCGCCATTGACAATTCCATGTATAACGCCAAATTCCTTAAGAATATGCCCATGCAATAGCCGGATAGTCTCGTGTTTTGAGATATCTCCAGGAAATATGTGGCATCTTTTTCGAGTAGCAGATGGAAGTCGGTCTCGTGTCTCTTCCAAAGCCTCCATTCGTCGCCCAGACAGAACTAATTCAGCTCCCGCATGAGCGACCGCGTCAGAGATGGCACTGCCAAGATAACCTGACGCACCGGTTACAAGTATAACACGGTCTTTTAATGTGAATTCCGGGATATTGATCATGCAAAATACCTCGTAACTGTTACCATAATGACGGGTTGAGAAGCCGATCATTTACTTCTCGAAATGTTTTATGAACGATGATACGCTCCTTTGAGGACATGGGCGGCTCTCTCATGAGAGAAACGATTTCTGCAAGTTGAGTTGCATTCTCAACACCAATAACCAGTGAAGTAATCCACGGGAAAGATCTGACATATGAAATACAAAGATCGATTTTACTCTTTCTGTTTAATGATTCTGTCAACTCTTCAATTCTTTGAACCAAATCGTGAGATTCATTTGCCCATTGAGGCCAGAAATCCGGTTTATTTAAAAGGAGCCCCTGAAGGAAAATGCTTCTTGCATGGATTTTTAAATCTCTCCGTTTTTTGAGGGCTTGTACAAAATCATCTCCAATCCAGCGATTATCAAGCAGATTAAAGGGTATCTGAATGTTGGTGATTCGTTTGTCATCCATACAAAAAATTGCTTCCTGAGGTGTATATACAGAGACTCCAATTTCCCCAATGATTCCATTTTTCATGTGCAATGACAGTCTTTCAACGGCAGAACCCCCCCATTTAACCGTGTCATCATATCTATGGAACATCATAGTATCAATTTTTGACCTCTGAAGCTCCCGGCAGGAACAGAAAACACTAGCATCCACAGAACATTCTACCTCGTGTAAAGAGGCGTCTTCCGGTATATTGTCCATCGATTTCAATTTTGTTATAATACGAATATTTCGGGTTGAATCATGATCAATAAACTTCCCTATTCTCGATTCCGCATCGCCATACGCTCGGGCAGTATCAATCTGCATTATTCCTGAATATACAGCAATGCATAGTATTTTACACAATTCGTTGTCTTCCGGGCGTCCAGAACGATTTGTGATACCATAATCAAGACCAAACTGGGCTGTCCCAAGAGTGAGGCAACTAAAGCGAGAATTGTTCATTATTTTATAAGGAATTTTCTTATTTTCCTCCTTATAATGTAGCAATTGGTGAAGAATTTGATGCCAGGGCAGTGTTGTGGGGCAAATGATATGTCGAAACAACGTTGCCATATTCAGGTAATCATCAAGTGTATCAATTGTGACACGAAGGTGAGAATAATCCTTATCGGTAAATACTCCACGTTGAACACACCCATTTTTTCCTGCGTTCTTTCGCAACTGTGGAGTAACATGTTCCCGGGATGAGGAGTCAATGGTGTTATTGACCACTTTTCGCAGTGCTCTTACTGTAAAAATTTCTGCACTTAATCCATATGGCAATCCATCTGAAGGTGATGAAGTTCCTAAGTATTCGGAGTTTGAATTTCTAAACAACGAAATCATTTTTTCTATAAATTCTCCATCTGGAAGAGGATTGTCTGCCGTAGTCCGTATAATGACATCATCATCTTTTAAATCGATTGTACAATCATAAAAACGCTTGATTACATTATCCAGACTTCCTCGAAAAACCTGCACTCCTTCACATGAAGCAGATTCAGCGAGAATGTCATCAGAAGGTTCATTCGAAGTTGCGAGAATTAATTCTCGACCACAGGATTCCAGCCGTTTTGCACAGAGGATTGCGAGTGGAAAACCTCCAATTGGGAGGAGGACTTTCCCGGGAAGGCGCCGGGAGTTGGTCCTGGCCTGGAGAATAATTCGAATTCTCTCTGGTTCCAACATGTTACTCAACAAGATCACGCATGTATCTAAATTCCTTTCCTGACAAAGTCTCAGATTTTTTCTTTGGGATCCGCTTGCTCCCTCCCCGTGCCGGAATAACTGCCAGGTTCATTCCGCCACCGCCTGGCGAACTGCCGCCACCACCTGGTCCTGCTGATCATCGGTCATTGTGGGATAGATTGGCAGGCTGATCGTTTCGTTATAGTATCGTTCAGCGTTTGGGAAATCCCCGGTTTTAAACCCCATTCGCTGGTACCAGGGTTGAGTGTGCACCGGAATATAATGAAGGTTTACCCCAATACCTTGTTCCCGCATAGATTCAAACACCTCTCGATGGCTTTTGTTAATACCTGGGAGATTCAAGCGAATTACATACAGGTGCCAGCTTGAATAGCAATCCGGATGCTGGTAAGGTACGGTAACAGGCAGATCAGCAAGAAGCCGATTATACCGTTGTGCAATCTCATGGCGACGGGTCACATACTCGTCAAGCCGCTTCAACTGGGAAATGCCCAATGCAGCCTGGAGATCTGTCATGCGATAATTATACCCGAGATCAATCTGCTGGTAATACCACGGTCCGTCCGGTTCGTGGGTCATGTGAACAGGATCGCGGGTGATGCCATGGCTGCGTAATAGGGCCATCCGCTCTGCAAAGCCATCGTCATTAGTCATGGCCATGCCTCCTTCTGCAGTCGTGATGATCTTGACCGGGTGGAAGCTGAAGACCGTGATATCGCTATAGCGGCAGTTCCCAACCAGCTCTCCCTTATATCGGCCCCCAATGGCATGGGACGCATCCTCGATTACTTTGAACCCATATCCCTCTGCGAGCCCATGGATCTCCTTCATCTCACAGGACTGTCCGCACAAATGAACCGGAACAACCACGCTTGGAAGACAGTGGTTCATCTCTGCCTCATGTAACTTTTTCTCCAGTGTTTCAAGGGAAATGTTGTAAGTGCGAGGATCGATGTCAACGAAGTCCACCATGGCACCACAATACAGGCCGCAGTTCGCCGAGGCAACAAAGGTGATTGGGCTCGTCCAAAGCCGGTCTCCGTGTTTCAGGCCAATCGCCCGGCACGCAACATGCAGGGCAGATGTTCCACTATTTACCGCAACCCCGTATCCTGCACCGACCAAATCCGCAAGACTCTTTTCAAATTGGGGGACGGTCGGACCCTGAGTGATGAGATCTGACTGTAGAACCTCGACAACCGCGTCGATATCCTCCTGCCTGATATCCTGCCTTCCGTATGGAATCATTCAAGATCTGAAATGGTATTGATTCGGTTTATCTCATCGATGGTGAGGAAATGGGGATTGCGTCCTGAGTTATACTCAAACCCCTGCTCTACCGGTCTACTAGTCTCACCCAGCTTGTTGGTTGTATATTCAACATGATAGGTAAACTGAATGGTCGGGCGGATCACATAGTGATCTTTGAACTCAAGGGTCAGGTGAGAATCATCTCCCGGACACATCACCTCGTGCAGTTTCTCACCGGGACGAATTCCGATGATCTTCTGTGGGAGGGTGGGGGCCATTGCTTTGGCAAGATCCACAATCCGTAATGAAGGGATCTTCGGAACAAAAAGTTCTCCTCCATGCATGCGCTCGAAACCCTTCAAAACAAAGTCAACTCCCTGTTGGAGGGTAATCCAGAAACGGGTCATGCGTTCGTCGGTGATCGGAAGGTGATCGGAACCTTCATCGATAAGCTTTCTGAAGAAAGGAACAACAGACCCTCGTGAACCAACAACATTGCCATATCGCACAACAGAGAACCGTGTCGGATCTGTTCCTGCAATGTTGTTGGCTGCAATAAAGAGCTTGTCAGATGCGAGTTTGCTTGCTCCATAGAGATTTATCGGATTTGCCGCCTTGTCTGTCGAGAGAGCGATCACCTTCTGCACCTTATTGGCGAGTGCTGCCTGGATAACATTTTCTGCTCCATAGACATTTGTCTTGATGCATTCCATTGGATTGTATTCGGCTGCAGGGACCTGCTTTAAGGCGGCCGCATGGATAACATAATCCACCCCCCGCATTGCCATGGTGAGCCGATCGCGGTCACGGACATCCCCGATGAAGTAGCGCATGCAGTTTTGGTTGAATTTTTGGGCCATCTCGAACTGTTTGAGTTCCCCGCGGGAGAAAATGATCACTTTTTTTGGAGCATATCGCTCAAGTATTGTTTTAGTAAATTGCTTGCCAAAGGACCCCGTTCCGCCGGTTATCAGTATTATTTTATCGTTGAACATCCGACCACGCTTCTAATTAACGTCTATCTTACAGGATAAAAAAGCAATCTGCAATAATAAAAATATCTTCAGGGTGCAAGGAAGATTTGCACTTGTCGGACACGATGAAAAGATCGCGTGCATTCATAAAGTCTTCTGAAAAACGTCAATTCATCCTCCGTGCTTATACAATTCATAATACTTCCCTCTCTTCTCAATCAATTCTTCATGTTTCCCATTCTCCACAATCTTCCCTTTACTCATCACGTAAATATTATCTGCTTTTATTATTGTGGACAGGCGGTGTGCAACAACAAATGTAGTGACATTTTTTGAGACCTTATTGATAGAATTCTGGACTATCGATTCAGATTCATTATCAAGTGAACTTGTTGCCTCGTCAAGTAATAGAATTTCAGGATCCCTGACAAGAGCCCTCGCAATCGCAATTCTCTGCTTTTCCCCACCTGACAACCTGAGCCCCTGGTCACCAACAATTGTGCCATATCCATTAGGGAGATTCAGAATGAAATCATGTGCATTTGCCTTAACTGCAGCCTCAACTATCTTTTCATCCGAAAAAAATCCGCCAAATGCAATATTTTCTCGTACTGATGCATTGTAGACAAATGTATTCTGACTTACATATCCAACTTTATCAAGGTACGACTCAAGGTCATATTCACGTAGGTCGATATCATTTATTGTGATTCCACCGCGTTCTACATCGTATAACCGTAACAACAATGATACGATTGTTGATTTTCCCGAACCTGAGTGCCCCACGAGGGCAGTCATCCTGTTCTGCTTTATTACAAGGTTTACTCCCTCAATTAGTTCCTGGTTTTTAAAATACCTGAAACTGACATTGTTAAATAAAATATCAGAATCGAGATGCAGGAATTTTTTATCCCCATTCTGAATGCTCTGATACGTTTCATCATTCAAGAAACGGTAGATCCTTTCAAGATTCGGCCAGCTGTTCAGAAGAGCCGCATTGTTCGATCCCACTGATAGTAGCTTTGGCAATATCTTCAATGCAGAATAGGCAAATGTCCCGAATACGGGGAGAATATACAAAAAGCTATCCTGGTACATGTAATAAAATATAATGACAAGAGCAGCAATTGAGATAAAGAAGAGGAGATTCAATGACGCCATGGGAACCTGTTCAAAAAACCTGTATCTTATGAATTTATCCCAATATTTTCTGAGTGCCTCATCATATTTTCCTTTCCAGTGATTATCCCCATAAACAGCCCTTACCTGTCTGATTCCATGGATATATTCTGTAATTACCTTGTTCTCGGATTGACTGGATAAGATCTGAAGCTTTCCAAGGTAATAGGACACTCTTTTTCCCACATATTTTAATATCAGGAAATACAACAAGCCACCAACAATCAGTAATGTAACCCCAAAAAGGGATACGAAGACCAATAATGCAAGAATTGATAGCATAACAACAATATCTGCAAAATACCTTGTTGCAGTCTCAAGAAATACCCTGATATTATTTGGGGCAGTCACAACATCATAGAGAATATCACCATGCTTATTGTCAACATAATACTTGTAGTCATTTCCCATTAATTTATCAAATATTCTCCTTTTGGTCTCAACTATCATTGCTTTTGAAAACCCGAAGGAGATTCTATAGTAAATTAATGTTGTGATGAAACCAATAAACACAAATAAAATGAATAACAGGCAGAATGAGACAATTCCTGGAAGACCTATTGTTGTTCTTACAAAATTGTATAAAGGTTGAAAAAAAGTGAGATTGTCATCCGTAAGATGTAATGATTCAGTCAGTATTGGATAAAGAAGCACTATCTGAAGTGTTTCAAACAATCCAATAAGCAGGCTCAGCGCAAAAAGAGCAATAATATACTTTCGATAATCCTTAGAGTAATAATTCAGTATTTTTAAAATTATTGAGTATTTTTTGTATATTCCTTTAAGAAAATTTTTCATTTGTTAGTAGCTATTTCTGTTTATTCTATAAGATGTTTAGGTTTTATGAGAGATATAGGAAAATAAAAATTGGCCCTGTAGAAATCATTTTTCCGAAGAAGAAGTAACCCTAATCGACCGAAAGATCTAAGGTACGAGAGCTCCTTGAATCTTTGTGGAAAAGAACAACAAGGAGCCGATATAAATGTCAACGAACAAGTATATCAGGTTTGTTGACATTGCGAATCAGGTTATCAAAGAATCGAGAATACCCTTATATTCCTGTAAATTCTCCAAAAGAACCTATAATCAGCACCAATTACTCACACTTTTACTGCTTAAGGAATATCTTGCCGAAGATTACCGGGATACCGTCGAACTTATTGAAATCATGGATTCCATCAGGCAGAAGATAGA
>Ga0272442_10007793_pt1 | contig 13752 bp, 11 predicted proteins | sample SSMForm2O_FD_200262 | JGI IMG/M metagenome (GOLD analysis project Ga0272442, IMG submission 200262) | Marine sediment archaeal communities from Little Sippewissett salt marsh, Falmouth, MA, United States - SSM-Form-2O | ecosystem: Environmental > Aquatic > Marine > Wetlands > Sediment ...
GCCCGCATGACACGCGCCGGCGGCGAAGCGAACATCGATTCGACACCCGGCGAAGGTAGCGAAGTCCATCTACGATCGGGGCCCCGATGACGTCTATCTATCTCGTTGACGACCATGAGCTGTTCCTGAGCGGCGTCCGCGCTGAGCTCTCTGAACGTTTCGATGTCGCCGGTTGGTCCACCGATGTGGACGCAGCCGTCGACGGAATCCGGAAGAGCCGACCGGACGTCGTGCTCATCGATGTTCACATGCCGGGGGGAGGCGGCCTATCCGTGGTCGGCAACATCCACGAGACAAACCCCGACGTCCGATTCCTGGCCCTGTCGGTCTCAGACGCACCTGAGGATGTCATCGCCATGATCCGGGCGGGCGCTCGCGGTTATGTCACCAAGTCCATCGACCCCGAGGCGCTCGCAGACGCCATCGAGCGCATAGCGGCAGGCGACGCAGTTTTCTCTCCGAAGCTGGCCGGCTTCGTCCTCGACGCGTTCTCGGACACCGTGCCGATCGAGGCCGATCCGGAGCTGGATCAGCTCACACCACGCGAACGCGAAGTCCTGCGCCAGATTGCCCGCGGATACGCCTACAAACAGGTGGCAACCCGGCTTTCGATCTCCGTGAAGACCGTCGAAACACACGTCTCAGCGGTGCTCCGGAAGCTGCAGTTGTCCAACCGCCACGAGTTGGCTCGGTGGGCGTCAGAACGCCGAATCGTCTGATCCGGGTAGGGTTCCGGCGATGAATACTCTCCTTCGAATCGGGCTCAACAGCGCGGCAGCCTGGCTGACGGTGTGGCTCATCCCGGGACTCTCGTTCGACGGTGAGTGGTGGTGGTGGCTGGTATTCGGCCTCGCCATCGGAGTCATCAATTCGACGATCAGGCCGATCGCCAAGCTCCTCACCATCCCGATTCGCATTGTGACACTCGGCCTGTTCACGCTCGTCATCAACGTCGGCCTGATGGCGATCGCCATCTGGATCGCCAGAGACGCCGAAGTCGGGCTTTCGAGCGAGAGGCTTGCTGCAACCCTCGGCGGCGCGCTTCTCCTGACCATCGTCGCTTCTGTCGTGCGCCAGCTAGCGCCCAAGTGATGCCCACACTTCGTCCCCAACCGCAGAAAAGAGAGAGGCCCTTGTGAAGAATCCCCTTCGACCCCTCGCGAACTTCCTTGGACAGCCTCACGTACAGACGGGGCTCGCCCTTGGAACGGCGGCCGCAATCGAGTCGAACCAGCCCTCACTCATGGAGCGGCCGCGCACCGATCAGGCGCTCGTGGTGGCCGGTTCTTTCGCTTCCGGCTACGTCGTTGGGAGTGGGTACACGCAGGTCGTCCAGCGCATCACCGTCGCACCGCCGGTCGTCACCGACGCCATTGCTGGGATCGCTTCCGCGGCATTTGCCGTGCTCGCAGGACCGAAGCTGCGCTCGTCAAGACCCGGGTCCCTCGCCGTAGCGGCGGCACGGGCGCGCTCGTACGCTTCCGCCGCCGCGATCACCATGGATGTCGCACGACGTTCCGTCGGCGCCGCTCAGTCACGGGGGCGCATCGCTCACGGCGCGGCCTTCGTCACGACAGCGGGCGCACTCGACGCTGGGTCCCTCGCCTACCTGAGCGACCGCATTGCGCGATATGAGTCCGACGGACGGGCCGCTCCCGCTCCCGTCGACATCGCTTGGACCCTCTCCGTCGGCACCGGTATCGCATTCGCCGTCGGTTCAATCGTGATGGCCGAGCGGAAGGCCGCCCGGGCGTCGGCATCATTCCTTGGCCGGCGTATCGGTGGACCCGCTGCGGCTTGGCTCCCACTGGCTCACACCGTGATTGGTGGGAGCCTCGGCCTCGGAGTTCGCGCCGGGATTGGCAATGTCCTGTCGAAGATCTCAGCGTCGAATAGCCGGACCGAGGTCCGTTATGCGGAGCCACCGAGTGCGCCGACCGTGAGCGGTAGCCCACGGAGCGCCGTCGCATTCGGTGACCTCGGACTCCAGGGGCGTCGCTTCGTGATCGAGGCATCGACGGGTGAGCAGATCGACGAGGTACTCGGCGAGACCGGTGCGATGAATGCCATTCGCGTCTACGTCGGTGTGCAGTCTGCCGAGACCGTCGACGAACGTGTTGCCCTGGCGATCGGCGAACTGCATCGCACCGGTGCGTTCGATCGTTCGGTCCTCATCGTCGGGTCACCCGCCGGCACCGGCTACTTCAACTACATCCCCGTGGAAGCAGCCGAGTACCTCGCCCGAGGTGACATCGCGTCGGTCGCGATCCAATATGGTTCGCTCCCCTCGATGTTGTCCGTTGGCACAGTGCCGCTGGCCATCGAACAGCATGGTGCGCTGTTGCGGGCAATCAACGGCGTGCTCGAACAGCGCGACCCCTCTGATCGTCCGAGAGTCGTGTTGTACGGAGAGAGCCTCGGCGCGCAGACCAGCCAGGGAAGCTTCGTTGGGGGCGGGACCGACATCTTGGACGCCCTCCATGTTGACCGGGGTTTGTGGGCCGGCACGCCGTACGCCGGCAAGTGGCGGCGCGAGCTCCTCACACGTGGACCCAACATCGATGAAACCCTATTCGAGACGTTCGCCTCGATCGATGAGTATCGCGACCTGCCACACGGCGAGCGTGAGACGATCCGTTTCTTCTTCCTGAATCATCACGAGGACCCGGTAACCCGTTTCGGCCTCGACGTCGCCTACCAAGAGCCGTCATGGCTCGGACGACCCGATCACCGTCCGCCGAACGTCTCACTCTCCCAACGATGGGTCCCGGCCGTGACGTTCTGGCAGACGGCAATCGACACGAAAAACGCTGCCACCGTCGTCCCCGGCGCGTTTGATGCGCTCGGACACGACTACCGAGCCGACCTGGCACAGTTCGTGAGCACGGCGTATGCCCTCACCAGCGTGAACGACGAGCAGATGGCGAGCATCGAGGATCGTCTCCGTCGTTCCGAGGTTGAACGAGCCGCCAGAATCGCCGAGGGCTAGAAAAGCCCACCGGACTGCCCGTTCCGGCCAAGCGGCAAGGACAACCCCCTCTGCGACCGAGCATCAGCTCGGCCGCGTCTCCCCCACTTGGCGGTGGAGACAAGAGCTCAAATCGCGTCGGCGACGGCTCGTACCACCGCCTGGCGGTGCTCTTGAACACCTTCGTAGAGGTCGGTGCGGTGGGCACGCCACCAGCCGCGCCACGCCCGCCACACGAGCCCCCCACGTTCGATGAGGGCGAACAGGGCGTAGAGGTAGAGCGGCATCACGAGCAGGGCCGCTGCGACACCCTCGATCCCCGACCAAGTCCATCCCTGCCACCCGGCAATACCCCATGTGATGGAGAACAGCAGGATGGCGGAGGCCGGTTTCACCGTAGCGGCCACCGCCGGGTCCATCTTGACGTGCCCGATCAGCCAGAGGAGGGCGAACGGCACGATGTTGATCGCCAGCCCGAGGAGGGCGAAGGGCAGCAGGACGATGCCGACGACGAGATTCCAGATGATGCGCCAAAGGAACGAACGCCGTCTGCGGTGTGTCGTCGCGATCTGCTGGTCGTTGAGGCCTACGGCCTCGAGATCGGCGGCATACCGATCGACGGCGTCGATGATCGTGTCCTTGACCTGCTGCGGTCGCTGTGCGAGCACATTGGCCAGATCCGATTCCTCACCGAAGTCCACCTCGACCGGCGCGTTAGGGACGGATCGGAGTGCGGTCGAAGCAGCGGTCGTCAACGCCCGCTCCTCCTCCCAGTCGGTGTAGTCCGGCGCCGAACGCCGGAGTCGGCTCTCGATGTCGGCCGTCAGCGCCCGCACGGCGTCCCGGTTGGAAGCATCCTCGGCGGCGCCTGGTTCGACGTAGCTCCCGATGTTCGCATCGAGGTCGAGCGGCAGCCCGACGTTCACCCACACCTTCGAGCGGAGCATTGCCTTGTCGTCGTAGTGAATCCCCGACGGGACGATCTGAATCCCCTTCACTCCACTGGCTCTCGCACCCAGTGCGATCCGAGCCGCACCCGTCTTCACACGAGCGATCGACGGATCGTCGACAGTGATCCCTTCGGGGAAGATCATCACCAAGTCACCTTCTCCGAGTGCTTCGTAGGTCGAGCCGAACATCTGATCGTTGCCGGCGGGTCCCTTGTCCTCCGGCTTGTGTGTCGGGATCGCTCCCACGAGCTTCATTCCCTGCTTGGCCACCGGATACCGCCAGATCACATCGCGGGCGATGAACCGAGGCACACGATCGAGGGCGTACGCCTGGATCAGAGCATCGGCAAATCCCCCGAAGTGATTCGAGACACTGAGCTGGGGGCCCGCTGTCGTTTCGCCGTCACGTTGGCGCACTTCAACGCTGCGGTAGATGAGACGGACGGCGAGACCGGCAATGTTCTTCAGGATTCGCTCGCGACGGCTGAGCGTGGTCGGTATCCGCTTCGCCGTCACCCGTTCTCCTCGTCGGTCGACAGCCATGGTACCCAGGAGCCTTCGTGGTGGTCGACGACCCGCAGCGCAACGTGAAGGACGATGGCGGCTACGACGGTGACGGACGCGATCACGGCGGTGATGTCGAGCGGCGGGATCACCAAATCGAAGAACGTGCGCCCGAACGGGACGAGCAACGTCAGCGCAAATGTGGCCACCATCGCTCCAACGAGCGCAGTCCGACTCGGTGTGAGAGGAATCACCAGCTCGATGAGGACCCACATCCCGACGAGCACCATCGTGATCGTGGTTGCACTCCTGGCGATGGTCAAATCGCCGTCGATCGCACGCGTAGTGCTGTAGACGCCGTAGGCAGCTGTTGCCGCGACGATCCCCGCAGGCACGGCAAATCGCATGATACGGCCGAACGCACCCGGCCTCACCGGCTCTTCGGTCGGCTCAAATGAGAGGAAGAACGCCGGGATTCCGATTGTGAGCGATCCAATCAGCGTGAGGTGGCGCGGAAGGAGGGGGAACGCCCATCCGGCAAACCCGATGGCAAGCGCAAGGATCGCGGCGTAGACCGTCTTGGTCACGAATAGCGACGCTACCCGCTCCATGTTGGCAATGACGCGCCGGCCCTCAGCCACCACATACGGCAGCGACGCGAACCGATTGTCGAGCAACACGATCTGAGCGACCGCTCGAGTCGCAGGCGATCCGGAGCCCATGGCGATCCCTATGTCCGCACCTTTGAGCGCGAGGACATCGTTGACGCCGTCTCCCGTCATGGCGACCGTGTGACCGGCATCCTGCATGGCGGTCACCATATGGCGCTTCTGGTCGGGGATCACGCGCCCGAATACCGATCCATCGTTCACTACATGGCCGAACTCGCGTGTGCCGGCATCGGGCAGATCCCGTGCGTCGCGAGCCAAGTCGGCGCCGGGGACGCCTACCGCGCCTGCAATCGCACCCACGGTCAACGCCGCATCACCCGAGATCACCTTCGGTGACACGTTCTGCTCGATGAAGTAGGAGACGGTGTCGGATGCGTCGGAGCGGATCTCCTCGGCGAATGTCAAGTAGCCGACCGGCTCGAGCCGATCCGGCAGCGTGCCGTCGCTCTCCGGCAACGGTTCTTCGGTCGCTGCAACGAGGAGGACCCGCTGACCGCTCGACGCCACGGCATCGAGGCGCTTGGCCAGGTCTGGCTCCCGACCTTCAAGCACGATCTCAGGTGCTCCGATGACCCAGGAGCATCCATCGGTGAACCTCACCGCCGAGAACTGTCGTTGCGATGAGAATGGCTCGAATCGCTCGACGTCCCATCCCGGATTGTCCGGGTAGGCCTCAGCCACCCCCTGCATCGTGGGATTCGGGTGGGGGTCGGCAGCGGCGATGGCGGCGACTGCGCCGGCCAGGTCGGCCGGGTCGCGGTCGCTCAGCACCACCGTTTCGCGATGCCGGATCAGGCCGGTCGTGAGCGTGCCCGTCTTGTCAACGCACACAATGTCGACGCGCGCCAGGGTTTCCACCGCCGGGAGCTCCTGGACCAGCGCGTTGCGCTGGCCGAGGCGAATCACCGCTACAGCCGATGCCATCGAAACCAGGAGAACCAAACCCTGCGGCACCATGCCGACGACGCCGGCTACGGTCGAGACGAGAGCCTCACCGAGCGATCGGTCGGTCTGCATTTGGCTCCAGAACAGCAGCGCGCCGATTGGGACCAACAGCCACGTGACGACGCGCAGAATCTGGTCGATTCCCTGTTGGAGAGCACTCTTTGTGAGTGCGAACTTCTTCGCTTCTGCAGCGAGGTGCTGCGCGTAGGCGTCGTCACCCACCGCCGTGGTCCGAAGAATGACCGAACCAGCCACAACGAACGAGCCGGACAGCATCGAGTCGCCGGGGTTCTTGTGCAGCGGATCGGCCTCTCCAGTGACCAGCGATTCGTCGACCTGCACACTGCCGGACGCAAGAACGGTGCCGTCCACCGGAACCTGGTCGCCCGGCGACAACTCGATGACGTCATCGAGGACGACTTCGTCAATCGGGACTTCGGACGGCTGACCGTCCCGGATCACCGTCACGTTTGGTTCAACCAAGACGCTCAAACGATCAAGCGTTCGTTTCGCCCGCAACTCCTGGACGATGCCGATAACCGCATTCGCGATCATCACGAATCCGAACAGCGCATCCGGGAGGTGCCCGAAGATCAGCACGATCACGAGCATCACCGACATGATCGCATTGAACCTTGTCAGCAGATTCGAACGCAGGATGTCGGCGACAGATCGCGATCCGCGAGTTTCGACCACGTTGACCTTGCCTGCGGCGACGCGTTCACGCACCTCGTTCGACGTGAGTCCGCGGACCTGGAATTCGATTGTCACGAGCCCGGAACAACCATCGGCGCTACCCGCCGCCGTAGTGTTCTTCGTAGTCGCTCATCGCGGCAGTGACAACACCAATCGCGTGGGCGTGGCCGTAGATCTCTGGGATCCGAATCCGATCCTCCTCACCCGGCATGGTCTTGTATGTGAGGAAGTAGTGCTCCAGCCGGGCAATGATGCCGCTGGGGATGTCAGCGACATCACGAGCATCGCCGAGGACCGCATCGTCCACAAGGACCGCGATGATCTTGTCATCGGCCTCGTCGTTGTCGAGCATCCGCAGGCCGCCGACGACGCGGGCGTTCAGCATGATCTCGGATCGATCGATCGCCCGTTCGGAGATGACGCAGATGTCGAGCGGATCGCCGTCCGCCTTGATCACCTCAGGCGACATGACCGCGACGCGCTCTGCGCAATACGTCTTGGGGATCAGCCCATAGAGCGTCGGTGGCGAGCTGCTCCCCCGCTGCGGCCGGTCGACTTTCAGGTAGCCGGTCCGCTTTTCGACTTCGTACTTGACGAAGTCGAACGGGGTGATCTCGATGAACGCCGTGACGATCTCCGGTGCGTCCGGACCCGGATCGAGCCCGTGCCACGGATGCGGCCGCCAACGGAAGAACGGTTCGGGGAACGCCATGCCACCTCCTCCCCGCGAGCGTAGCCGCGTCAGGATCGATCACTTTCAACGCACTGTGTCATACATATACATGTTATTGACATCTACTAGCGTTTTACATATACTGATGGTATGGGACATCGGGCAGGACACCACCATCCGGGACGACGGCGCAGCGCCTCCCGTACCCGGCACCGCCGGCCCGACGGATCGTGGGCGGTGGGCGCCCGGCTGGAGCGCTTCAACGAACCGGTCGTTCTCGCCATCCTCAGGGTCGGACCTACACACGGCTATGAACTCGCAGACGCACTCCGCGAGTGGGTACCGGACCGGCAGATCGACCTCGGAAACCTCTACCGCATGCTCCGGTCGATGGAAGACGACGGAGTCGTCCGGTCCCAATGGTCACAGGGAGATCCCGGACGCGCGAAACGAACCTACGAACTGACTACCGACGGCGCACGCCTGCTGGACGCGTGGATCGAGGCGCTCAGCGCCGCCAACAACACGATCGCCGGTTTCCTCCGTGAACATGGCGATGGAGAGCGAGGAACCCCATGAGACACCATGACCAAGCACGGGAACGAACCTGGAACCGAACCGGCTCGGATCACCGACACGGTGACGTCGACCGCCACGACTTCCACCACGACATCGGATGGGACAGCTATCGCGTGGGAGAGGATCGGATCGAACGACTCGAGGCGCTCCAGCGAGGTCTTGAGGAGATGACGGCCGACGTTGCGACCCGAGTCGACGATCTCAAGCGACGGGAATCTCGGTAGCCAACAGTCTCACGAGCGACCACAGGACGCGGGAGAGCCCGAACTCAGCCCTCCCTCAGAGCATCAAACCGGGAGAGGCAACCTCGAACACGGCCGCCGCGTAGGCTAGAAAGCGCTCAACGCCGTCCGCGCTTCCGACAACCTCGTCGTACGGCAGAATCGACCCCTCCCAACCCTCCGTGTTCCACTCGGCACCGCCCGGGAGGTCCACGTCGAGAAGGACATCGCCCTCGAACGGCCACGGATTCGAGTAGAAGTAGGCCTCACCGGCCGGATAGAAGCCCAGATTGATCTGCGCCGGGAGTTCGCTGGGCCCCTCAGCCTCGCCGGCGGGCACCGTTCGCGTGCCGAACCACTCGAATGCGAGATCAAACCCGTGAGGCCACAGTTGGATTGGGCCAACGGTCCCTTCGAGGCGGTTCCGCTGGATGGCGAGGGCCCCATCGGCGGCCACGAGTGCCGCGAAGAACTGCTTTGCATCTCCCTCGACGTACGGACGCGGATCTTCGTCCTCGAACTTGGATCGGTCGTAGTCGGCGGAGAGACCAAATTCGGCTCCTGCAGCGATCAAGGCGTTCCCCATCTCGGTTGCAGACAACCCGGCATTCATCGGGAAAGAGCGGTGCTCGCCGCCGGACGTCTCCAACACGATCATGGCATCCCTCGGGTCCATGCGCACGAATGCAGCACCTCCGGCCGGGAGCGGCATCGGTTCGGTCACAAGACCGTCGGGACGGACCTTGAGTGAGATGTGCCACCACAAGGGGTGAGCAACGGCGTGTGCTCGAGGCAGGGCCCCCACGGCATGGGCGTAGGCATGGAGTGTGGCGCGCGTTGGCTCGCCGTCTGGCGGGAGGGCAGGGAATACGAACATGACGGGCGGCTCCGATCTCAGGTATGACTTCGATTCAATGCGGTACGTCGCCGATGCATTCCCGACCGAGGTCCACGGTACGCTGATGGGCATGGAGCCAATCAGCCTTGCGGACCCCGTCATCCACCCATCGGCGTTCGTTGCAACGACTGCCCGAGTCTACGGTTTGGTTGAGATCGGGGCCGGCGCCGTGGTCATGTTCGGTGCCGTGCTTCGCGCGGAGCTCGCGCAGATTGTGATCGGCGACGAATCGAACCTCCAGGACAACGTGGTCGTCCACGCCGATCACGGGTTTCCGACCATCATCGGACGCCGCGTCACCGTCGGTCACGCAGCGGTCGTCCATGGTGCAACGATCGGAGACCGATGCCTCATCGGCATCGGGGCTCTCGCGCTCAACGGTTCATCCCTCGGCGAAGGTTCCTGGCTGGCCGCCGGTTCGGTCCTGCCCGAGGGCCGAACGATCCCGCCGTGGACCATGGCGGTCGGGACCCCGGCGAAACCGGTCCGGGAGCTCCGCGAGGACGAGATCGCTCGTCAAGATGCCGGCGTGGAGGTGTATCGGGTGTTTGGAGAGACCTACCAAGCCGCCGGTCGGCATTAGCCGGCCCATCGCCACAGACTCGGATCAACTTCGACCTACGGCGCCATTGCCTTCTGCATCGCCTCGGCGATGCGCTTCTCGCTCACCTTGCCCTTCGTTCCGAGGGTTTGGGCGAACGAACTGACACGGAGCTCCTGGAGCATCCACGCAACATCGATCAGTGCGACCGATCCGGGGATCGCGTCGGACAGATCATCTCGTTCGATCTCCAGCTCACGGATCCGTTCCATCAGCTCACGATCCTTGTCGACACGGTCTGGCAGGGCTTCCAGCCGGCGCCGGATGGCACGGATGTATCGCAGCATGTCGGCGAGCCGGTCGATCCCCACGCCGGTCAGGAACCCTGGGTAGATGAGGCGATCGATCTGCTCGTTGATGTCCGATCTGGCGTCGGCGTAGCGCTCGGCGCTGAGCTTCGCCATCACTTCGTGGACCTCGCGGAGCTCGTCGAGGATCTCGAGGGAGTCGGTGGCAACCGTCACCAGGACATCGGAGGTCTCCGATTCCATCATCTGGAGGAGCTGGTCGAACGCTTGTGAGTCCCAGACCGGTCCGCCCGCCCTCGTGAGCGCGGCGTCGACCGCACACGAGAGACAGTCGGCGGCCCACTCATCGAACTTGGCGTATGGGCCGGCGGCAATTGCCTTCCTTCCGTCCTCAGTGACGAGCGACCGGAGGTGCCGCGACGGCGACGGAAGACAGAGCACCAGGAGCCGTCTCGTACCGTCCCACATTGCGGCTGCCTGCTCGTCTGGCGTCGCGAAGAGACGAACCGCCACGGAGTCCCGTTCGTCGACGAGAGCGGGATAAGCCGTCACCGGTCGGTCGGGACCGTCGATCTCAACCTCCTTGGGGAGGTTGGTGAGGTCCCACGATGTCAGGCCCCGGCGCTCGAGGGCATGGCCGGACGTCGCCAGCGCCTCCTGAGCTTCCGTGTGCAGCGCATCACGAAGCGCCAACAGTTCGGGTCCTTCTGCCAGGACTTCGCCGCCATCTCCGATGATCCGGAACGTCGGGCGGAGATGGGCTGGGATGCGCCCGGGATCAAACGCGTCGAGGGGAATCGGAATCCCTGCCCGGCTCGTCAACACCCGACGCAAGAAAGCCACCAGACTCTCAGCTGAGGGGTCATGATCCTCGAGGACATCTCGGGCGGTCTCCGGAATGGGCGCGAGCTGCCTGCGGATCTGCTTCGGAAGCGACCGCATCATCGCGATCACCAACTCCTCCCGCAGTCCGGGCACCGACCAGTCGAATACGGTCGGGTCGACGCGAGCGAGCCCGCCGATTGGAACGTCCACGATCAACCCGTCGATTGTGGTGCCCGGTTCGAACTCATACGTGAGCGGCATCGAGACGTCGCCATACTGCCAGATCTCGGGAAAGGCCTCCTCCCCCGGCAAGTCAACACCCGGATCGAGGAGGTCTTCGGCCGTCAAGTCCAAGCGGTGCGGGTCTTCGAGGCGTGCCTCTTTCCACCATTGGTCGAAGTGACGAACGGAGACGATGTCCCCGGGGATTCGCTCGTCGAAAAACCCAACAACGATCTCGTCATCAACGAGCAAGTCGGTGCGTCGGTAGCGTGCTTCGAGGTCGAGGACCCCATTGATGACCGTTGCATTGTGATCCACAAACCGATGATGGGTCTCCCACTCCCCCGCCACCAGGGCATGACGAATGAAGAGGTCGCGCGCGGCTTCGGGATCGATCTTGGCGTACAGGACCGGTCGGGCCGTCTGGAGGGGCAGACCGTAGAGGGACACCGTCTCGTTCGACACGGCGGCACCTCGGTCTGCCTCCCACCAGGGGTCGGAGTACGACCGGGTCACGAGGTGCTGTGCAGCGGCCTCGATCCATTCAGGCTGCACGGATGCAACTCCCCTCGCCCAGAGGCGCGTCGTCTCGACCAGCTCTGCCGCCATCACCCATTCCGGAGACCGTTTGAAGAGCGTCGATCCGGGATTGATCGAGAATCGGCTGCTCCGGGCACCGCGGTACTCGTAGGAGTTGGCGTCCTTCATGCCGACGTTCGACAGCAGGCCGGTGAGCAGTGTTTGGTGCACAACCTCCCGTTCCGCAGGTCTCCGGTTCGCCGTGAGGCCCATCTCCTTCGTGATGTCACGGAGTTGGGCGTGGAGGTCCTGCCACTCCCGAATCCTGCGGTAGTTCAGGTACTCGGTCCGACAGAGGCGCCGGAACTGGCTCGAGGAACGAGCACGGCGTTCCTCGCTCAAGTACTCCCAGAGGTGGAGCCAGCTGTAGAAGTCCGATTCCTCGTCGCGGAACCTCGCGTGGGCTTGGTCCGCCTGCGTCTGCTTCTCGGCGGGGCGCTCACGCGGATCCTGGATCGCCAGCGCTGACGTGATGATGAGTATCTCGCGAAGACTCGCCGTGCGGTCCGCTTCGATGATGATCCGCGCCAGTCGAAGGTCTATTGGCAGATCCGCAAGCCTGCGGCCGAGCTTGGTGAGCCGCTGACGCCCTGATTCGTGCTCAGCCTCGATCGCTCCCAACTCGACGAGACGGGCGACGCCGTCGCGAATCGCTCGTGAATCTGGAGGATCAAGGAACGGGAAGGTCTCGATCTCACCGAGGTCACGAGCCGCCATCTGCAGGATGACGGAAGCGAGGTTTGTCCTCTGGATCTCGGGTTCGGTGAACTCGGGGCGCACAGCGAAGTCGTCTTCGTCGTAGAGGCGAATGCACACCCCGGGTCCGAGACGGCCGCACCTGCCGGCGCGCTGGTTGGCAGAAGCCTGGGATACCGGTTCGATCGGGAGGCGCTGAACCTTGGTTCGGCGGCTATAGCGGGAGATTCGCGCCGTTCCGGCGTCAACAACGTAGCGGATGCCGGGAACCGTGAGGGATGTCTCCGCTACGTTCGTCGCGAGTACTACCCGGCGGCCGGTGTGTGGGCGGAACACGCGATGCTGCTCCGCGGCGGATAGCCGGGCGAAGAGCGGCAAGACCTCCGTGTGTGGCAGGGCCAGGTCGTTGAGGGCGTCCGCGGCATCTCGAATCTCACGTTCGCCGGAGCAGAACACCAGAATATCGCCGCTCCCCTCGGTGAAAAGTTCCTCGACCGCATCACAAATGCCCTGGGTCTGGTCCCTCGGCTCCGACTGCTCGGGATCATCGAGCGGGCGGTATCGGACCTCGACTGGATACGTCCGCCCGGAGACTTCGATCACGGGTGCATCTTCGAAGTGCTCAGCGAAACGTTCTGTGTCGATCGTCGCCGACGTGATGATGAGCTTCAGATCCGGGCGTCTCGGAAGCAGGGTCTTCAGGTATCCGAGAAGGAAGTCGATGTTCAGGCTCCGCTCATGCGCCTCGTCGATGATGATCGTGTCGTATCGCTCGAGGCGCCGGTCCCTATGGATTTCGGCGAGCAACAGACCGTCGGTCATCACCTTCACGAGCGTGGAATCCCCGGTCTGGTCGGAGAACCGCACGGCGTAGCCAACTGCCTCCCCCACCGTCGTTCCGATCTCTTCCGCGATTCGATCGGCGATCGATCGGGCTGCGATCCGGCGCGGCTGGGTGTGGCCGATCGTGCCCTCAACGCCGCGTCCTAGTTCGAGGCAGAGCTTGGGGATCTGCGTGCTTTTCCCAGATCCGGTCTCTCCGGCAACGATGACAACCTGATGATCTCGGATCGCCTCGAGGATCTCCTCCCGCCAGGCGGTGATCGGGAGCTCCTCGGGGTAGCCGATCTTCTTCGGAACAGCGGCCTTGCGAGCGGCGAGCCGTTCCTCGACCGCGGCGATGCTCTCCTCGACCTTGGCCATACTTCCGGAGCGTTGCTGCGGCTCCGGAACACGCTCCGCCCCGGTCAAGCGCCGGTGCAGACGGCGACGCTCAGCTCGCGGCAAGCGGTCGATACGCGCACGAAGATTGGGGGCGTTCGAGCTCACGATCCGGAAGAGTACGGCACGACGAGACACGAGACACGAGATATGAGACACGAGACTTACCGCATCTCCGCCTCTCCCGCGCAGTGGTGGAGGCGCGGCCGAGCGCAGCTCGGATGCGGAGGGGGCGCATAGCGTCGCGGGACGAGA